>Ga0131853_10014187_pt1 | contig 14606 bp, 9 predicted proteins | sample TergutLab28metaG_FD_92764 | JGI IMG/M metagenome (GOLD analysis project Ga0131853, IMG submission 92764) | Labiotermes labralis P1 segment gut microbial communities from Petit-Saut dam, French Guiana - Lab288 P1 (version 2) (version 2) | ecosystem: Host-associated > Arthropoda: Insects >... | reverse complement strand
TCATAGTGACTGCTGCGAGAACCTCAGACCGTACAAAGCGATTTGTTTTAAACATGAAACTGGGGTAACTTTGGTTCTTTGGTGGACTAATTGACATTTTCACAACGAAAGGTTCAGAAAATGCGCTGTTCTTTTTCGCAGCACTTGCATGTAACAGCTCATCAACCACTGCACTGATTTTCTTGAAATTTTTATATTCAGAAATTTTACTAAATATTATGAACAGAAGGCACTTTACATGAAGATGTAAATGTGTTACATGCGAAATATCATCAACGCTAAAAGTGTTTGACATGGATCTTGCGAGCACTGTGCAAACATACATTTTTATACTCCATGCACTATTACTAGAAATATTAACAATTGTTGAGGTAATTGACCAAAAGTGTTCAAATGTGCCAGAATATTTACAGCTGTCATACATTGCTCAACCTTTTAGGTTTGCGATCATTGGCAATTTTTAAGCACGTGAACTGACCAGCGTTAGTAGCCGACAAGCTACTTGAATGATACAAGATAGCAGAATCACTTAAGTGTTTTTTAGTTATCATTGTCACTTTAATACCTTTTACCTGTAGGTTAGTTAAGTCATTGAATTTTAGACCCCTACATTAGAAAGAAATACAAACTGACGTGTGGAAGTTTTCGTGCAGAATCCGGTTATGGAACATCTCTTTCCACGCAGCATGTTTACAGCATTAAAAATACAGTAAATAAAAGTTTTACACTACTGCATGTTTTATGCTGTAGAATCAGGTCACATTGTTCATGATTAATCGGGACCAATAAGATCATCATGAGCACTGGAATCCATGTGTGATGTAAAATGTCTGATTCCAACAGCTTAAGAAGAGCCACTAATAAAAATATAAAACCTTCACACTGCGTAAAGAGCATGAAAAAGTTAATGATGAAATATGAACAAATTTTCAAAGCATTAAATGCGGTAAAAAATTGAACAAGTGTCTGATTCCTTAAAGATGGGTAGTGAGTAATCCTAGATTTAATGCTGAAGTGATGGTCAAGTGGAGCACATTAATGAGAACCAGTACTTGTGCAGCACAATAATACTAAACAGTACCTGTACCCCAGAGTTGTACAGCACAATAATACTAAGCAGTTGTACCCCAGAGTTATGCAGCACAATAATACACAGCAATACTTGGACCCCATAGTTGTGCAGTACAAAAGCAATCAATGTCACTCAATTAAGGACAGCTTGTTTGGTCTGAGACTGATATTTGCAATAGCAAGAGAGCGGGGGAATCTGAATGTCCAGCCACATCTTGTTGCCCAGATTTGTCAGATCTGGTAAAAAAGGATGAGATGCACGTTTTAAAGTGGGTGAGCATGATATCAACATGCATGTAGTTGGTGACTGTACCAAATGTTTAGCCTTGCAGCTCATTTCCAGCTTGTCCTGTGAGCAGTCTTGCCTCTCAATATTGTGTACAATACATTCTCCAGTCTCCTGTTCATTTTTATAGCCGTTGCTTTTGTGTGAATTTTTGTATGTGGGAGGAGTGCTTCTGTTACTGTACACTCTGTTCAACAAAAATCAAGAGGCCTGATATTTTGTATGTCCCACTTAAGCAGTGACATGACGTACAGTTGCCATCATAATTTGAGTAATTTTACTTTCCCCATATTTGTGCATTCGTGGCGTTTCTCTGTCTTCCATTCATTACTATCAATCACGCCGCATATATATTAACCAAAGACACCAATACATTCACTTAATTTGAAGTTAAAACCAGAATTGAAGGTCGTTAATATTCTGAGGCATGTGGCTTGCTACCTCTGCTTCCACAGATGGATGTTGCGAAACGTTGATTGTTTGCGACACCTGAAGGTAGCCAAGCACATTAATGCTTGATGGCAATACTCTTCGGAAGCAAACTACATTGGTTCGAGTCCCAGTATCAGCATATAATTTTTTCTTTTTGAATATGTTTTATACTCACAAACACTCAATTAAATTATGCAGTGACACATCCATTATTTAATTATATGTTTCAAAAGTTATCTTTGCTCCATTGGCAGGATTAGAAATGCGAGTGACGCAGATATTTCTGTTATTTTTCGTAATTCTCTTTTCTTTGTTTACCGACATTTCGATTTAGAGGGTTCGTGTTTGAATGGAACTAAAACTACGCGTGTGAATCTCACTGTTGCTTGCGGGCCTTAGCGGGTCACAAGATCTGACATTGGCCTGCACAATTTGAAACATTTATGGAAAGAAATTGTTGAGCATATGATGCGTGTGCTGGGGAGGTCTGCACTGAGGGTGGTTTCACTCTCGCCTTGTTTCAGGGGTGGGGTGTGGGGAGTGAAGTACTGTTGGAACAGGTGCAGCTCAATTCTAGCTTTCGAAACAAGTTCATAATTCTTCCATGTGGCCTTCGAGTAGACAATAACACATTTTTTAAAAAAAATGTGCATTTTTAAAAGTCTTACTGGCTACACTGACTATGGTGGTTATGAAAATATAAATGCACATTTTTTATAATAAAATAAAAGGTAATGAAGGGCTTATGTTGTCACATGATAAAAATGATGGATGAACTGTGCCTTATGCCTATTTAATGGTTTGCTGTAAGAGTATTTATTTAAGAATGTTATTTGAAGAAGCCTACATTGCTTGATAAAAATTGTTATATATTTTAGAACACTTTTACTAAAGGACTGAAGCGGCAGAAATGAAGTTACTGAGACCTCTGGCAGGCTACACCCTTCATGACCACAAAACAAATGACTACATATGCTGTGAACTATGGTTTACAGGCATGCTAGACAAGATATAGATGGAACTGGCTTTTACACTTGCAAAGAATGCCACAAAACTGAATTCCTTTGAAATCATACCACTACAGACCACAAGGAAGGAGAACAATTGGAAGACCGAAGAAGCGTTGGTGTGAGCAGCTGTAACTCTGGAGATGGAATGGATCAAAGGGTCCAATCCTTGATGTTTATGATGATGATGATGATGATTACTAAAGGATTTCTTATTGAATTAAGTCAAGTTTCTTTCAATTTTCTGCCACCCAAATCAAATGTCTTCTGCAACAGCATTATGATAATTCACAGTTTTTTAGCCATGGACCTGCTGCAGGTCGTGGATGAAAACGGATGGTAGGGGATTATCCATGGACGAAAGCTGACGTGCCAGCGGCAATATGGTCATTAATCCCTATATGAGTGTAGGCCAAATCCCACTTCACGACATAACCACCATAATCAGTGTAGTCAGTAAGACTTTTAAAAATGCACATTTTTTAAAATGTGTTATTGTCTACTAGAAGGCCATGTGTAAGAAGAATTATGAACTTGTTTTGAAAGCTAGAATTGAGCTGCACCTGTTCCAACATACTTCATTCCCCACACCCAACTCCAGAAACAAGGCCAGAGTGAAACCACCCTCAGTCCAGACCTCCCCAGCACACGCATCATACGCTCAACAATTCCTTCCGTAAATGTTTGAAATTGTGCAGCCCAATGTCAGATCTCGTGACACTCCACAGCCAGCAAGCAACAACAAGATTCACATACCTAGTTTTGGTCCCATTTGAACACGAACCTTCTAAATCAGAATGTCAGTAAACAAAGAAAAGAGAATTACAGAAAAATAACAGAAATATCTGTGTCTCTCGCATTCTAACCCTGCCATTGGAGCAAAGATAACTTTTGAAACATATAATTAAATAATGGATGTGTTACTGCATTATTTAATTGAGTGTTTGTGAGTATAAAACATATTCAAAAAGAAAAAATTAAATGCCAATGCTGGGACTTGAACCAGTGTAGTTTGTTTCTGAAGAGCACTGCCATCACGCAGTAACGCGGTCGGCTACCTCCAGGTGCGGCAAGCATCCACCCTTTCGCAACATTCATCTGTGGAAGCAGAGCTTGCAGGCTACACACTTCAGAAAATTAATGACCTTTAATTCTTGTTTTAACTTCAAATTAAGCAAGTGTATTGGTGTCTTTGGTTAATATATGCACGACATGATTGATTGTAATGAATAGAAGACAGAGAAACACCACAAATGCACAAATATGTGGAAAGTAAAACAACTCGAATTGTGATGGCAACTGTCTGTCACATGACTTCCAGTTCAGGGCTTAGAAAATTTCAGGCTGCTTGATTTTTGAACAGAGGGTACAAGACATGTGTGATTGGAAAAAATAGTACAAAGTTTGAAATGTTAACAGAAGGTGAAGAAGTTGGAAGATGGTAAATTTTTTAAATGTGGGAAGAGTTGAAACAAATTTAAAGAAATGTGAAATGAAATTATTTTATGCTATGCACATTTTGGGTGTTGAAAGCATTGTTGTAAATTTTGAAGGAATTTAAGTCTGAGGTTAGTAAGACATTGTACTGTCACTTTATTTTATTTTGAATAGGTTTCATACGTTGTGAGTACCACATTACAAGAATGTGGTTTCTATCACATGACATGCTAGGATTATTCAACATGAAATTTTGCTATATAATTTAATTTGTAAGAGAAATTTTTCAGAGCCCAATATAGTTACAAGATGTGTGAAAATGCGTGATTTTTTCATTGTAAAAGTTGTCCTCGTGCTTAACTAAGCACCACTTACCATAAATATATGGGAGTTGTATGGGACCATACATTATCAACCTGAGAATGAGATAGAAGTGAGCTGTCATCCTTATGCCTTACCCTCAGGGCAAGAACCCCATTACATGTTGAATGGTAAGCTGAATGGATGACAGAACATGTCTCGGCGCTCTGGAGAGGAGACAGATCTTTGTTCGTGTTAGAACTGAGTTTGTTCAGTGTGCTAACATTTGGCCATCTTGTAGAGCAGCATGGGTTGTCAACATATCTGATTATACAACCAAATTTCCAAAACATGAGTCAGTAGGCAGTTGATGTGAACTGCTGTTGCCTTGTATTCCATCACAGTGACCTTGCATTGTGAAACACTTGGACTCCCTGTGCCCCAGACATCATTGCTGTGCTTGCAGGGCAGTAGGACACTGGGCTTTCATTCAGACTTCTTTTTCATTACTGGTTAGGTCTCCTGCAGATTTTTCTCTTTGCAGATGAAAGGTCCATGCCTACCAATGATAAAAAACTTTTGGAATGTGATGAATACCTCCCTAACTCTGGACAGTTTGGAGCCCACGTAAAGCACGTGCTTCCCTGTGGCACTGACGATGCTGTATTGAGGGTAACATAATGTTCCTCATGGCACCCCACCTCACAAGCAGATTTTGTGTTCTTGTTCCGGGGATCAGAGGGCAACACAAACAACACTGTGATGGGTGCCGGTTTGTTGTTTTGTTTCAGAGGGAACAAGAATATGCTGAGGCTAGACTGAGAATCTTAGGAGAGGCACGGAGCCCAGAAGAACAATTACATGTTGCAACTAATGATAGGTAAGAAGTTAGTTTTAAAATGCTGTATAAAGATTCTGTGTTTCATTTTTTATAAATTATGATAAGTGTTATTGATAGACACTGAAAATTTGTGGGATGTGGTGCCATGCAAAATGTTATAACAGCCTTCTGCCTTGAAAATGAAGGTTGCAAGTTTCTTGAAAACGTTGGTAAATTTTCAGCAGACTGCAGTGCTAGAACACAATCATGTTTAGTGTCCAGCGTGACAACCTGAAATCTCACTTGATAGATGTCATGTGAAACATGTCTGCTGGTGTCAAGTTGTGTGTGCATTATTTTCCTGGCTATTTATATCTTTATTTTTCTTACTGGTTGACTGTAAACATTCTTACTTATAGCTTTTAATTAGAGGTGCATAAAATGTGACTTTAAACTGCATCTAAATCAAGCTGTTGTGTTTATCCCACTGTGTACTTTCATACCGTTCTAGAAATTCTGCTGAGCTGTAACTGGAGTCTTTGTTGCTGTAACAGTGCAGTGATTGCTGTTAGTATCTTAATACTTGCTGCTGTGAGAACATCAAATCTAAGTCAGTATTGTTATTTCACTTTTTTTGCCTTTATAGGATTAGCAAAATTCAAACAAAAATGGAAGTTTTAAGAACATCAGAAACATCTAATATAATCCGTCTTCCCAAGGGACCGGATGGAACCAGAGGATTTAGTGCCCGGCGGTAGTGGCAGTGGTTTAGCCTTCTAGGCAACAAAAGACATATTGTATCATCGTTTGAGCAAGAAATATGAGTAAACGAAAAACGAAACGTGTAATTATTGGTGATTTCTTGGTTTGGTAACCAGTTCTGTAGCCTTGTTACAAGGTGAATCAAATCGTCCATTTCAGCAAAACCATAGTGTTGTGATGCATGCTCAGAACAATATGACAGGTGGTGGTGCCATATTGGCATGTTACTGTGATTATGTAAGCATGGCGATACTGACTGACGTTAAGTGTGAATGGCTGTTTTCATGTAGTGCTGCAACACTAACACTGATTGTTTTTGTAACTTTATTTGCTTAGTGGTGTGACTTAGATTGTTGTATTGAACTGCCGACATTTCTGTGTGTACATACATTTTATACTGTTGGACAAAGGCAGATATTTTCATGCGGTTCTAACCACACATTACTATTAAATTTGAGATAAAGCTGTATTGTGATCATTGACACTCTGCGCGTGCGCATGTGCGCGCACATGCATACACACATGGCGGAACTTGCATGTAATGTTCCTGAATTGACTTTTCAGTTAGTAGTTTGATTAGGCTACATGCTAGTTGTTTAAACAATCAGGAATCAATTCCATTCAGGAACGAGATACTCGATTCTGTCTCCTCCACCACATTCGGAAATGTTCCATGATCTGAGTCTTCCTGTGCAGTGGATACAGTGGCTAGAGCAGCCAAACCATGAAGCTAATTTCCCACTCTCTAGAGTAATCATCTGTATTATGCATGTGTTTTGATCGTGGGACTGTTTGCAGTCAAGCAAATGACATCGTTGCTGCATAGTGACTGATGATACTGCCTCTTCTGCAGTGCTTACTCCAATGTTACAAAATCCTGTTACCTCCACTACCTTGCATATCATGATATAGTGTGCAATTAAGCACATGTAAAATGTATTTATACCATGTCTAGAATTCAATTTAAGTGATCCCAAGTACATACTCTTGGTTTTATATTTCTTCCATTAAAATTTTCCCCATTTTAGTGTTCAAATTGACTAATCTCCAAATATATATTAAATTCTGGGTTTCACTGTATTTACTGCACAAATGTTTAATCCTTCAGTGCTCTGGGATTTTAATTTTGAGACTATCCAGAATGGAGGAGTTTTAAATTTGGAGTATCCTAAAATGCACTCATGATTTGGTGCATGGAGACATTACACAGAGGCTGGCATTGAAGGGTTCATAACTACAGACAGGGGACTTCCTTGCCTTTGTAGGCAGTATGTGAACATGCACGTGCAGAATTTGGAAAATGTGTTACTGCAATGCTGCAATATAAGCTCGTGCTGTGTGATCTGAAAAGTCAGGATTGAAGATTAGCTGCTTCACTGGTACAATCTGACAGTAGAGCAGGCTACACTGTCATGGTGCACATAAACTGACTGCTTGGTGTCTGGTGTTCAGGATGTGACACATTGCTGGTACAGTAGATCCTGAAGACAAACGTGAAGCACTTGCTCAGTGATGCAGTGTCACGTGTCAGAAGATCAGAATTATCAAATGCATCACTGTGAAAACCTCAAAACTTGCCAACTTGCAATGTGACTACTTGTATTTGATGAGGATGTACATGATGCAAACATCTTTCATTGTTAAGCTTTATATCATATATGAAGTGCTTACGGAATGACTGTTAAAATTAGGTTAGTATTGTGTGGACAGCGTATGAACTCAGGTTGAAACTGAAAGAGGTGAATATGCTTTTTTATTTCCTTTATAGTTTAATATCCTTATACAGTAAAATATCATTTATCTGGAGTGACTGGGGAATACACTGTGCCGATTGGTGGAATGGTGACATGTGAAAAAAAATTTTAATGTGGTTTACGATAGAGAAATCAAAAGATATAACATAGCAAATAAAGTATATAGTATAGTGTTTACTGCCGCCCAGAAAAATAAATGTGTTAAGTATTGCTAAGAACACTGCAATTGATAATGTAAACTGCAGTGAACTTTCTGGAAAAATTTGTTGTTAGAATGAATTTGCTATTAAAAATGCTGGATAAATGAATGTTTACTGTAATTCATATTAGATACACAACAACAGAACACTTATATTAAGTTCACTGTGTCTGTAACTATATTGAACTAATTTTATGTAAACATTAATGAAATTTAGTTTTAAAATTTAATGGTCCATGTTTACTTTCATTTGTGTGAAGTTCCTGCTTATAGTTACAATGTTGATCAGCATAAAGGTTCAGGTGGACTTTGGTGCATAAATTTCCAGCTATGGACAACCAAAAGTAAGTTTCACTAACTGACTATATGTAATGAAAATCATTAGTACTGAATTTTTGTGAGGAAATGTCTGCAACTTGCCTGTTCTTATTAAAATACATTAAACTCAGCTGGCTATGTGTCACATGATTGCTGTGGTCCATCTGGCCAAGTGTTGCATCTGCCTACACTAATATCCCCCCCCCCAATTAAAATATAGCCACCAACCCCATAGTGTCTTGAGATTAGAATTCCTATTTTCAGGCAATAAAGGTAGTACCTCAGTCATTGAATATATTTTTGCTTCCAAAAAGTGTCTGTATACTCTGAAAGGTAGACTTTCGTGTTTTTCATACTTTCTGAATTTATATTTTTGTTACTGGTATTTTATCAGTTCTTGAACCAAAGAGATGTTTTCCATTGCAAATGGATTCCAGTGTTTGTGATAGTTTTATCAGTTCCAGTGAATCACAAACAGTGAGACTTTATTGTACTCACATGTGATACATTCACCCTTGCCTGTGTTGCTGTTATTAATATTATACACTATTCTTCCTGTACTTCAAAGCAAGTGCAACTTGTTAACACAATTTAAGACACACCAGTGATACTTGAGACAGTAATTTAGCAACTAAGTTTTAACCTGCTAGATGGCTGCTTTTTTGGCTTGTTAGTTATCTCACACATTTCAGTTTTCTTTCCCAACTTTTTGTTTGCTTTCCTTCTCAAAAGGAAATAAATATACCCATGATATATTCATAATGTTTGTGTCCACACTAGTTGCACCTATTTCATTTCTTCAACCACTTGCCTGACTTCCACAGAATGTGGTGTGACCATTGTGCCAAATGGAAGCCCTCTAAATGCCATACATGTCACTTCCTTACAATCAGTACAGTTTGGTCACAATGTATGCCACAGACAGTTGCTCTGTGTTGTCTGCTGTGACTCCAACTGTCGCATGTGAATATGCAAGCAAGCTGCCTGTGCATGCAGACACTATAATACTGTGATCATACTTTCATAATGACATGGTAGACACCAGTCTGTGAGGCAGGATGTGATAGCTCCTCACTGAAAGAAACAAAACAGAAGAAACAGTACTAATGGAATTGTAGAACTGGAAACTTTATGCTAGCAAAAATAGGTTGGAAAGCTGTTCCGTCCTTCTGTTTCTTCCATATCGTATCTGGCTTCCCGTATGCTTGTCTTGGAAGTTTTTTCTTTTATAAAAGTTCACTTAATTATCATATAATTATGTCTTATATAATCATCATTACTGTTTAAATATTAATGTATTTATTTGTAATTTTTACATAAAGTGACTTATTTTGAAAATTCTATGAACTAACACTGGCAACCAGAGTAAGACTGAAGCTTGTGTGGCCAGTGTGTTAAATGTTTAAATTTTGATGCCCTTTATCGTTGTATTCTTGGCAGTCAACACTGTTGAAAGTTTGTGCTTATGAATAATTTTATAGGGAGATATGTGGCAGTGCATAGTTTTACAAGCATTAAAGGAAGTGTATCTTAACACTAACTTAAATATGATTCATCCTACTATCTGTCTTCTGGAAATAGGTGTTTCAGATCTCCAAATAACCAGTTTTTGTGGTGATAATTTAATTGTGTGTAGCAGTTTATTGTCCAGAAGCAGGTATGTCTCAGTCTTCTGACTCTGAAGCACTCTGCCCATATGTCTTCTTCAGGTAACAGAACTTGAGACATTCTGTCATCTGGGGCACTTCACACTGTTGTCACAGTAATGCAACACATGGCCATTTAGGATTAATGGTACTATGAGAGAGAAGGTCCTTTAAATCTCTTGTGATATGCAGGAACATATGCATAAGCTAAAGTAAAACAATGGGCTATGTTTTTGCACTCATGTATGTACCATATTTACCTGAATGTAAGATAGGGAAGTTCTTCCTAATTCATCTGAAGTCCAGGGGAGAGGGGGGTGGGATGGGGTTATCTTACATTCTGGTACATATGGTAAATGTATGAATCAGAAATAGGATAAGTGGAAGTTTGCAACATATGGGTTGGAATACTGGTACATAATCATCTTGTGCTTTATTGGTAAATGCAGTGCTATCTTAACCATACTGTCCCATACGTTTGTGCACAGATATGTGTGTGAATGAATGTATCAGTCCATATTGCACATCCATTTATAAATCATGTTCATGTGTGTTCTAAAGTCTTACCAGGGTGGTTAACTTGAAGGCCAACATTTTTGTAGGCTGAATAACTTTTCAGACTTAATGCCTGTTTTGTTTATACTGCTCTTAAGAGTATCACGAGGCCATCTAGAAGAGTCCCATGGACCAGTCCCCTCCACATCTCCCACAAGCTGCTACACTTACCCCTCCCACATACTCTTGCCATTCTGTTTACTCAAGTACAGGTAGTGGTAATATGACAAGCCCTTTGGGCTGATTGACTAGTCCAGAGGAGGTTGGAGGGGAACAAAACACTTCACAGTGAGTGGAAATCCTCCATCATCATCATTCCCTGTGTGTCCATGGGGTTTCAATTTGAGGCCTCTACACAGCTTTACTTTCATTGGTATGTGTTTGTTTTTTACCAATATGTGACAGACAATTTTTCAGAGGGGTTTTTACTGTCACATGATGGAACATGACTTCATAAGTGAACTGTTATTTTAGGTAACTTCATTAACTGTGTTCAGTGCTGTAGTTTATCTTAAATTCTTCAATATGACTCTTCTATTCACTAAGATCTGGTATTTTATTCCATATTGAAAGTATTTTTACACTTGAACAAAGAACATTCTGAAGCTTTATGAACACCAACATCACCACAGTAAGTGAACAGTAACTAAGTAATTTGCTGTGGTGTCTTAGAATATTAAGTGTTGAAACAAGTCAATTAATGAAAGGGAACAGAATCTTGTACCAGTCACATGGAAGGAAGAAGCATAAGTATGGTAACGTTGTAATTCTTAGCATAAATGCTGCATTTCTCCATGTATCTTTCTGTGTACATGAGTATTTTTTTTTTACTGTAAATTATGAAAGTGTCACAGATTTGAGAATTTGCACAAACAGAAGTGTCTTTTTATATGGACATAGATATATATATACATGTATGTATGTCTGAAAGTTACATTTGCTTATGTGTACTTCAGCATTATTTTATCATAGATGCCTGCAGAGTGTAAGCAAAGAATTACTTCTACTGATGTCATATTATATAACATGGACCACTGGTAATGCTAAAATCTTGCTAAATGTGCTGATGACAATAGTATACACATCTTTTTCACTGTAACATGTACAGTAGAGTTAATTAAAGTAGGCATGATTAATCATTTCCCATGTGGAAACCATAATGACTTTTTTAACTTATGGAGGTGTATTAACAGCAGTATACAATAATAGTTGCCTGTTAATATTTTTTGTATTGCCATATTTTGTGGGCCATAAGACACACTTTTTGCTGTGGAGAATAATGCATAAAATTCTCATGCATCTGACAGGGTGAAGGTGCTTCACATTAGAACAAAATACTTTCACATGTATTTGCCTTCTAAAATCTTAGTACATAAAATATGGTAATAGTTCAAAAGCCCGGCAGCTTGATAGAATGTGTACCTCATCTGTAATCCTTGCATATTCCATTGCCTGAAATATGTTCATTTTAAAACTGGCAGTGCTACAACTCGCTGAACATTGTGTATTTGAAGTATACCTCGGACACTGGACGACATCCTATATAATCTCCATTATGTAATACCACTGGTTTGTGAGTAAGTGACACAGGTTTCCATGGTTACAGTATGTTTGTTTATGCATAGTCCACGTAGGGTAGTTCTTCAATTCCCTGAAATTGTTACCTGTAAGGAAACTATTAACTTTGTCATTAAAGTCTTCTCTCTTGATTATTGGCCGGGTGGATGGGGGTAACAACATGCAAGATTTGAGGTCTCCATAGCCTGATGTTAAGGATTCTGGTATTTAGGGATGCCATGCTATGTAGATGCAATAGTGGTTCATGACTTTCTAAAGAATGTAGTGCATGTATCTTTCAAGGTTTGAGGAATTCACAAAGAATGCAAAACAATGGGCACAGGTGGAGGTTTGGAGGTACATAGGTTTGTTGGTTTGGTTGGTGAAGGCTATGAAAGAATGGCAAGCTAATCAGGGGAGATGTGGATGGAGTATAATAGTTGTAGGGGTCCTGATAAGAGCTGATGTTAGATGTGCAATGAAAGAGCTGGACAGTGACGTTTCACCAGTGCGAAGTAGATGAATATAAATTGTAAGTGACTTTAAAACAGCTGGGTCCTGCAGTGGGCAATGAGAGGATTGGGAAGATAGAAGATTGGGGTTGTTGGGCTTAATGGGCACCATGAAGTCTTCACATGGTGAGCGAGGGTCTACAACGTGGTCCAGATGGAGTGAGGTGCAGCAGAAGCAGCGTATTAGCAAGGGGCTCAATGAAGCATAGCCTGAAGAGGATATTGGGCATCGTAAACATTGGAGGGTGCCCATATGCTCCGAGGGAGTGAATGAGAGGTTCCAAGACCTGATACACACCAGACCAGCTTCCCTGTTCATGTTGTTGGAATGGAAATCCACCCTAATTACCTTCCTGATGAGATGACCCATATAACAGGATTTGTTGGATAGGATTTTCATATACTGGAGTAGGATGTGTTGTTGATGGCTGCAGCATTGCTGTGCCCCTGTGACTGGTTAGGCTTTTGAAGGTCAATAAGAAGGGCATGTTCTAGCACATTGCTGTAAATGGCCTGGTCATTCCATACTTGACACTATTCATTGAAAACTGAAGGCATTATACATTATTACAAAATCCTGAATACAGTTTAAAAGGTCTTCATGTTTGTACCGTGCATCAGTGACGATTAAAACACTTTATTATCCAACAGGTGCACAAATATATAATTCGTAGATACAATTAGAATTATTATAAAATATTTAAAATTGCTCCAACATGTTTTGGATCGCAAGAGATCCGTCATCAGCGAGCTCTATACAGTGCTTGGCTAAAACTACATTAATGGTTCTATCTTATCCATTGACATGGACGTAGTCGGTATTATGGCAACATATTTGCATGAGGTGTGTGTGTGTGTGTACTGCACAGTCTAGAGAGGCACAGTTTGAAACGAGCTAAAAACAGCATTACATTAGACTGAAAAATAATATGCTAAAAGAGGAAAAGTACAGATGTCCTCCCATCTGTAGAACAGTCAACAATTCAAGGATCCAGTATATGTGGTGAATGCCTACCATAATATCTTTTCTAACAGCTATTAAAAATTTCATTTCACCTCAACTGGGGAAAGAAGTGCTATTTCATTAAAAACAAAGCACATTTCTTGGAAATTTCCCTGGTCTTAAAATTGGTCCAACCACAGAAACGGAGCCAATAAGTATAATTCTTTCCCTCAAATCAGAAAACTTAATCAGGTTACAATGAAATGAAATTTTGAAAACCTGTTCATCTATAATTAGTTGCTTATTACACAATGTTTGTAATCAGTTGCGAGGGTCGTGCTGAAAGTCATGAGCAACCAAACCAGGAACAGCAGACGAAGTAGAGTATGGTGGTAGATGGAACCAGCTGTTGTGTTATCCTTGAGTGTCTCGTGACGTCTATAGCTTGCATCGCGTGACCAGTATCACTCCTAACAAAATGGCCGACAACGATATGTCGTTTCGCCAGCGTGTTGTCATCGAATTTCTCGTTTAAGAGGAAATCCCTGCTGCAGAAATTCACCAGAGACTTCAGTGTGCTCATGGAAGTGTGTGCATGGGTGCGAGCAGTGTTCGAAGATGGGTGAAACATTTTAAAGATGGGAACACGAGTAGCCAAGATCAGCCTCGGATCGGTCGCCCTCGAACAGCCTCAACTGAACGAAACGAGAGAGTGGATGAGATCATTCAAGACGACAGGCACATGACTGTGGACACAATAGCTCGAACACTTTGATTAGGGCACAGTGCAGTACAGGAGATGATTGAAAGCTTAGGCTATAGGAAAGTTTGTGCTCGTTGGGTGCCGCGCTTATTGACCGAAGACCACAAAGGTCAGCGAAAAACCATCACCTCAGAACTGCTGCAGAGATATCGACACGAAGGCGATGATTTTTTGCTCCGTATTGTGACAGGTGACGAAAGCTGGTTTCACCATTTCGAGCCTGAAACGAAATGGCAGAGTATGG
>Ga0131853_10014183_pt1 | contig 14607 bp, 13 predicted proteins | sample TergutLab28metaG_FD_92764 | JGI IMG/M metagenome (GOLD analysis project Ga0131853, IMG submission 92764) | Labiotermes labralis P1 segment gut microbial communities from Petit-Saut dam, French Guiana - Lab288 P1 (version 2) (version 2) | ecosystem: Host-associated > Arthropoda: Insects >... | reverse complement strand
CTTGATTTTGCTTACAATCGTTATATCTTGCTATGCTGAAAACCTGCAATATTGCGGGTTGCTGTTCGTTACTGCATTTTAGTGAAAGCTGTAAAATATTTTTGAAAAATTCAAAACAGACAGAGGCACATATATTTTCCCAAATGAATGGTTGAAGGAAACACGTAACGGTGCTCACATGTCTTTTGGAGAGAACAGACGCCGGAGAAACTGGCGCGAAATAGAATCGACTTTTTATATGCTGTTGCTGAATCAAAAAATCGTAAGCTAGCTCTGTGTTTTCAATGTTTTTATAGCTGTTGTACATTGTTCACTGATGACTTTAATGTGATGATATAATGATTTTCAACTTCATCAAATTATAGATGGATTGGTATTTCCGATTGAAGTTCGGTTAGTAGCACAGCCATGCGATATGACATATGTGCATGTCATTAAAAGAGTCCGATACTGGGCTTTTTTTGATTCTACAATACTTGTGGGATAGTGTTGAGATGTCTCTTTCTCCCGTTTCTCCATTTTCTCCAAGCTCTCCAGATTCGCTATTGCAAGCGGGAGAGTTTGGTGTTATAAGTAAGTAAAAGATCGATAGGAGGCTTTCCTAATGTTAGAAATGCAAACCCTTGAATACAAACGTGAGTACAACCAAAAAGCACAAAACACAATGCTCGCTTTTCTGAATACAGATGGTGGGACACTTTATATCGGCATTTCAGATGATGGTGCGGTATATGGCATAAGCGGTAACATTGACGCAGAAGCTCGAAGCATTGCAAATAGTTTTCGAGATTCTGTTACGCCTGATCCTTCTGGTTATTTTAAGATTGAATTCGAAATGCGTGATGGTAAGCATATCATTGTAGTGACTGTAGAACGTGGCTCTGCTATTCCATATTGTTATGCTAAATACGGTCTAGTGCCACAGGGTGTTTATGTTCGTGTTGGCAGTAATACAGTAATGGCTACTCGCGAGCATATCCGTCAGATGATTAAGGATAATGGCACAGGACAGTTTATCGCTGAATTATCTATTGAGCAAAATCTCACGTTTGAATATGCCGACAAGGTTTTCGCTGAAAAGGATGTTAAATTCGGCAAAGAACAAAAGCAGTCGCTTGGATTGATACGCCCTGATGGGCGGTACACAAACCTTGCTCTAATTCTTTCCGACCAATGCCCCCATACTACCAAAGCGGCAATTTTCGAAGGTGTCACAAAAGAGAAGTTCAAAGACCGCAAAGAGTTTACAGGCTCTATTTTTAAGCAGATTGAGGAAGTCCACTCATACCTCCATGTATTCAACAGAACTCGTAGTACCATAGAAGGTGTATATAGAGTTGACCATCCTGATTATCCGCCTGTGGCTATTCGTGAGTCCTACATCAACGCATTAATTCATAGGGATTACTATATCGAAGGTAGTGTCCTTGTCAGCATGTTTGATGACCGCCTTGAGTTTATGTCTTTAGGCGGTACTATGCCTGGAGTTACCCATGATTTAATGCTTATTGGTGTATCAGTAACAAGAAATGAAAAGCTAGCGCAGGTTTTTTATCGTTTGAACATTATCGAAGCATTTGGCACAGGTATACCTCGTGTCTTTGGGGCATATGAGCATAGTGACGTAAAACCAGAGATTCCTGTTGTAGACGGCGGGTTTCTTATACGTATCCCAAACATAAATTATGAAATCTTTCTGCAAGCGACTCATGATAGAGTCTTGGAATTCTCACGGTTTACTAATGAACGAAAGCTCCTTATAACATTACATGACGTCTCGTTTACCAAGGAAGATGCTGCTAGAGTTCTCAAAATTACTGCAAGCGGAGCATATAAGTTGTTACAAAGAATGACGGAGCGAGGTCTGCTTGTTGCCCGTAAAGAAGGTAATAAGTGGGTGTATAATTGTATTTCTAATCAAGACGAATAGCGAATCAAGTAACGATACGCAGCTATAGGATGTTGAAAAAGTCCAGCACATTTTCATAAAACATTAAAATTCTTTTGTAAACTTGACATGCTGCTGTCACATTAAGCTGCTATAATGATTGAGCGTGACAACTGGAAAATCCTTTGATTCTATAAGGCGGCGGGTGTAGGCTGGCTTCGTATTTTCAACGTTTTCTGGTTGTTGTACATTGTTCGCTGATGTCATATCTATCATGCTAAAAAAAACACAAACAAATCTGGAGGACAAACATGAATATTAGGCTTGAAAAAAGAGAAAACTTTACAATCAGTGGTTATTTGATAGAAACATTATCCACAGACGAATCTTACGATATTAAAAGCATGGATTTGAGAAACAAATATGAAAATTCATTAAGAATGGACGAAACCGTATTATATGGAGCAACTTGGTTTACCAATGATGGCAACTTGTACTACCTTTTTGGAGTGGAGCAAACAAACCCAAATCATGCAGAAAACCATAAAGTATCTATCCCCGAAGGCTTATTTGCAGTTGCCACAGTCCCTGAAGATATGCCGTTAATTCAAGCATGGAGAGAGATGTGGGAAACTGGATTGCCATCCATCGGATACGATTATATCGAAGCAGAAAAATGCTTTGAACTCTTTGGAGAAAATAATGTCCGGGAAATATGGGTACCGGTGGTCAAGTCTAATACTTGAAAATAAGCGCTGCAAGCCTATTACTCCGCTATTTTTAGACAGCAAAAGCCCGGATTTCCCGGGCTTTTATCATTAAACAACATTTACACTTTCTAACCAAAGCACAATCATTCCATCTTTTCTCTGCGGCGCTGCTTTTTAACACATTGCGTTAATAGATACTCAATTTGCCCATTAAACGAACGAAACTCATCTTCAGCCCAAGCGGCAAGCTCATTGTACAGAGACTCGGACAGCCTCAGCGGCACTTGTTTCTTTTTATCTGCCTTCGGGGCTGCTTTTTTATCGCCTTCCATTTTTTAGTACAGAGAACCGCTGTTTATGACAGGCTGGGCTTCCGCATTTGAACAGAGTACCACCAGCAAATTGCTGACCATCGCAGCTTTTCTCTCTTCATCAAGTTCTACCACATTATCTTCCGAAAGGCGCCTTAAGGCCATTTGTACGATATCCACCGCCCCGTCAACAATGGTCTGCTTGGCGTCAACAACGGCACTGGCCTGCTGCCTTTGCAGCATAGCGGAAGCAATTTCCGGTGCGTAAGACAGATTGGTTATGCGCGCGTCTAATATCTCCATGCCAGCGATAGCTACTTTTGCCTGAATATCAGCTATTAGACGGCTAACAACCTCTTCCGACGCACTTCTTAGGCATTTATCTTCACTTTGTCCGTCTCTTGGCAAATCATAGGGATACTGGCTCACAATCGATCTTAGCGCCGAATCGCACTGAATTGACAAAAACTCAATAAAATTATCCACATTAAACATGGCTTTGGCTGTATCGACTATCCGCCAAACCACAACCGTGTCAATAATCACCGGATTACCAAGCAGATCATTTATCCTTTGCTTGTCATTGTTCAGGGTTTTGGATTTCAAAGAAATTTTCCTGTTAGCGGCTAACGCGAGGGCCTGGGAAATTTCATCTGTGGTCGTAGGCTTCTTTGTGCTGGTGATATTTGCCGCACCGGTACTGGGCTGTCCCACTTCACTTTTAAAGGCAGTGGAAAAAGGATTTACAAAGAAAAATCCCGGTCCGCGAAGTGTGCCGTTATACTTTCCAAAAAGTGTAAGCACCATGGCTTCCTGTGGGCGTAAAATACAAAGGCCTCCATACAAAAGCCATGTAGGGATAAGTAAATACACAAAACTTACCACAAGTAGTGGTATATTGTTCCCCGCTCCGGCTACAAAGCCGTAGACTATCCCTCCAATGGATGCCAGCATTAACAATGTGTTAATAATTAGGATGGGCATACCGGCCGTACTCCAAACCGCCTTTTCTGCAATGTTTGCATTTGTGTTTTTCTCGTTCATACAATCACCTCTTTAATTTGATATCAAAATGATATCAAAACGAAATCCATCTGTCAAGTAAAGTATGATGACCCATCAGAAAGAATAGAATTAAAAAACAAATACTCATTTTAATATGACACGCAGCTGTCATATTAACTATGCCATACTATAGTGGATTCAATGAGAACCAGTCCAGACTAGGAGGAATGTACTTATGGAAAATGCAAAAGAATGTCAAAGCTGTGCTATGCCGATGAAAAAGGCCGAAGACTTTGGCACAGAAAAAGGTGGAAGCCCGAGCGCAGATTACTGCTGTCATTGCTATAAAGATGGCGAATTTACATGGCATGCAGCATCTTTAGATGAGGCTGTGGAAGGCAATATGGAGTTTTGGGAAAGAGAAGGCGATGAAAATGATGACCAGCTGCGGGCGCGCATCAGAGAAGAATTTTCTAAATTAAAACGCTGGAAAACCGCATAATATCCCCAATGCGGCGCAAAGCATTACGCTGGGCCGTATTGCACTGCTTTAGACCATCCCATTAAGTCATAAAAAATGAGAGAGGCGCAACTTTCAAAATGCCTCTCTCATTTTTATAAACTTCTCATGATGCAGCTACGGCTACAATTTATCCCAAAAATACCGCACAGTATCCATACAATACTCCGTAGCGGCTTTCCGTTCTTCCATCCCCTCAAACTCAATAGAAATTTCCTTATCATACCCGGAGGCCTTTATAATCTCAAGAATACGCGGAATATCCATATCCCCCTGCCCCAGGATAGCTCCACGCAAAATATTATTTTTACTTGCGGTACCCACATACCCCAACATCAGAGGCCGAGCTTTCCACTCCTCCACATTTGCGGGGATACCGGGCTTTCCTTTAGTCGGCCCTTCCACATACATACCCTGCTGAGGCAGCATGTTTTCGTATCGTCTCACATAAAAATCCTTCATATGAACCATATCCGCATATTGTATGGACTTCGCAACGGCAGCTGCCGGATTATCATCCACACATAAATAGTTGCCCACATCCACTGTAAGACCGATATTTGGCCTTCCCGCGGCTCTCAGCAAACGAATCATCCGATCCGCACCGTTTACATAAAGACCGTGGTTTTCAAGGGTCGTACCCATCCCAAGTGACGCGGCATAATCGGCAAGTTCTTGAATAGCGGCGACAAACACGGGGAAATCCTCTTCAAACTGCTCGGGCGTATTTCTTCCCTCAGGATGCTGGCCGCTGCACGTATCGTGGCGCATTTTTTTAATTCCCAGCATGTTGCATATATCGATATATTTTTTAATACGGGCGATTTCTTCACGGCGCTCAGCTTCCGTAGGTTTGATGACACAGGCATTCAATGAAAATGCGGACAGTGGGATGTTCACTTTTTCAGCGTGACCCCGGATGCTTTTTACATAATCCACATTAATATCACCGGCATCGGTGAGCAGCGGAAGTCCAAAAGGCACCAGTTCAAGATGGTCGGCACCGTGCTCCTTTGCCCAATCAATGACATCATAGATCGTCATTTCCCCTCGAAAAAGATAGTAAGAAAGACAATAGCTGCTAATTCCAAGCTTCATGGCTCATCCTCCAATTCTAAACACCCTCTATAAGCGTCCTTCGTTCTGTGTTTTCATCTATGATATACAACCAAGCTCCCTTTGTCGAGTGGGATGTGGTTTTATTGACTTTCATGTAATGTTTTGGGATACTTAAAACAAAAATCCCTGCTGAGAAGGGCATATGCCTTTCTCAGCGTAAACCTTAAAAACGGAGAATTTATGAAAACAGAATATATTATTAATCCAATGAGCGGTCTATCCATAAAGGTGAAAAAGCACTCATTAATAGAAATAATTGACATCGAGGGCCGGCAGGTCGTCGATTTCTTTGCATTAAATACGAACGATCAAAATGAGTTTCTTTCAACAGGAGTCACGATTGATTGCAATGAAAGCCTTAAAGTGCATTTGGGCAGCATCATTTACACCAATTTGTATAACAAAATGTTTACAATAATAGAAGATGATGTTGGCGAGCATGATTTACTGCACCCTTGTTGCAGGCCTGAAATGTTTGACTTTTTTTATAACAATGGCACAGGTCATTCTAATTGCTTGGATAATATAAATAATGCGTTTAAAAAATTGTCTTTTGGCAAAAAGACCGAAATAATACCTTTTAATATTTTTATGCATACAAAAATCATGCCGGATGGGAAAATTTCTGTGGAAACGCCCCTGTCTAAACCAGGTGATAAAATCGTTTTAAGGGCTGAAATGGATGTTGTTTTAGGTGTTGCATCCTGCAGTGTATCAGAAAGCAAATGCAACGGAGGCCGATGCAGGCCAATTAAAGTTATCGTTGAAGAAATATAAATTTATTGATACCGGTAAAGTTATTGCGTATAATATGGTGAATTAATTCACTATAAATGCCAATTTATTTATGAGACAGCAGGAGGTCACCACTGTGAAATATTTTGATGCACACGCGCATTATCTCGGCAAGCGATTTAGTAGAGATAGGCACAGCCTTCTATTAGATATGCATAAAAACGAGGGTGTAAAATACATAGTCAATTCAACAAGCACTTTAGAATTAAATGAAGGTGTACAGCTTGCCAACAAATATGATTTTGTGTACCTAAGCATCGGCGATAACTGTGCATATACTACCGGTCCGGAAGGCGACAAATATATGAGCGATGAAATACTCGCAAGCATGATAAAGCTTTGCCAAAATAATAAGAAGATTGTGGCCTGGGGCGAAATCGGGATTGGGCTTAATCGGGAAGAACACATAATAAACAACGGAAAAGAAAATCAAATATATTGGTTAAAAAAACAGCTTGACGCAGCAAAACAGATCAAACTGCCTGTGGTCATCCATTCAAGAGAAGCTTGTCAGTTGGTTTTTGACATTTTAAAAGAAGCCGATATGCCGGATTACGGTCATGGCAAGGGAATGCTCCACTGTTACAACAGCACGCCGGAAATGGCTTTGGATTATGTAGAGATGGGCTATTTAATCAGCATCACAGGGATTATTACATACAGAAGCGCAAGACATCTGGTTGAAACCGTAAAAAGAGTGCCTCTAAACAAGCTTTTAATTGAAACCGACTGCCCATATCTCGCGCCGGAACCTTGTAGCCGTAAAGCAAGAAATGATTCCGCCAATCTTAGATTTATAGCCGAAAAAATAGCAGAAATCAAAGGTATTTCTCCCGAAGAAGTAGCCGCGGCTACCACTTCAAACGCAATGTCATTTTTTAATATATAGCTTATAGCGGATCTATGGCAAATCAATTTCCTATACGCCAGAAAACCCGACAGGGCGCAAACAATAGATTGGATGGTGCCGAAAAATGAAAATCGAATATTTGTCCGACCATATGGCTTTTGCTGATCAGGTAACACGATGGATATACGACGAATTCTTCGAAGATATCAGAACTGACTTAACCTACGACGAACTATTGTCGAGCATCAAAAATTGCAGCAAAACTGAACTTCCCATCCGCCTGGTGGCCATCGTGGATCAGAAGTGTGTTGGCACGGTTTCCATTGTGCAAAATGATTTGGGCTGCAGAGAATATGCCCCATGGCTTGCCGCTTTATATGTGGATAAAGCATATAGAAATCATAAAATAGGTGAGCAGTTAATCGATTGTGTGAAAGATATCGTTAAAGATATGGACTATCCCGAGCTATATCTTAGAACGGAACATGCCAGCGATTATTACAGAAAGCTTGGGTGGCAATTCGTTGAGTCCTGCGATGACCATTTTAACCTCAGGCCGGATGTGTTCAAAGTTGTTTTTGATACAAAGTAGACATTACCCTTTAAATAATACGAGATATTTCGAGGTGCAATCATGATTAGTATACAACCGTTAACAGAAGAAGACGCAACATATGTTGTTGAATGGAATAAAGGAATGACCGCTGATTTTCTTGATCAGTGGGCAGGGCCTGAGTCCTACGACTTTCCCATTACAGAGCCGCAGATTATAAGTAGAATCGATCAGGAACCTTCATCGGATTACAGGTTATACAAGATACTTAACGACAACATTGTCATCGGAATAATCGAGCTCTTAGGTATTAACGAACAAGAAAAAAAGGCCAAAGTCGGGCGTTTTCTTATAAATCCTTCTCTTGTGGGAAAAGGATATGGAACCGCCGCGTTAAAGGCGCTGACCCACAAAGGATTTGACGAGTTTGGATTTCACTCACTAGAGCTAAATGTATTTGATTTCAACAAATCCGCCATACGATGCTATGAAAAGGTAGGCTACAAGGCGGTAGCAGAAAATGTATATTCAAACGGTTGGACGGCGATAAATATGGTAATTTCAAATCCCTCGCTCTAATCATTCGATCTAATCTTTTGTTCTATTCTTTTGTTCTATTCTTTTGTTCTACTCCACTCCTCTAAAAAAATGTCCGTACGTGGCGTCTTGGCTTTGGTAGGTATCTGTTGCACTGACATCTGTTGCACTGACACCTGCCAATGCGTCTTTGTAGCGTTTTACAACCTCATAAATCGTTTTTTCATCTTCCTTTGTAAATATAAGGCGAAAAAATCCCGCCCCGGTGGCTTTTAACCCTTGAAACTTAGGTGACATATCCAAAGTTTTACTATTGAGTACATAAGCAATGCAGTTATGGCAATCTCTCAAAAGCGGAAACACCATCCCCATTTTATCCCGCAGCCCATAGCTTCCCTTATCGTTACACTGACTGCAATATTGACCTTTTTTATTATTTGTACCATATATGCCAACGGGACAGTTATGGGTGGACATAAGAATCTGCCTGCCATATACAATTAATTCGAGTTGTGGAGACTGCAGTTTACCCAATTGCATTTGGTAAGATTCCTGCTGATAAGATGTCTGCTGATAAGACTCCGGTTTAAAAAACTTCATCCCATTGATGTCCCCTATATTCAATTCCTGAGAAAGAGTAATCCCTCTTATCCCCATGCTTTCAAAGGCTTCCACAGCCCAATCGTTGAAAATATTGAAAGTATAATTCAGCATGATTTGCTTTTGCGAACCCATGGTCTTTAATATGTGTAACTGGCCGTAGGTAGACACTAAATAGCCGTCAACAGCTGTAGATTCCAGCTGTATGAGGGTCTTTTTTATATCTGTTTCTACGGAATTACGGCTGATATAGGGCAAAGCTATAAAAATTTCTGTATTTCCCTTTTCAATGCAAGCCTTATCCAAATGGATCTTATCTAAAATTTGGGGTAGGATTGCTATATTCTCTGGGGTATAGTCGATATATAGCCTTGAAATGCCTAATTTCGAAATACCTTCTTTTATTAAAACGTCCAAATGACTTATGTTACGAAGTTGTATAGATAATTTTTGTTTGCACATATCATCAATTGCACAATCAATTGCAGAAAATCTATCAGAAAACTCACTAGAAAATTCCCGATTGTTAGCTATGGTGCGTTCCGTAGCCATAGTCTCCGGAAGCTCTTTTTTGGAGTTACGTATCACCTCGGCTTCAAACATCTCCAATGCTGCACGCCGCAACTGATTTAATGCTGATTTGCTCACAAAGATATTTTCGTCTATGTTTGCTTTTTCAAATTTTAATATATAGGGTGTGTTACCGGTTTTCGATATCTGCCGGATAATTTCATCTTTTGACATAGGCGCACGCTGAGCAGCTTCTACGATATCACCGGTTGCTGTAACACGGACATTATGACCATCTCTGGACAAAGACAATTTTAATTCGGCGCCAATAACGGCCTCTATTTCACCACAAACGTAGACTTTCTTCTCAACGGCCGCCATTTCCTTTTTCACATCAGAAATCAGTTTCTTGTCATAGGATTTATACACCTCATTACCCTTCTCAATACCGCCTTCTAAAGAAAACTCAAAGGTCTCCCCGGTGCTAATCACCCGCTCTACACCTTTGCCAACATGTTTACCACGGCTTGTCCAAATTTCTATGCCATCCCCAGGCACCATGTTTTTATTAAATTTTATTTTGCATCTGCCATTTTTGTATGAAACCACCATACCCACTAAAACACCCGTACTTTTAGGTGTGACAGTACTCATCATACTTAAACCGGCGTAAGTATTATAATATCCGGTGGAAGAACTTCCGCCGCGGTTAAATATTTGAAGCAAATCCTGCAGCTGGTCTTTGCTTATATCGGCCGGCTTTCCGGCTTTTATATTATCCAACTGCCAGCGATAAGCTTTTGTGACCAGATACACATATTCCGGACTCTTCATACGTCCTTCAATCTTTAGAGAAGATACTCCCGTAGCCACTATATCCCCCAACATCTCGATAGTCATCATATCTTTGGGACTCAATAAGTATCCGCTTTTTATACAAGTACCCGCTTCCGTGTGTGTATTGTTTTTTACACATATGTCATTTCCGTTTTTTATCAAATCATATTTTGTGCGACATATTTGAGCACATCTACCCCTGTTTCCACTGCGGCCTCCGATTAAGCTGGACATCAGACACTGTCCCGAATATGAAATACACAATGCCCCATGCACAAAAGCTTCACATTCTATGTTAGCAGCCTTATTAATTTCTCTCACTTCGTTAAGAGAAAGTTCTCGGCTTAAAACTACCCTTGAAAACCCCATGCTTTCCATAAAATGAACACCGGAAGTACTATGCACGGTCATTTGCGTAGACGCGTGGATTTCCATGGCGGGACATTTTTGTTTTATCATATACGCCAAACCCGGATCCTGTAATATAAAAGCCGCCGCACCTTCTTGGTACATGGTTTTAGCAAATTCTAAAACTTGCGGTATCTCGTCATTTTTGTATAAGGTGTTGACAGCAATATATATCTTTACACGCCTTAGCGCCGCGTATTCAATCAGACTAACCAATTCTTCCTGGGTAAAGTTTTGCGCTAGATTACGGGCGCTAAAATTTTTACCACCAAGATACAGGGCATCCGCTCCCGCGTTTATCGCGGCAATAGCGCTTTCTATGCCGCCGGCCGGGGCAAGCAACTCCGGGATTTTTATTTTTTTTATGTTGGTATTCGCATTATCCATTTTATTTTTCATGTTGGGTTCCTCGGTTTCATTCCTGCAAGAGGATGTCTATAACGGCCATCATTGCAGATTTATTTTCAATTGCTATATCTGTAATTTTTACAGATATCGATACACTTTTCAAGCTCTATTTTATGGAGCAAACGCAGTATTTTGGCCATCCATATTACGAGCGCCACGATCAATCATAATCGTGGCGCTCAGTTCAAAATTACCTGTAAACTTGTTTCTTCTCCTGGATATGGACTTTCATTCTCGTGTTAATTTTGTAGACTTCTGCAATAACGATATCTATGGAGTCGGAATCTACGATTTGTTGAGTTTTCATCTCGTCCTGCTGGACTTTTACCTCACCCAATTGAACTTTTACCTCGTCTAGTTGAATCTTCATTTCATCCTGTTGAACTTTTACCTCATCCAATTGAGTTTTCATCTCATCCTGTTGCACTTTTACCTCATCCAATTGAGTTTTCATCTCATCCTGTTGAACTTTTACCTCATCCAATTGAATCTTCATCTCGTCTAATTGAACTTTCATCTCATCCATCTGGACCTTCATAACAACTTGCTCGGTCTTGATAACTAAAACATCATCTTCCAGGTTACTTAAACGCTGATTAGTTTCGGATTGGCCTTGTTCTAAGCCTGTCAGCTTGTTTAGTATTTGATGTAAAATATCAAGTTCCATACAAATCTCCCTCCATCATTTCGCTGTAATGGGTAAGTCTATGGTAGCAAAATAATATTGGATTGTGAAGACAGTCGTTGTCATTTTAACACAGCAACAACGAGTTGCTTTCCTAATTTTTTTGTGTCATATATAATCCTTTTAACGCATTCCTAAAATAGAGGGGGTCACAAATGGAAACGAAAGAAATATTACTCGAACTGCGCAAAAAAAACCGATTAACACAAGATGAAATGGCAGAAAAATTAATGGTTACCCGTCAGGCTGTTTCACGCTGGGAAAATGGAGAAACCGTCCCAAGCTCTGATACACTAAAAATGATTTCGATGATTTTTGGGATATCCATCAACTATTTACTGGGACAACCACAAAGTGCTGCTTGCCCCAGCTGTGGTACGCCGATAGATAAAACAAGGGATTTCAAAACCCCAAACAACGAAATCAGTAATGGAGAAACAAACACTAAGCACAATTATAATAACGGAGGGATGACAATGAAAAGCATACTCATCACAGGGGGTGCGGGGTTTATCGGTTCAAATTTTATCCGATACATGCTTGCCTCCGATTTCACTCATAAAATAATTAATCTTGATACACTAACCTATGCAGGAAACCTGGAAAATTTGGATACCATAAGAAATGATTCCCGCTATACATTTATAAAGGGCAATATATGCGACGGAAGGCTTTTGGATGAAATATTCACTCAATATAATATTGACACCGTAGTCAACTTTGCCGCCGAAACCCATGTCGACCGCAGTATCGTAGATCCGGATATATTTGTTAAAACGAATGTAACCGGTACCCACACACTGTTGGAATGCGCCAAAAAACATTGGAAGATAAACCTGGGAGATAAATATGATCGTGAATACACCCCGGGAGTCAAATTTATACAAGTTTCTACCGACGAGGTATACGGCACTTTAGGCAATACAGGTCTGTTTGTTGAAAGCACACCTCTTGCGCCAAACAGTCCCTACTCTGCGTCAAAAGCCAGTGCGGACATGTTTGTGCGTGCTTACAACGAGACTTTTGGGCTGCCCATAAACATCACCCGCTGTTCTAATAACTACGGGCCGTATCAGTTTCCCGAGAAGCTGATCCCATTAATGATCAGCAATTGCCTTCAAAACAAACCTTTGCCCGTATACGGTGTTGGCGCACAAGTACGCGACTGGCTGTATGTAGAAGACCACTGCTCTGCCATCTACGCAGTGATGACAAAAGGCCGTTCCGGCGAGGTGTATAATATCGGTGGCAATAATGAAAAGCAAAATATCGAGGTCGTACGACTGTTGATTAAAGAACTTGGCAAAACCGATGAGCTGATTCAATATGTACAGGATCGGCCCGGCCACGACATGCGTTATGCCATAGACAACAGCAAAATTACATCTCAGCTGGGCTGGGTGCCGTCCTATACTTTTGAGCAGGGGATGAAAAAGACAATTGATTGGTATGTGGATAACAGAGAATGGATGGACAGGGTTGTTTCCGGAGAATATGAGTGCTATTATCGGGATATGTACGCGTGAGATAGGGGGGAAAAATGAACATTGTTGTATTGGCCGGAGGCTACAGTCCCGAAAGAGATGTTTCACTTTCATCGGGAAGCCTTATCGCAAATGCTTTGATAGAAAACGGACATCGGGTATTGTTGCTGGATTTATATAAAGGGTTAGAGGATTTTACTTCTTTTGACAGTTTATTTATTGATGCAAGCAGCTCCCATAGATATAGCTATAATGTTCCTCCAATTGAACCGGATTTGACATCGTTAAAGGCTGAAATGGATATGGGCAATATATTAATCGGCAAAAATGTCATTGACATTTGCCGATTTGCCGATCTGGTTTTTATCGCATTACACGGGGATATTGGTGAAAATGGAAAATTACAAGCCATCTTTGATGCATATGATATTCAATATACCGGTACGGGTTACATCGGCAGCTTATTGGCCATGGACAAAGATTTATCAAAACAGCTAATGAAAAGTCATCAGATTTTGACCCCCGATTGGCTACTGTTTCATTGCGAAAATGATTCTTATGCAAAGATCATTGATTATGTTGGATTTCCATGCGTTATCAAACCATGCAGCTGCGGTTCCAGCGTCGGTGTATCCATTGTATGTAATGTCGAGCAGCTTGACTTAGCGATTGCGGCAGCTAAAAAATATGAAAATGAGCTAATCATCGAAAAAATGATTACCGGACGGGAATTTTCCGTTGGGATACTGGATAGCGTTCCGCTGCCTGTGATCGAAATAATCCCTAACGAAGGTTTTTATGATTATGCCAACAAATACCAAATAGGATTTGCAACAGAAGTATGCCCTGCAAATATACCGAAAACTGTCGCCGAAAAGCTGCAATCAATGGCTTTGCAGGTACATATTTTATTGCGGCTTGGCGATTATTCCCGGATTGATTTTATACTTGATGAACATGACAATGCATTTTGCCTGGAAGCAAATACATTGCCCGGGATGACTCCTACGAGTTTATTGCCTCAGGAGGCTTCTGCTGCCGGTATTTCTTACAATGAGTTATGCGATAAAATTGCAAAGATGGGTTCAATATAAGACTTTAAATCAACAATTAGGTTTGCGTAAAATCAACTGTCACATCAGTCCCAACCCCAAGTTTACTTTTTAATGACAGCTTCCAGCCATACAAAGCACATATGTGCTTGACTATAGAAAGCCCCAGTCCCGTGCCGCCATTTTGAAATGAGCGGCTTTTTTCTACGCGATAAAAACGCTCGAAAATTTTTGTTTGCTCTTGAGACGAAATACCTATCCCGGTATCGGAGACAGTCATTTGCACACCTTTTTTGCTGTCTACAATTTTGATAGAAACTTTGCCAAAATGATTG
>Ga0131853_10014182_pt1 | contig 14607 bp, 11 predicted proteins | sample TergutLab28metaG_FD_92764 | JGI IMG/M metagenome (GOLD analysis project Ga0131853, IMG submission 92764) | Labiotermes labralis P1 segment gut microbial communities from Petit-Saut dam, French Guiana - Lab288 P1 (version 2) (version 2) | ecosystem: Host-associated > Arthropoda: Insects >... | reverse complement strand
CTACACTTCACTCACAGTCAGATCATTACACATGATTCAGGTATGACAAGAAAAAATTGTATTTCTAGAACTTACACTTTGACACATGGAAATAATGTATCATACATAAAACAAATTTTTCGTTTGTGAACAAAACTAATTCTTCATTCTCTTTCTGTGCCCCTATCGGTCCCTCTGTTACATTACTGTTATTTTAGTTACTACATACATTAACTTTTTTGGTGGTTCCTTACAAATACAGAAAACAAGAGACATTATGGATTGTATGTACCCTGTATACTTGCCAGTACACATACACAAGTTGTGAATTACAGTTTCTGGACATAAACATAAACTCCATTACCATTCCCAGTTCCATTTTGTTTACTTGATTAAACTTTATAGTCCGAGTGTCATTTGTTCCACAGATATAAAATTTTTGCCCCTATAATGTCACATTGACAAGGAAAATAACCATACAGACGTAATTTTCTCTTTCCAGCTGTGCAGTTAACATAGAACTCTGAAGATAACACAAAATTTACTTTGTAGTGCAACCAATATGCAGAGTAGCTGAAGCAAAACAAGCCGAAACAATTCCTCAATGTAATCCAAATCCTTTACAAGAATATAGTTTAAATTTTAAAATTTTGGTGTTATTTCTAGGTTTTTGCCTTTACGTACTGATACTAACAAAGAAAGATGCAAACACTGGCACAAGAAAAGGCACTTCTGATTGTCAGGGTTAAAAATGACATGGGTACACAGTTACAGAACTGAGTGAGATCACTGCTTTTCTTATCTTAACATCTCTATTCCAAAAGCTTTGAAATTTGCAGCTGGTGGCTGGCAGTTCAAAATGTTTACAGAAGCAGCTTGACAGATTGTTTACAACTACAAATATCTATTTTCAATGCCTTACTCCCTAGACCAATCAGTGGATTGTAACATTCACCATATCTGTTTCATAATGGTTTATTCCATTATGCTGGGATACTGAACCTGAATTGTGTGGCAAACAGCATTGATTCAGGGTAACATCAAAAACAGACTCATGGCCAACTTCAAATCATCCTGCTGTACTAAACCCCTGAGCTTTCAAGCAACTGCCTCATGGATTCCTGATATGTTTTAGTTAGGAAACAGAAATAAACAGTGGCAGAACAAACACCAAGGAAAATGGCATCACTAAAAATTTAAACTCACATCAAGGCAGAGTAGGAAACCATCAGAATGCACACTAAAGGATTAAGTTTGAGAATCATGAGTACACTGTAGTTATTGTAACAAACAGAAAAATAAGATCTGGGAAGAATTTATATTACTGGCTCCTACTCTTCTTCAAATATACTGATGCTAGCAGAAATAATAATAATAATAATAAAAAAAAAAAATCAACCCCCTTACTGTATCACGAGCAAAGTAAAGAGATACAGCCAGAGCACAGAGAGTTATGATGAAATAATGTGCTGCATGGTCAGGGGTACTACAAATACTGGGGCTTGAGATGTATTAACCCTTTCTATGCCACTGTCCAATATACAGGGTGCAAGTAGGACTGCACCCCAAAGAGTCATTTTATGAATTTATGCAACTGGGATATGTATTGCACTTTAATACAGGCTGCACAATCTGTCTGATTTCTCACAAAATGCTGCGCATTTCATAACTTTATCTTTTAAATAATATTTATGTTTTACATAAAATGTGTGCTAAACATTAAATGTCCAACCCCATCAACAAAACTTTCAGTACACAGCAATAGTGTAATTACTGGCAGGAGAGGAGACTTTGAATAAAAATTCACCTGGGACCGAAACAGAGGCTCCGGTGGGCAGAAGACAGTATCTGTCTCACTTACGACATATCCTTAGTACCAAAACTGTAAATAATTGCAGAACTTGGAGATGCATTGGTGCTAGGATTCCTACTAGGATTTGTTCCAACTAAGTTACATTTTCTAGAAACAACCCTGAAGATCTGCATCACCACAATGTGTGTGGACATGAAAATATTTATCTTCCTTATGAGAAAAGTAAGCTAACAAACAAAACAGTATATAACATGACACAAATATTCATATTCAGTTACTACTCACTTGTCGAAACTTTGCTCTTGCCTCTTTCTCCTTCATTCGGCCATGCAGCACCAGATAATCGAAGACCTCACCACCACTAGCATATTCCATCACTAAGTACAGTGTCTTCTCAGTCTCAATTACTTGAAACAGTTTCACTGCAGGATGGAGAGCATTTGTAATGTAAATGGTAACTCAAACCAACACACACTTCCTGAATAAATTACAGGATGTGCTCTTCATGCAATTCTGAGCATGTCATAGGTAAGGTAGTGAATATTAAACACTATAGTATTACATTCTGTGACGATATATGATCTGGCATACAACTACTAACATTTTGCTGGAACCTGCTAACCCAGAGATGGATACTTTATGGTTAATGTGATGTTGGAGGAGACATTTTCTTCTGAAATATTGGTACCTACTTACCAAACTGAATTCCAGTGCAAATATATAAGACAAACTGTTAAATGCAACAGATTAAAACAAGGGTATTCTAATTTGTTGCATGCAGCAGTAGTCATGTTATCTACTTACGTGAGGAATGCTTTTGATAAGGTGTTAGCTGGCAATGCATAAGGCATCACACATAAAGGTTCAGAAAATGTTCCTGGACACAGCATTATCCTCACATTGGTTGTGTTTCTGTGCAAAGAAAACCATTTACAGAGTTCTGGATTCACACTGCATAAACTAGACAGACACAATTTACCAGCTTCTCAGACAATCTCAAGGAAAAGCAAGTGTGATACATAAGAAAAGGGTACTGTGCTTCTCTAGAGGTATCAAAGAACACCAGCACAGGAAATGTTTGTCATGATGATTTACCACAGTACCCAAACAAAATTCAGCAAGTCAGCCAATATGGAACAACATAATAATGTGGCAACAGGCTTCTATACAGAATGAGCACAGAGAACTGTTTCAAAAACAACCAGATGTTTTTACTTTTCATATTATCCTGTGGCCAGGTTTATTCATTGGCATCTTCACACTACCAAACAGCAGGCCAGATTTTGGACCTCAAGAGAAGCCACTGTTTACTGATCCTCCTAACCAACTGCAGGATCATACAAGCAAATTTCTACACACTACTATTACACTGCACATTCAGTCTGGCCAGCTCGCTTCCTTTCATAATCCTGCATGGAGGTTTCCCTGTAGAACAATGGGTTATTTTGCAGACTCATTCAAAAGTAACACTTCTGAGAAACTGATCTCAATCTCAGTCTCCTCCTCATCACCATCACAAACACCACCACCATAGCATGTCATGGCACTTCTCCCAGGTAAGCTGCAATATGCATTACAGAAACATGAAATGTAATGCATACAATATGGAGGATATACCTGTAGATGTATTCCACTGTAGAATTTTCATATTCAATTACCATCAAAATCTGTACTAGAATCTTAAATATTGGTACCTGCTCCAACATTCACAAAACTTTAACTTTCAGACAATAGTCAAAATAGTGCAAGAACCGCACAACCATAATTCCATTTCTAGCAAAGGCAAGACATTTTTCCCCCTCTACACCATCCAGGTTGGTGGTGGGACCCTCCCAGCCTCTTATTCAACAGGTTCTGGGACCTCTTTTCCTGGGGATAAAGCAGCCAGGGCATGAGGCTGACCACACATCTCCAACCAGAGCCAAGATTAAGAATGGGTAGAGCTATACTTCCACTCCCCCACATGCCTTCATGGCATGCACATGGTCAGCTTTATCTTTATCTGTACCTGCTGCTTCCGAGTTCTACATCAACATGTTACCGTTGTCCAGTATACTGGAACCTTCTAAATGAGAACACAGTGTTTTATCCCAAGACCATGAGATGTTCTATAAAAGAGGTATAAAACTAATGTACCTCCACACACTGAACTTTGAAGAGATTAATGTTCTTAAAGAACTATGTACAGTGTCCTCCAGAGAAACAAAATAATAGTTAACTTTTATTATCCAAACATCAAGTATTATATCACTACAGAACTTTCTTGCAGGAAGAATAGGTGTTGGTACATGTGCATGCATGAGTGTGCACTACCAGTGGAGGAGACAGCATGCTCTTTACTGTATCACACATTCTGTATTAAAACCACATAAAATCATTCTGTCAGAACACTGTTTTTAATTGCTTTATATTTGATAACACCTCTTTTTTAAACTTCTTGAAATACAGAATGCACTGGCACTGCACACAGTATCAGCACCAGTACCACAGTGCTTGATCTACATTAAGTGCAGCTTTAAACTGAACCATTCTGCAAAGAGATTCTCCAAATTATTTGCATGTCTCTGTTTTATATTATATATCTCGGATAACTCACCTATGTTGGGATGGTCTAGCATCTTCATTATCCTAACTTCTCTAAAAAGCTGCAAAAATTAAAATAAAACAAGTAGTTTGTGAACTACTGAAACTGTAGTAACGTATTTTATTGTGGGAAATACTAAACAAAGTAAAACTACAGTAGAATTCCTTTAATCCGGCACCCACGGAGTCATACATGTGCCAGAAATTATCAAATATTCTGGATTACAACACACCTAAGTTCTACAGCCAGCCCTCAGAAAATGTGCATTTGGTCATTATTTTTATCAGAAAAAGATCTATATTTTTCAGTTATCCTACACGTAATATGGGGCAGATTTACCATTAAGTTAATAAAGCTTAAGCTTCAGGGCACATCACCTACACGGGCCCCTTCAACAGCCCTGGGAGGAGCCCCAGTAATGCCGCAGAAATGCCCTGAAATCTTAGCGTTCACATATGAAGGAAACTTAACAAAGCTTCTCCAAATTTGACAACAATCTAAAAACTTACAAGACATCACCACTGATGAGTTGTGAAGATGAAAGAAACTTTCCTAAACTACCAGTAATAACAATGATATCACAAAATTGTTGTCATAAGAAGAGGTGATCAAATAGTATGCAGCAAAAAAATGCAGGAAAAAAAGTATTAAAGAAGTGTGTCAGGTAGTTGATTAATAAAATATTATGTTATTTTTATGGATTTTGTGATGTTTGGGGTAGTTGTCAGCTTTTTTAAATTTGTAATTTGTTGTGGTTTCTTTTCTCATTGTAAATAAATATTCACTTTCGTACCTAATTCTGTATTCGTAATTTTGTATTTTTTTGTTTAAAGATGGACCCAAAATCTGTATAAGCTTCAGGCCCCACAAAACCTGGATATGACCCTGGGCCTAGTCAAAGAGTTTCCTTTATAGTACCCTACTAAACCTCTTATACAACACCTTGTCCAACTGCACTAATTTAGACTCTTTCAGTGTCTATTGATTGACGGGGTCCTTCACACATCAGCTGATGCCATGAGCGATGGTTAACTAGTCCTTCCATTTCCTTAAATTATGGACAGCTGATGACCCAAGGAGTATGAGACCACAACCATGCTTCTGCTTTCATCACTTTTAAGCCTAATAACTTCCAGTTTTTGAAGAATTGTTGAAATCAGGTGTTTCCTACTTTTTTATTCATCTTGGGGTCTTTTGGATCCATTACAATAGCACAGTAAGTCCACGTAACGGAAGATATAGTTGCAGAATTAGCATGTGTACTGGAAGTTACCGATGGCAAAGCTATCAATCTCAGGGCTATTTTTCTCAAGTGCTAAACAATCAGGAATTTGTGAGCATCAGTAACAGTAGCTGGATAAAAAGAATTCTGCTGTAAAATCATTTTTATGTGAATAATATTAATAAACACTCAGTTCCTAGCTCAAACAATGCACAATGAAATTTTCACAAAGATCAAATGGTTAATTACGTACAAGGAAATAATCAACGCCTGCCCTAAATAAAAAAAAAATAAAAAAAAATTTACATTCAGTGGGCAAAAGGTTTTCTTCTCTCCCACCACAACTGAGGCTAGTGACACTAGACAGGGTCCAGATCATTCTAAGGAACAACTTACTGGGTCATATAAATTAAATATGCATCTACTGAGGATGAAAAATGACATAATCATACCTATATATCCTATAATTATAATGTACAACAAGGAAGACTGCCATATGAATTGTATACAAACAGCTGTAAGTAGTCTTACCTTTTGTAGACTGCCGGGATTCAATTGTGTTTTGTCTATTATTTTGATTGCTACCTGAAAATATAAAGAGAAGGCCTTCCATTAATATTTTAATCTCACTTATTTAAAACAGCAATGTGATGCGTAAAAAGCCAACTATTTGGCGTATAAAGAAAAATCATTCCACATACAAGACAGGCAATGCACACATAAACGTAATATTGAGGCGCGTTCACCTAACCACTGTTGCCATGGAAAAGCATTAAGTACTACATATTCTGAGTGTGTGTCTGTAGCCTTAGTTATCCAGCATGCAAAACGCATTCGACTTATTGTCATCTGTGGCCTGTCTGGCTCTACCATATATTTCCACATTATCTCATAAGCGGTATGATTTATGGGGGGAGGGGGGGTTACTGAACATAAAATGTGTTTTGATTTTCTCTACACCTTTTTCCCCGAAAAGAATTCTTATTTCAAGAAGAATTCGGAGTGATGTACATCGGTCTTCATGTAAAGTACCCGTTATTCTTGTCAGATTTTAATGAAACTTGAATTTTCTTGACAGATTTTTTAAGAATTCTCAAATATAAAATTTCATGACAATCTCTAGAGTGGTAGCCAAATTGTTCCATGCACATGGACCGACACACACACACACACATACATACACAAGACGAAGCTAATATTTGCTTTACGCAATGTTACGAACATGCCTGAAAATGGCAAAAAAAAAACCTGATCCTGGCAAATCATCGATAGACTATATTAAAGAAACTGAAATAAAACTACAGTGTGTTTCTCTCATCACTGTCCATAGTACCACAACTGACATGGCCCCTGTCGAATTCGGACTTTTTATATGATAAAGATCTATGCTTACTGTGGCAACAAAAGGAAGACCCTGTGTTAACTTCTACCAACTCACAAATACCAGAACATTTCTAACAGATTACATGCACACGATGGATGCGACACAAACAACAAAAACTTTACACTACTTACAGTGTGTGTACATATATATACAATTAGCTAAGAATGTGATATCTAGTGGAAAGACAACAACCTGGATATGGTCACCTGACAGTATGTTTAAAAGAAACTCCATCTTCCAAGTATTCACATAGAGAATTTTTTATATTTTTGAGTGAAGATTTATTATTATACTGTACCCTCATGATGCAAAAAGTGCATGGGTTAATAATAACAGGAACAATGTATGGAACTCAATCACGGTGCAGTTTATATTTCCAAATATTCATACCACACTATTTCGCATATTGTAAAACGCTTCCAAGGAAACTACAACACGTTCTATATAAGAAAGGGTCATTTATCAGCGTACGAGTATATTTTATTTAGTGGCCGATCGCGGTGGCCATGCTTTCCTAAGCGTGGGTCTGCGCCTGCTAGTTTACTGGCCGGCGGGTTCGAATCACACTGGGGGTGTACCTGTCTGTCTCTTGTGAGTGTTACGTGTTGTCAGGTACAGGTCTCTACATTGGGCTGATCGCTCGCCAAAGCAGCTCCACCGAGCATTGTGTGTCTGAGTGTGATCGTGAAGCCTCAATTATGAGGAGGCCCTGGTCCACTAAGGGCTGTTGTGCCAAGGAATATGAATAACACTTAGTAGATCTGAAGTTAGGAGAACAAACTGTCACAAGCATGGTATCTTATTCTGTAGCAACTCACTTCTCTTATGCATTTGTTCGAGACTGACGATTTAAATTAGATGGCCATGAGCGATTAGAAATCACATCAATCATTAAGGACACCTGTTATCTTATGCTCCAAGATTAAATGGAACGTATCTGACAGCAAAACATAACGATCAGGATCTATAATTTGCCTTCGGTGTACAGGTGTCCTGACAATAGGGGAAGTTGATTCCCCAAAGGTGTTTGTACACTAAGCTGCATGGCATCACACCCCAAAATACCATAATCCTTCACTTGTTGCTGTGAGAACCTCAGTCATACAAAATTTTTAATTCTTCTGACTTGAAGACAACAAGCGTTTAAACTGAACGAGCAGACGTGGAAGAGAAGAAACATACAGTGTTAATGACCGATTCCTTCCATACGGGGGTTGAGAAACTGAGGCATGCATCAACCTGTATTTATATAGTACAGATTTTACCACATAAACCATTCCCAAATAAAGAGACAGACCGATGTTTTCACGGATCCCAATTTCTGTGTGAGAGAGAGGGAGAGTGAAGGAGGGTGTAACCACACAAATAAAACATCCTACTTCGGGTTTAAACATGAAATGCAAATTTTACTTTATGTGATAAAATAACTTCATTTTAAAGCTGACGTTTGAATATAAGGTAGTGTTTAAATAATTTGTATTGACAGTCTGTCATGGAATGGCAAGAATGGGGAGACTCGGAGTTCAGTGACGTGAAACAGTCTCCCTTTGTTCCGAACATGAATGAACATCTGAAAAACAAACTGTGAAATGGAGTGAAGTGAAGTGAGACTAAGTGAACTCAGTGCTACTTTTTTAAAGGCTCTAACAGAGGGGAAGAACTGGGATTTCAAAACGTTTCAGAACTGCAAATTTAAAAACAAAATTTCAGTTACTTACCTCATTGGTTTATGTTGCTATTAAGACATTTCCTAGCCTTTTCCAGTCTCTAAATTAATCACACTTTTGAATCTGTATCATTCAATCTACAATCTATATTCAAACCATTCGTTACTCTACCACAGTAAATCCACAGTAGCGTTGCAGAAATAAGCACACATTGTGCCACAGTTCTGGACACAACTAAGCTGCTTGGCTAGTGTGAACACACGGAAAAGTGTTGCTGTCTCAGCGTGAACATATATGCCATGTGTTGGGTTCAAACAAAGGAAACCGAGTGAATGACTCTCATAAGAGATGGAGAATGTATGGATGGATGGCGGGTGCACGGACAGATGACAATACGAGATAAGAAGACACGCAAGGTACGTGTAACGTAACAATGAAGCGGGTTCCAGTAAACAGTGTTGCAGTGGAAAAGAAATAAGTATTACATATTGTGAGTGTGTGTCTATAGCCACAGTATCCAGCATGCAAAGCGCATGCGCCATATTGCCATCTGCGTCCTCTCCGGCTCAACCATCGTGTCATTTATGAGAAAATGTGTTATAAACGGCACAATTTAAAAAAAAAAGTTACTGAACACAAAATGTGTTTTGATTTTCTTGATTTTAAGCTTTCGCTGTGTTCTATATGTTATATGTTTTCTTTTGGGTAATTACCCGGCGTCTGAGTTCTAATAGCCGATGTTTCGGAACCCTCTATCAGTTCCATCTTCATAGGCAGGTGGATGAAGTATGACAGGGGATGGAATGTGCGGTGTGTTTATACCTGACAGGGTTTTGGCAGGCAAGTGGTGGAGCCAATGGAAGGCGAGTGACAGGATGTGGGCGGGTAGGTGCACAGCAGGTTGTAGAAGGTGGCAGGTATATAAGTGCGAGTGCGGATGGGATCACTGTAGTGTACTCGGCGAATGTCTCCTTTTCTTGAGTTTGTGTAGCAGTGGTTTCCAGGATCTGCTGAGGTTGAAACCCCCATCTCTGTTGATGTTATTAGGATGCATCTCTATTTCGATGGCTTCTCTGATAAGACTATCCATGTAGCCAGTTTTAGAGGACAGGAATTTAGTATCCTGTAATCTTATGATGTGGTCGTGATTGAAACTATGTTCAGCAACTGCTGATTTGTCGGGCCGAACCAGTCTCATGTGGCTTTCGTGTTCTTTAATGCGGAGCTGGATGGACCGTCCGCTCTGTCCGATGTACACCTTGCCACATTCACAAGTGATCCTGTATATGCCTGGTGTTCTTAATCCTGGTGCATCTTGGGTTGGTGGCATGTAGCTTGATATTTTCCTGGGTGGTATGGCGACGCTTTTGATATTGTATTTGGCCAACATTCTGCTGAGTCTGCCGTATGTAGTCTGAGTGTAGGGTAAGTAGGCTGTAGATGTAGGTTTATCTTCAGTCTCATTATATGTAAAAGGTCACCCCATGACACGCCTATGCAGGCTCAGAGGGGAGACGGTGGTGTATCTGCAACGCATTCACTACCACGGGACTAGAGAATGTGTGGGTGGTCAGCACCACGCCCCAGCCGCCTTAACCCCGAATAAACCCAGTACCCATTGCAAAGGACGCTGGTTGGACCTCGGGGACGGTCTGAACAGGTACGGAAAATTTTGCCCCCGCCGGAACTCGATCCCAGGACCGTTCAGCCTGTAACCAGTAGCTATAGCGACTAACTCCCAGTGCTGCTTATACGTGGATTGGCAAATTATCCTGTAACAGCAGTATAACACTCGCGGCTTCCTTGCGTTCGTCTTTTTGTCATGTAGCAATCTGTGGTGTGAAATTATTGATGTCAGAATCCTTCCTGAGTTGTAGTTATGGCCACTTGTACAGCACCACACATCTAGCCAGTGTCATCAGTAACCAATGAAGATCTCGCAACAGGAAATTATAAAGTCATCAATGGCCAATAACTGGACTAACAACATGTTTCCTAACATGGATTATGCATAAAACAACTCATCATTCAGATGTAAGCAAATGACAGGTCCACAGTAAAGCAAACCTCAAGTGAGTGGTTATTACAATGCTCATACCGAACGAATATGGATAAGCTTCAGTACACAAGTCAGGAGTGGGCCGGGATAGCTCAGATGGTATAGTGACTCGCTACGGGCTGTATGGTCCGGGGATCGAATCCCGGTGGAGGCAATACTTTCCACATCCGTCCAGACCGGACCTATACAATGGCTACTGGGTCTTTCTCGGGGCTAGAGCGGCTGCGGCATGGTGTTAACCGCCCAGCCCCACCAAGCGTTGAGGTTAAGGAAAGAGTAGAGCTACACCTCTACTTCCCCTTTGGGCCTTCGTGGCCATTTCTAGGGTGAACTTTACCTTTAACTTTACATAAATCAGGACACAATGGTACAGTGGACAGCCTACTGCAATATGCTCTGAAGCCCTTTGCAGATGCCAGCCTAAGTCACATCCAGTATTCTGGGTGTGAATTAGGCAATTAGAGTTCAGATTACTTTCCTCTTTCATGACAATGGGTTAAAACAAAGCAGTTCATTCAGTGCTCACCCCTTGAAACAGAATGTACAAAAATAACTCTGGATCTTATGCCCGTATGGATACTTTACTGCCAAAGTAATCCTAACAACTGCTTGTACATTATTTAAGTGCAACTGAACTCTGCAAGTCCTTACCTCCTTTCCCGTCGGCACATGTTTGGCAAGCTTCACCTTGGCAAAGTTGCCTTTACCAATGGTCTTGAGCAGCTTGTATTTACCAATGTGAGGCTCGTCCGAGGTCCGACTTCGCGAAGATGATACTCGCCCGGTGGAAGAGGCGCCCTCGCCCCCCTGCAAAAGAAAAATAAAATCCCATTCCTTTTTTTAAAAAACTCAATTTCGACCATCAGCAAAGAATACACATAGTCTCTCTCATACATCAGTCATCTAAAACGTAAAAATCAGGGTAACGAATGAGAAGTGCAATAAAGTTTACATCACAATGAAAGCAGTACTGCTGTGGTAGTATACAGAGGACAGCCTATTAACAGGAAATATATGAAGCTTATACACACTTATACACACTTTCTTGGAAGAACTAACTGGAAAATAATGAAGAAAATTACAGGAATTATGAAAAGAGAACATTCCTCCCAGGGAAGAATGCACGTGTCAGAGAAAGTCAACATACTACAAGCCGTCATCAGTGACCAAGATTCACAATTCTGCAAGGAAGAACTAATTTTAACAGTCCACAACTTTTAAATGGAACTGTTTTAAATACCATAACATGCTACTGTTCCACATACACATTCTCTAATTAATAATTTCGGTCCATCACACATTTTCTATGAAATGTAAGCTGAGATCTCAACATGGGGATAAACACTGTAAAATACATATGGTATTTTACATATGTGAATAAAGGTTGACAAGTGTCATCTAGTTGGTCAACCTTTATTCAAATATCAAGATGATGCACGGTCCAATACGCATAAGGTATTTTACAAGATAACTTTTCTTGATTATTTGTTTTTTTGTCTGATGATGTGTCTGTACATGAACCAAAAGATGTAGCGCAATAAAATCAGTATATAAAGAGTGTTGTGATTAATGGTTGCTTTTCCTGAATGTGTATTATCTTCATCACAACGGGACATCCCACTTAAAAAATCAACATTCTTGCATTCTTCACCATGACATTAGACAGTGGTAAGTGGTCAGCTTCACGCTCCGCCCCTATACCATTGGCGACACAGACCCCAGCACCCACTGAACAGGACAATGTGTGGGCTCCAGATTTCGAAAGAAGAAATTGCTTGTACCGGAAGGAAACAGAACCTCGATTCCTTGGTCATCCAGCATGGAGCCTGCGCACTACACTGACCCATCAAAACTCTGTAGATATATCAAAGAAACATTTTAATGCTCCACTGATGTAACTTCAGAAACATGGTCATCATGCTTACCATTTAGTGGAATACTGTATTCCAATATTCACTGCGTGCAACATAAACAGCAACACTGTAAATGACAAAAACATGTGCTATAACACTGTAATAACGACAATTTTCATTTTCGTGTGTATGCTCCTTTTTACATTTATGGAATACTTCCGATACCGCTCCAAAGCATACAAGTGAGGAAAAACTGCTGGCAGAATACCATTAAATGATTTTTTTAATCATTTTGGGGTTACAGCAACACAATATTTTCACATCTTACAATAATTCCTGAGAGTACCCAGGATTGCAACGCACCTTCATCGTGGAAACAGCAACACGACAAACTGTATGTTTCACTGACCCTAGCACGTCGCGTTTCAATCCTTGGTAATGGATTTTGCTCAAAACGTCTCACAGAACCCTGAAGATGAAGGATACAGGTTCCACCGTAAGTTATCCATAGTCGAATGATCAACCAACCAGTCCAACCCAAGGAACCGAAAATGAAGCAAAAGCCATTGTGTCTTGGTACGAATCTAATATCTACGGGCATATTTGTGCACTTTGCTGGATACAGCGTGAAGTAATCAAGTGTAGTGTTTACATCGCTACTGAGTGGCTTCGATGCTGATTTACCACTATGCACACGATCCATTAAAACATGCTATAATTCACAACATCTCATCTCTGCATTTTAAACTTTATACGATTATTTTCAATGGTGGAGTGGTTCTGACTTTCGTAACTGTCACTGTTGTCTTGTTTATACCACCCTGAAGACAGCCACATTAGTGGCCGAAACATATAGGAGGATCTTAAAATATGTCTGTGCACTAATAAACAATTCGCACTATGAAAGAAACAAATGTATTATTGTTAAAATTATATTTTTTACACAAAATGTCGTAATTCTATGTTTCGATCTATCTTGGTCACCATCAGGGAGTTACTGTCCTTGAAGATGATCACCATAAATCAAAACATGTCAGAGTTAAGACAAATTCTGTGAAATGTTGGGGGATATCATGTGATTAAACTCTATTAGCATAATGTGCATTTGTAGGTATTAATAAGGTATTAATTATTTATAAAACTGTGTCTTGGTCCCGCACAGGTGTTAATGGGGATGATGCTCACAGTAACTGACAGCCATGGTCAAAGGAGGACCTCTGTTTCAAATGGCACTATTGCCTTTTCACCAGCTAAACTGAAGATATGAGGATCGTTAGTTTGTAGATGACATCCTCGATTCAAACAGTGTCGAAGGTTATCACCCAAAACCTCAAAAACCGTGTTATTAGCCATTTATAGTCAGTTAACTTTCAAAGAGACAGGCTAGCCGAAGCGACATACATGTCTGAACTCCGGCTGTGGTGTGTAGGACCCTGGCCTCGTGAAAGGCCATGTGGTAGCCGGAAAAAGCCGAAAAGCTTCAAGGCAAAAGATGGTCCGGAAAAATCCGACAAACCGCAGTATTTCAGTTCACACATACAGGACTGGACTGAGACTGTATTGATCTGTAGAGTGGTAGCCAAACCACAAAGAGAGTGCAGCGGTTTCCAGTGCAGGTTCATATAGTACATATGTTTAAATACGTATATAATGCTCTATTACATACAGGTAAATTTCGCCCTATAACAGGTTACGAAGGACGAAAGAGGAAGTAGAGGTAAAGCTCCACTCTTTCTTTAGCCTTGATCCTAGATGGGAGTGGCCAATGCCAAGACCCGGCCGCTTCACCCCCGGGAAAGAGGCCCGGTATCCACTGTACAGGAACTTTGGAGACGGTCAGGAAGAGAAGGGAAGATCTCGCCCCCACCGGCATTCGAACCGCGAACCATCCAACCCGTAGCAAGTCGCTATACCGAATGTGTTATCCCGACCACACACACACACACACACACACACACACACACACACACATACAGGGTGTTTCACGACTTTAGGGCATAACTGCAGGAGGTGATTTCCTAGGTCTTTGTGATCAAAAAAGTTCAT
>Ga0131853_10014178_pt1 | contig 14608 bp, 5 predicted proteins | sample TergutLab28metaG_FD_92764 | JGI IMG/M metagenome (GOLD analysis project Ga0131853, IMG submission 92764) | Labiotermes labralis P1 segment gut microbial communities from Petit-Saut dam, French Guiana - Lab288 P1 (version 2) (version 2) | ecosystem: Host-associated > Arthropoda: Insects >... | reverse complement strand
TGGTGTTTCTAAAATTTGTATATGGTGTTTCTAAAATTTGTATATGATATTTCTAAAATTTGTATAAGTTGTTTCTTCTTCAAAAGTGTAAGAAGCGAGAAGTTGCGTTGAACGAGAGGAAAATCATCAGACATGTAAGGTGGGAATGAGAATTGTTTAGAATGATGATAGAATTGGGTAATTTGTTAAGAAACGGCAGGAGTACTAACGGCCACCCTATGATGTCCGATAAAATTAGGTGCCTGAAGTACCTCAAGTGGGATATAAACACGGGATTCATATCCGGAGTGGGGGGAATCATAACACAGGGCTGTATCTCTTATATGCAGAACAGAAAGATGAAATTATTGTTAGGCACATATTTGTATGTGGCCCATAACGCGGAATTAATTGGTTAAAGTACCTTCGCAGAATTGTGGCGCCACAATGGTTTGACTCTTGGACAGTTCAGGCTATGTCGTTGACTATCTTTATTAGGTATGTTGTTGAATATTCATTCTGAATATCGCTTTTCAAAGGTAGGTTACGATGATACTAACAGTATTTATTACTTCCCGAATCACATTCATGGTGCTAAAGTTACCGCACAACATTTCACGCTATTCCCAATTGAAACAACTCTCTGCTAACAACGGACATGATCGCGTAGGAAGAACAGTCAATCAAGTGCTTTACAGTACGATTATATTTGTGTTTATAAAAGTGCTTTCTTCTAAAGTTTTGTATTGGATAAAATTTTACACGACGTCTTTGAGAATATTTTTCCATCTTCATGTTGACGAAAAAAAGACCCTTGCTTAATACAGTCCACCAGTTACATAGAGCTTTCATTATAAAAAGATTATAAAACAGCACGCAAGATTATTATTTTAAATATGTTCAATATTAGCACAAAGGAACCCAGCAGAATGCATGTTGAATCATAACATAGAATTCCTGAATGTATTTCTCCTTTATCTTCATAATTATCTCATTTTATATTTTTCCACTTTTCAGATACATCAGTTTAAAAAATACAGGGTTATTCAAAGTGATTTGTCGGGGTTTTAACAGCTTGTCATACACAATGTACTTGAGATAGGAGTGTAGGTATTTTTTTATTTAATAGAACAACACTCCAAGTTTTTTTTACATACCTTACAGGTGCTATACATGTGAACCCTTTGTGATTCTACAAACATCAACACGATAATCGAGTTCGTTCCAGACTGTTTGTAGCATGTCAGCGGTGATGGTTTCAATGGCGGTTCTGATTCGTACCTTCAGTTTCGGGATACGCACACACACACACACACACACACACCCTGTCTCTTGAAACTGTACATACCACCTTCGAATGGAATTGAGAGGTGGTGGTTGTTTCTCGAATTTTGTGCGGAATTGCCTCTGGACAATTGTACCCTGACAATCATTTTGAATAACCCTGTACATGCAAGCACGGCTGTTGTGGTTTGTTCGTTGCTTGGTATTTTTTAAAATTCATGTTATTATTTAATTTTATCTTTCTATACTTTCATACAAATCTATTTCCTAACACAAACAATAATTACTGAATTATTCCGTATGTCAATTGTGTTCCACTATAGCATGCTGTAAGTCATTGCAACATAAAATTACCCTATTATGGGCATTTACCACTCCATGATCCCTTTGACCTTTCTGAGGCCACATTATATCGCGAGAGTTTCAAACTAGAGCAATAAAACCCCCCTTTTTAAACAATTGCCAACATTTAAAAAAAGACAATTTCCTACAAACTTCTACTAGACTATAGCATGTTAATATGACAAATTAACAATACAGAGCTCAGCGTAAGTAAAAGCAGAAGCCTACGTTCTCCCAACAGCATTCCGAATGTAGCTATTCAGTAAGGAAACTAAGAGATTTTTTATGTAAAAACCCAACAAGCGAGCTCAATTAAGGTGTCGTCTTGCGTTATTTTAACACAGACACGTTGTAGCTATAGGCATAGGAAGAATATTAAAGAGAGACAACTCACTGTACCGTAACGTCGTTACCGACAACGTGACATAAGTCTGCATGCTAACCACATCAGCCACAGCACTCACCCCCAGCAAGCTACCTCATTTTCCTCTTTTCCATTTACGTACGACTTTTATATGGAACCACGATATGAAATTCAAGTTTCATAAACTGAGACGCGTCTCATTATATTACGCCATGGATACAAAGCCTCAGACGGAAAGACATTTTTCCCAATAATGCACAGTTGAATATTCTTCCGCTAGGGGCGCGACATTCCTTTCATATCTGTCATTCTCCCGTGTTTTTGTTTTTCTACGTGGAAAATTGTGTTCTTGTGAAATGCTGTTATATTACTTTTCTTCCAAGTAACGTCGATTTACACGAAAACATACTCCGTTGTTGAATACGTTTCACCTTCGTCTATTCTACAGTTGAATGTTTCTCAAGTTATTTAATACGCTATTCTAAATGCATAATTTGTATAAGATTGACTGAAGTGGGAAGAATGGGAATGCCGTGAAAGTTAAGGATTTGAAAGGAGTAGGCCGCGGACTACCCAAACATTCTAAACCGGCAGTTGCTTTCAGGTGGCAGAAGATGACGACTGTATTTCAGTCAGGATAAATATTACCTGGCAAAAATTCCAATCGGGAAACCTCAAATAAAAATCGAGTTACCTGGGTTTTGAATATATGTCCATGCTTTTTATTTAGTTTGGAATTTAATTACTAAACAGTCGCTCGTATAGTCACATAATCAAGTTGTCAGGAAGCTAATGAATTAACTAAGTAACAAATGCATCATTCAGCCACTGCGTAATTACTAAATCTATCATGTCAGTGGAGGCAAGTGTGAAAAACTAAATCCAGCAATTACTATCTCAGGCAATTTGCTATTTCACACAGAACACCATACTTAAGGAAATGTCGTTGTGCTGTTTAGTGTTTACTCAATTTTTTTATAAATCTGCACCCTCTATCTTTAGATTACCCTGAAGATGGAGGCAGCAGATTCCTCTGAAAAGTTACCCTATGCCTATCAGACCTCACGGCGTCACATTCTAGTAAAACCATGATCTCTTTCACCGTCGCTTGATCGCCATACCCCACATCGTTGTTCGTTACGTTGAAGAAAGAGTCTCTCAGTGGCGCAACGGACTGTCCAAGTCATGCAGCAGACCTACAACAGGCAGGGCAAACAAAACTTCTGTTCTTACTGTAACGATATAGAGGAGTCCGACCCTGACTGCTCTGTTTCAGGCAATCTCATCTGAAGAATACTTGTGGTTTCTACAGTAACGCAGATACCTGGACAGCAGTAGACCGCAGAAACCAGCTGTCCCCAGTGTCCAGACCAGGAGAACAAGCACACTCGCATTCATTTGTCTTCATTACTGTTAAGATGGCTACCCAATTCTACACCGCAATATGACATCCAACATCAAGCTACATGTTCAGAGCATCTACAAATTAACTCGCCGTATAAACAGTTCGAACTTCGTGACAGATGTATGTCAGTGAGTACGTTTGTATCTCTTTAATGATGAAAGTACGCGTTAAGAAATAAAAAGATTGGCGTAAAGAATGAACAAAAAGAGCACAAACAAATGGCACCATGCAATTTCTTGACAAAGGAGCAACGCCTAACACATTACTAGTAATAGAAGGACTTCTTCCATCGTCTTAATAACACGTATAACATCCTATATATACACGACGTTTCGAAAGCTACTGCATTCTTCCTCATGTGAACGCATAGTACCCTGGATAAAATTTTGTGCCGACTTTATCTAAAAGACTGTTTGTTCAGCTGAGGAAGAAAGCAGTAGCTTTCGAAACGTCTTGTGTATGTAGAGTGTTGTACGTCTTTGTAACACCATGGAAAAAAAGTTCCTTTACTTGCTAGAGATGTATTAGAAGAAATAAATTGGCCCTGAAATTAAATCAACCACAGATAACGGAACACAGTCAACCTCTGCTTCATAAATCCATGAAGTTTCACAGTTACAGTGTCATTTATATTTCTGGTTTTCCACGCCATCCTTCATTCCGTCTCTATCTTGCGTTTCTTAATTAAATCGATCAATTAACAATATAAAATTACTAAGTATGATGCATTAGTTATGGAACAAAGTGTTTGTTCAGAAACTAAGACTTCCACAGCTATTCAAAAAAAAAATTCCCCGCACTCTCAGTAACCCGAATGCTGACGATTCACATTTTCAATGCCACGTTCACAACGGCTCGCCACATGTATACATCCTGTGGCAGATAAATCCATCCAGCCCACGCTCTACCTTCCTATTCTTTAAGGCCCATTTTAATATTATCCTCACGTACTTTCCTGGTCCAGTTTACAATAAAAACTGAGATAATTGCTTCATCATCTGCACAGGGTCAACATAAATATTTATCTTAATTTTTTTAATTTCAGTTTATTTAAAGACGCTGTATCAGCAATAAAAGTGTTAACGTCGAGTTACCAACTGTACTCTCCTACACAAACTAAGGAAACCCTTAAGTCCTTAGCCCGACCAGGAAGGAAACAAGCTCGGAAGCGTGTCAGGGACGCGCGCGATTTCAACAACATGGAGACGCGAGCTGCCATCAAGATTTTCTTCCCCCTGCAAGGAAATGCACCGAAGGAAATTCACGCCATTCTGACATAAACATTGGCTTTTTTCATTCCTGGTCGGGATAAGGACTTATCAGCACCCTTGTAAATTATATTAGTCAGCACAATCGGGATTAGTGTCATATTCAAATAGGATACTTTCTGAAGACACGTCACAGTTTTATGCTAATAATAACACTTTCTATAGAATAAGACGCCAGTGAAGCAACGTACATTTTGTGTGAAAGCCAATGCATTATGTTCAGCTGCGTCATCATCCTATTCTTTCTGCCTCTGCTTGAAAAGCAAGAGCTCACGCACACACAAACACAAACACACACACACACACAGCTATACATCATAAGCAAGCTAAATGTCCGCGGTCACATTAAGTCCGTGAAAGAAATCTACTCAGTTGGAGACAGTGAAATATTGGCGAATGTCCGCTTTCTTTACATCTTTGACTAGACTAAATGCATTATATTTTTGTAGTCGCCAAAATTTAAGGCGCTTGTAACTGCGCTCACTCACACAAGCAGGCACGAGCACCCACGTCCACACACACAAATAATAAACAAAGGGACAAATATTCTGTAAGAAAATATAATATGAAAATCAGAAGTCAGTATAGAGGAGGACTGTAAAGAAATAATTTGCAAAATACTGATAATTCTGTACCCCATTCTGAAGCAAACCAAGACAAAGTTATATAAAGAAGAACAGAACAGGCAGTGTAGGTGTAATCTAACACTGTCGTGCTTTTCTGTGACTATTTTTATCGTGGAAAGGCAAATAGTAACGAATATTACGAGTGCGTGTATTCTAGCTTTAGTCACTCGGCACGCAAATCGCATCTCTTCAGCGCAGCATTATTTTGTCATTTGGAGTCTGCTGCCTGCCTGCCTGCCTGTCCGTCTGTCTACCTGCCTGCCTGCCTGCCTGCCTGCCTACCTGCCTGCCTGCCTACCTGCCTATACCGTATTTTCCCACATTAGCTTATAAAATGGCAGGATTTTCGGAAAATCTTTACTGAACACAAATTGTTTATTTTGATTTTCTCTACAAATTTTATCTGAAACGTTTTTCATTCTATGAAGAAGTCAGCGAGACATTATCATAAAGTTACATACTTCTTCATGTAAAGTACTCAATATTCTTGTCATATTTTGACGAAACTTGAATTTTCTGGAGAGATGTTAGAAAAATAATCGAATATCAATTTATAATTTTTTCATATTTTTCATTCCGTGCATGTAGGGATAATTAGGAGTGAAATACATAATAGTAGATCTGTACATTTTTTGGTAGTGAAAGAGTTTGTTAATCCAATATCAAATTTCGTTAAAATCCTCCAGTGACACCCGAATTGCTGCATGCGGACAGACACACACACACACACATACGTGCGCACACATGACGAAGCTAGTAGTCGACGTTCGCAATTTTGCAAATGCGCCAAAAGGGAAAAGACAAAAAGTAAAGCAGCATATCTCGGTCTGCTAATCAATATTTTAACTATTTGTTAAGGCTTCTTTTGCAAATTGTTTGTTTGGAACCGCAAATTAAGAGCTTTATAATGCAAGTTACCCTGTATTGTGGAGAAGAGAGATGAAGACATCTGGTGGGAAATCTGAACGAACGAGGCAGCTTGGAAGATGTATGTGTAGATTGGAGAATATTAAAATGGATCTTGACCGAACAGGATGGGAGGGTGTGAAGTAGACAATTCTGGTTCAAGTTTAGGGCCCTTGTAAATATTATACGGCAACTTCGAGGCTCATGGAAAGCAGAGAATTCTTCCCTTTCTGAGGAAATGTTCGCTTCTGAAGAGGAACTCTGCTCCATGGAGCTTGCTCCTCAGTCAAACTGCACGCTTCCCTCTCAGTTTTCCTAACGACGTATGATGATCACAGACTTGTTTTGACAACTGTCCTTCGCAACTGCATAAGACAACTTCAAGTCCTAAATATTCATATTTTTTAATGAGATTCAATTTTTTTCTTTATTTGATATCATTCTCATTGGTTATGCACAAAACGACTGACAACATTATTCACAGCACTGCATTTATAATTTGATTCCGATAATTATATTAATCGCTTTCAAAGTTAAATTACTGCCACAAGATAATTTCCATTAATAGGTAAACACATTAAAAGTACATAGTTTCTTCAAAAGGTGTTTGCAATTAATTTATATTCAGTTTATTTTGCCTCCTTTAAATATATCTTAACGTGAATTTTGTCCATCGAGATCGCGTATCTAGTTATACTATCAAAAGTAGGAAAATATTTTCTATTCCAGGAAATTTCTTCTTTTATATATATTTTTTTTCATAATATTTCTTCTGCTGAATACACTGTATCACTAAACCCTCTCAAATACTTTTTTTACTTCAATTAATTTCTCATTACGTCACTAGTTCATAATCCCTGACCTGACTGAACAAGCTCATTTTCCTAGCATTCACACTCACTAAGCTACTCTGCTCCTCGTTTTGCTCAAAGGTGCGATCTTTTATTAGAGAAATAACCTGCAAACAGCGTTCCTGCTCCGAGATCTATGGTCTCATCACTCATCCCATCGTATAGAAACAGTTCGTACTGGGATGTTTTCCAAGCGCATGTCAGCAATTCCTTCTTTTTTGGATATCAATCTTTGTATCGACCCGACAGTGTGGTTTCTTTGCAGCCGGTAATGGTCAGTATACGTCGAACAAAAAATGTCAGGCACTATATTTATTGTTGCATCTATGATACATGTACCAAGCAGGTCAGGGTTGCAGTAGATTCTAGAATTATATCTGGCGGGAATGGGTTCTAATCTCGGCCGCTTTAATGCCAATACTGAATGAGATATTTCGGGATTTGCGACAGCGTCACCACGCAAACTGCCCCACCAGAAATTCAGTTAAATCTACAGAATTGAATTAACAATTCACGCTTAATGTTATCAAAAGTCTTTCCCGTAAAATGTTAAGGCTTTAGGCTATACCACTCCATCAGCTGCGGGCCGGGCAGCTCAGTCGATATAGCAACTGGCTACGGGCTGGAGGTTCCGGGGATCGAATCCCGGTGGGGGGCGAAATTTTCCGTATCTGTCCATACCGGTCCTCGGGCCCACCCAACCTCCTGTACAATGGGTACCGGGTCTTTCCCGGGGGTAAAAAGCGACCGGGGCGTGATGTTGATCCCTTACCCCCTTCTAGTGCAGTGGTCAAGAAACAGTAGAGCTATACAGCTTCTCCACTTATGGGCCGTAAGGCCTGTACATAGCCTCAGTGCCTGCACAAGGGTGCACTTTACCTTTACCTACTTTACTCCAACAGCTGCAAAAATTCTTACATTCAGAAGGTAGCTATCTGTCGCAGATCACAAGAGCAATTGCTATATAAGTGTGTTCTTTTTTATTATTCAGTATGGAATAGGACCTCAATTGTTGAAGGAACAGTTTGTACGACAGTACTTGAGGGTTAGCATTATTTCGGGCTCAGAACAACAATAAACTTCTCCCACAGAATTCCACTAACTTCGGAAGGAAATGTACGTTTTCCGTCATGTTTTGTTTCTCTCCTCTGCTTCTCAGTAGACAGGACGAGATGATTCAGGAGCAGATATTTCACAGGAAAACTTATGTTGTACTCCTTCTCAAAGGAATTTAATTATACGTCCTGGAATTTGTGCGTGACATGAAGCTGTGTGCTAAACTAGCTGGGATCGACCTAGTCCCAAGACTAACACCGGCATTCATCATCTCGTCATCTCCTTCGCACGACACAAGAGAAGTATATACACACTTCGCCTGTCCCTAATCTCCAACAGCGAGCTTGAATAGGCTCTCGATGCTAGACAGGGATCCGACACATACGGATCTCTCGCGATCAATCGACATTTCTTGTCAATAAATAGAAAAATCCGTAATATTTTCGAGGAGAATAAATACAACAAACTTTCTCAGGTGGTCAGCCATGTCAATACGAAAGAATAACCTAATATTTCGAGGCTGTATACCATATCTATTGGCTGTGTATTCTGTCTTACGACAGGTCCATAGCCTCTTCCAAAGCGATTTCTCCGCAGAATGCGATCTGGTTCTTCTTCATTCTGTTTACAGTATCCTCTCTTTTCCTCAAGGTCATCCAGTAGATGCTTACGTCTTCTCCCTTGTCTTCCCGTTACTTCTATCCTTCCCTCTATCTTTCCATCAATAACGTGTTTTAGAAGGCAGTTCCCATGCAAGGTGTGACCAAACCAGTTAGCTTTCCTTTTTTATTTTTTGTTTTATATTACTCTTCTCACCATATACTGATGGAAAAACACAGACTGATCGATACGTATTTGCAAAAACCACACAATTCACTGTCTTAGCTGTCCTAACATCGGCTAAGCGAAAAGCAGTGGGTCCAGTCAATTTGTCACCCAGCCCACGCTCAGTATTGATTGGCATATCTGTGACCCTATGTGCAAAAATTGTGTTCTTATAGAATTCTAAATTTAACTTTGCGTTCTAATTTTCCTAAGATATCGATCACATCCACCACCTGGAATAAATCTGCAAGTGGCTTAATAATGTATACGCTGCTGAAATCTGAGGAATGTTCTCCATTTAATTGTGAAGATTATACTGCATTACCTGTTCTTTCAAGTAAAGTTATCTAAAAATTTATATATATACTCAAAAGCACAAGGTACGTATCGACGTATGATGCATACATTATATGAAGAAAAATTACATAAAACATGAAAATTAATATAAAAATATTTGGTGGAACAGACACAACACCTGGTTCACGAGTATATTTAGGGATTAAAATGGCAATTTTAAAATGTTATGATTACACAATCCCACCATTGCAGCCAATTAATTAGTTCATCAGATAAAGTTCACGCTTTCTTCTTTCCAGTAGTGTTTTCCTCTGTAGCTTTCATGACAAAATCTTGACATTATCGAGAACAAACCATAACACCATAACACCTTGCACGTAGCTGAATATTACACTTGCTTATTATCTCTTTCTCTATAACGCGACAGCCCATAATGGACCAGGTCCTCCTCATTATCGAGGATCTGCGATCACAATCGGACACACCACACTTGGCAGAACTCCTCTGGACGAGTGATCAGCCCGTTGCAGAAACATCTACCTGTCAGCACATGACATTCACAAGAGACAGACATCCATCTCCAGGCGGGATTTTAACAGGCACTCTCAATAAACATGGGGATTCAGACCCACACCTGAAACCGCACGGAGACTGGGATTGGCAGTTGCTTAGTAGAGCCAAGTTTCTTTAGAATGGCAGAAAAACTAGTGATTTTGTTACAAAAAAAATTACTTGAAATCAATATACAGGGTTATTCATAAGTCCATCCGGGATTTCCGAACTCGACTGCGCAACAACCAAGACAGACACGGCAGAAAGGAGCATATCAACAGAGAGAGAGAGAGACACTCCAAGTTTCTGTCCTACCTTACAGGTGCTCGATATGCTCCTTTCTGCCGTGTCTGTCTTGGTTGTTGCATAGTCGAGTTCGGAAATCCCGGAGGGAATTATGAATAACCCTGTACATAGAATGTAATAGGCTTACTTAATACGTGATTCAGCCTCTAACAGAAATGAGTAACAGGATGTCTCCTGAGGATAAAGGTGGCCAGTGCGTAGAGCTGATAACTTTTCACTTTCCCAAAATTTCTGGACGATCATCCAGAAATTCTGGGATCCTCAAACGTCTGGAGCCCCAAGGGCCTGTTCAGGCCTGTAATGAGATAGCTTTACCTTTATCTTTACTTAGTAAGCGAGCATTTGGTGTTGGAACGCAGCACGTGGCCAAACGTCTAACACAAACTACGTTAACATTTCAACTATTTCAAACTGAATTAAAATACTTGAAGGAAACTTGAATTGTTGAATTAGCCTGTTGGTTGTTACCAGCTATTTGGGTAACCGTGAAGAATCACAAGGTGAAAGTCGAATGAAACAGCTACTGAAGAAGTTAGGTGCCTACACAGACGTTTCGTGTTACAGTTGGAAATCTAAACGTGAAATTCTCAAATTCATTTGATAAAATTTTGAAAAATATTGTATAATGCGGATAAATTTTGTTTACTATATTATTGCATTAAAGTTTTTTTTTTACTTGTTTAGATCAAAAGAATGGCCTTAAGGGAAAATATTCAGTAATCACGAATATAAAATTAACATTTGTATTTTTAAGAACTCCTTAACCCATGAAATCAAAGGCCTCTTATTCCTCCTAAACGCCGGGAATCAAAAACTCTGTTACTATGTTCAACAACCCAGATGACTTGAAACTTCAATATCAATAGGGTTGAAAACTCAATTCTCACAACGTTTTTCAATATAAACATTACATTGTTTATAGTCTATAAAATTCGTTAGTTTGACATTTAAGGTTATAGAATAAGCCCCCTGGAGAAGACCGTCGCGATAGAAACATGCAGAAGGAAACCTGAATTTAAATCACTAAGAAGAAATTTGGGTGTAATGCATAAAATGGCATAGAAATTCTTGTGTGTAGAATAGTGTAGGGTAGGAAAGATGCATTTAAAAACTGATGCAGAAATTTTAAGAAGACAAATCAGTTTCATGAGATGTACTTGAGCAAAATTTCGAAAATTTCATTCCACGAGATGAGTCGTTCTTTTCGAGAACAAATTTGCACAGCCTTGAATAAAAGAATTCAGATTACGTAATCGTGGTTATGTATCTGTGTGTATCTGTGCACATTTAGTCTTGTGTTTGCTCAAGTACTGGCTGCATTGAATCCCATCACATGATTCGTAAATCAAATTAGTCTGCCCGTTTCTTCCCAGGCAGTTACTCTTTTTGTCCACAGTAAATATTTTTATTTTAAATGATAACAAACATTTGCTGTCTGCGTTGAAAATTTTCAAAACAACGTTACAAGATTCTTATATCAAATTGGTAGATTTCTCTTTAATAATTTTGGGTTAAATATTCATTTAATAAATTTTCTCATTAGTGTAAAATAAGGTACTTGATAATTCATTATAAGAAGTTTATATCGAATAAAAAATTATTTTGAACTTAAGCCTATCTTACTGAAGTATCGACTAAAGACGTCATACGCAGCACTCGTGAATTGTTTCATATAGCTGGAAACTTTCAATCAAAAGAAGCTTTTTTTAAAAATAATTTCGATGTTTGGTATTATGCAGAACTATTTAGAGTTCTCGGAATTCCTCCATATGTATGAGTGTGTACTACTACCCACTAATTCCAACTTTTTCAGCCCCTTCATAAAATATGCAATTATAGACCACACATCAGTCGCTCTAATGTGTACTGACGGTTTTATACGTAGCCAAATTTGTATTTCATGTCATTGTGGTGGCAGACAGATCTGTTCGTGTTTCGCTGCGAGATGAAGCCTACGTTACACAGCAGTGTGGGAACGAACAGCACCTGCAGCTGTACGGGACATCGCTGTGGATATTCGATACATCTTCTCACAAACATATCATTTTTTTTCTCTCCCGCAACTCCTTTGCTCCGATGCTTTGTCTCACTGTTGTGCCTTTTGTAGAGCCAGACGCGGATAAATGTATCCAACACCAATGCCACGCCAGGGCGCTGGTAACATGCGAGATGAGAGGAAATATATAAATGACAAACAGGGTAAGTCCAACGTACCCTGATCCCTCTGCAAGCTAACAGTGCATATCATCTTTTGGCAAACACGAGAGTGAAAAATGAGAGTACAGCAACAGGAATCTATCATTCACGTGTGACAAACCAACACTGTTACGCGCTGCCTTGTGTTTGTAATAAGAGCAGTCATCTTCAACACAAGTTGAATGGGTGAGCGGGACAAATGGACGTGAATAAGAAGACTTGACAGAGTACTGGTGTCAAGATATTTACATTTCTCGATATAATAGAGTGACAACTGCTGTGTATGCACATGCCCTCTGCACATAGATCCACCTCAGGCACTCCTCTTCTCTTAACCCCAGCCAAAGCTGATATCTGCTAATACCCTCATCGGGGCCGATTTTGACCCTCATTCCTTCAATTCAGAAAGGTACAACATTCGAAATGGACACACAACAATGAACAAGCTGTTTCTTCGTCCAGAAGTGCAGAGTTACGCCCATCCATTAAATATAATTTCGACCTAAATAATTAACAAATTTATATACTTATTTACCTAGTTATTTTTCGGGATAGGTAGATAGATACATACGTACATTACATTACATCACATTACTTTACATCACATTACATTACATCACATTACATTACATCACATTACATTACATCACATTACATCACAGTACATCACATTACATTACATTACATCACATTACATCACATTATATCACATTACATTACATCAATCACATTACATCACATTACATTACATTACATTACATTACATCACATACATTACATTACATCACATTGTATCACAGCACATTACATCACATCACATTACATTACATTACATCACATTACATTACGTTACATCATATTACATTACATCACATCACATCACATCACATTAGTTACATCACATTACATTACATCACATTGCATCACAGCACATTACATCACATTACATTACATTCATTACATTACATATCCTCACTCTCACATACGCCTCTGAAGAAGTGTTTCGCTTCAAGGCGTTGAGATGGAAATTATTTATGCACTTCTTTGCTCCGTCATGCATGCGGAATTGATACGGGTCAGAGCAGGGTCAGTGGTGGCCTTTTCAGCTTTCGAGATTCATAAAAGCAGGATGTTCCTCTACCGTAAATTCAGAAAGTTTCTGCCTTCATCTGAAACACCTTATGCATTACAGGCCCAAATGAAGAGGTTGTTATTAACCCGATATTCAGCGCAATGTGTGATCCACATTAATTACTTTTCTGCAGTAGGCGTTTCGCTTCAAGTCATAAAGAACCTGATTACTGCTCCTCTCAACTCTCATTGGTAATTTAGCGTCTCCAGCTCATGAAACTTGTCTCCCCCAGCCAATTTACGAAGTTTGAGCCCATAAGGGATTTCAATGTGAACAACAGCATAATACAGACCGGCTTAAAATACCGAAAGACGTAAACAGCTGGCCAGATTAACGATACAGATATTTTGTCCGCTTACTTACCGCTGATGTCACAATTACTTTATATATTATGACGTAATTTTTTAAGTGACCGAATAATCAAAAGTTATAATTTAATAAAATTTAATTCAGCTGTTTCCAAAGCTTGCAGAGCGGAGACCTGAATGCTTCCCAAGGGTAACTGAACTGTCTGTTGTACTGAAAACCACTTAATTTCAGATATTACTCCTACAAGCGTGTTTTCTGTCTTGCGAAAGTCCAAATAGAGCCAAGGTCCCCTCGTTCTTGAGGTTCACACACAATGTGACGCACACACCTGGTACGACTCCTCCGAACGAGTGATCAGCTCGTCGCAGAGGCCGCTACCTACACAACACAAAACAAATACAAGATACAAACATCCATGCCCTCATCGGGATTAGTATCCGCGATCCCAACAAGTGAGAGGTCGTAGACCCACGGCTTAGATCGTGCGGTCACCAGGATCGGCTCTGCGAAGGTTACATTGGTCATAAGACAAGTGAGAATATAGGGTCTACTTGAATTGTGGAATACATTGAACTCGAATTGCCACTATTACACCTCATTAGGAAATCCAAAGCAGACATATTTTCCCAAAACAGAACCGAAAAGCATATTAAAGTCGTGGTTCGCAAAACTAACAAAGCAAAATAAAACTTAAATTTTAGACCAAGAAATTCAATTCGATTATGCTTTAACATATTATTTACAATTAGATTTCTCCTTTACTTTGGTCACATAAACACGTGGAATCATTTATCTCAGTATTTAACCAACTTGATGCACAAAATTTGTTTCACAATAAGTTTTATTTCATGCCTCTACATGTTTCTAGCACATGTGCTCGAAACATGTAGAGGCATGAAATAAAACTTAT
>Ga0131853_10014177_pt1 | contig 14609 bp, 5 predicted proteins | sample TergutLab28metaG_FD_92764 | JGI IMG/M metagenome (GOLD analysis project Ga0131853, IMG submission 92764) | Labiotermes labralis P1 segment gut microbial communities from Petit-Saut dam, French Guiana - Lab288 P1 (version 2) (version 2) | ecosystem: Host-associated > Arthropoda: Insects >... | reverse complement strand
TTTGTACTAGATATGGTCATTTTATATTTTCTTGCTATAAGGTTCAAGTGGTGTGCCATTGTTTGTAAATCATCTTCTGATATAGCCATTAAAATCTGGTCTTCTGCATAAAGTATCGTATTCCCTAATTTCCTTTTATGTAGTTGTATAACCTTCTTTATCGCTGTTTTGAATTCCTGTATTATTTTATTAATGTATATGTTAAATAATACCGGCGAGAGGCCGCATTCCTCTCTTACTCCTTTGTTTATGTGATTTGGTTCAGATATACCATCATTAAATTTAATTCTAATCTTCGTGTTCCTGTACTTTTAATCACGATATAAAATATATCAGTACTTTCAACAAATTTAGAAACGGCTGTTATCGAAATACCATAAGCAGGGGCTTTACAAACGATGTCTCTTAAACTTCGATATTAGATATTTAAATCAACAAAGCAAGATTCTCAATACCCAACGGTTTCAACAGCTTCAACTTCACAAAGAACGCTGATTTAAATATAAAAAAATATCCTGACGAGGGATCATAGAGGTATAATGGTCTTCATGCAAAGTGCCTATTACTTTTGATCTCTTTTGTCACAATCGGTATGTGTCGACAAATTTTAGTGAAAATAACAAAGTATCACGAAAATCGTCCAATAGGCGTCACTCTGATACATGCAGACGGAAGGGCAGAAGAAGCCAATAGTTACTTTCGCAAGTGAATGCTCCTAAAAGCTAGTATGTTAAATAGTTTAATGGTTACAGAGCCTAAAAATCTCATTCTGTCGCATGTGGTGAATGTTGGGAAAGAAAAACAGTCCAAAATAGAGGAATTCGGTTTACAGGTTTTTCAGTTCCTTCAATATTAAGCAAGTTTTAAAGTTGAAGGAGGTCATTTCCAACATCTACTTGAACCTGTGATATATATATATATATATATATATATATATATATGTGTGTGTGTGTGTGTGTGTGTGTGTGTTTTATTGTTGTTATTGTGTGTGAGTACGTCTACGTTCGGTTTTAAATTAATTCCCTATTTTTTTAAAATTACCTTGCAATTTTACATTACATGTGCAATAAAAAAAGTTGCCACTTTCAATAATGTACGGTATCGTAAGATGTTTCTGAAGAAAAGGTTTAATACAAGTCACAGTGACAAGAATGGCAGCTGGCTCCGCCACTCGGAATAGTTAAGCGTATCGTGGTACCAGTTACTACCACTTCTTTTCACATCCTGAATTTCGTTCTAACGTATGTAGTTGATTCAACGATTTCCGTACTCGCTCCCTACAGGCCAGTGACTGCTCAACTTTAGCAGTCCGATTGGCTAACAGTGCCCCTTCCCCTCTACAAGTGCAGCTGGTACTGGACTTGTGTGTCAGCATCGGCATTTTCCCGGCAGTCGAGGGCCAACTCTGCGCCGGTTGGTTGGTGGTAAGTTTGTGTCGATAGAATGCGAGTCGCGCTGCGTCGATTGTCTTAGCATCTCGCTGATAAAACAAAAGAATGTTTAGTTGCGATTTTTGGATTGGCATGTTCAGACATTTTACGATTTCGCTGCTAAGAAGGAAAGTAACAACATAAATTCATAACTTATGTGCAGTATTTGTTGTTCTTAAAGGCGTCGTTAACATGTTGAACTTTGTGCTTTTATTAGGTTCATGCTGACGTCAATAGAAGATATATCGTTAATAAATTAAAACAGAAAAACGTGAACTTGTGGTTATCAAACAAGAATAAGAGAAAACAGTGCAAAATATGTATACTTGTTAACAAGAGTAAGGACGCAATAAAACAGGACAGTTTACTCTTCTTGTTGGAATTAAATTATTAAGAGACGAAACAAACACACTGAGGTCTCTTAAAATTTCTATAATGCATTGTCGGTATTGGACTGCAAGAAAGACAAAAGTGTTTCAGTGATGGTTAGTTAAATAGTTTTAGCAATCCAAGTAACGGCAAAATAACACAGAATCAGGTTTAATGGACAGGCAGTATCAACAAGTGACTGACACAGTCTGTGGATGCTCAAAGTGTGGCTGACTAACGATGCCACCAACAATGCTACCTGTGTACCTGACAGTGACATTTCTATTGGTCCACGTGGTTGAGCCCTTCGGCTCCAGCAGTAACGTTCTGGATCAGTGCACTCAGCGATGTCCATTCCAGGTTAGCAACACACACTTTTTTAAGCATGTACTTAACTCCACTTAATAACATTCTATCACTGTACAACTGAAAGGCAGTCTGAAAAGTTGGAGGTTGTCAAACATAGAGTTACGGGGCGTCCCGGGCACAGCTAATGACGACGATGTGTCACGTTAAATTCCCTTTGTGTGTTCCTCACTTTCGAGGTATAGATAATTGTAGTTATTTCATTTTTAATTTAAAAACTATCTATAGAGCTTGTGCAGATCTTGGATCCCATTTATTTCTAGTTCGGGCAATCCGTTCTGATGATAACAATATGAATGCATGGCAGAGATGTCTTTTCAAACAGTTTTACTTCCAAGACAATTTTGACCGTGAAATTTCAAAGGTAACGTTCAATTGCAAACAATACACACTTGAAAACGCATGGTGTACTTAGTATTCTATGATATTCCCTATCGAGTATACAATGAAGCCATATTTTTTCGCTGAACAAACTAATCAATCGCCAAGAGTTTTATTGAAACCAAATTTTGAATTTTACTCAGTTTGTTACAAGGTAAAATAATTGTAAAGGGGGCCAGTTTTAAGTCTGTACGGCTGCACGGGGCTCGGGAACGGCCTTTTGCATTTCAGATTGTCATGATTTTAAATCGTATTTTGCGGCCTGCAAGCATTTTCATCTCAGGAGTAGGGGTAGTTAGTGCCCTCAAATTTATTTTATTTTATTTTTTTATTGGAATGTGGAGAATTCCTTATCCCGGAGTTGTGATTTATTTTTCGTTTTAGAGATTGCGAGAAAGCTTTAGTTAAGCAGCAAGTAGCAGAGCGCTGTTATCAACACCGTGCGTCAGCATTCTTTGAGTTCATGTAAAAATTGTTAAAATGAGTCAGTACAAATTAACAGGGGCCTGTTGCATAACTTATCGCTTAATGCAGAATTTTATAAATTTAGTTAACACAGATTATCTTTAATATGCTGAGACACAAGCAGTCGGAGATAACTTGCATGCTGCAGAAGACTTAAGTTTGCTTAATAAACACATTTACTTTAACGATTTCAGTAGCAAAGCTGGGATTTTTGGCGCCCTGTTAGAATAATCACAGTGGCCGCCCCTAACAGAAATGATGAATTTAAAAAAAAATCACATTTATTGGTTTCCTTATATTGGGCTCGGTAATTTAAAATCTATTGTGTACTAAATATCAAGTTTTCGGCCACCAAAATTTTGTCACCAATTACAATCTGCTGCTCTGCCTCCCCCCCCCCCGCACTTCCTTTGAAAAAACCCGCCCTGTTAGCTATACGCACTTCTTTCCTAGTTAGTTATTTTGGCCTATTAGTTACACATAAATTTTACAAGTTAATTTTGAGAGTTTGTTGTGTACGTAACTACCCAAGTAGGTCCTTATTTGGCTTCTTTACAATTATTCATTGCATGCATTTTAATTAAATTTTACTTTTATAAAACCAACTAAATGCACTTATAATATACACAATATTATATTCTTTCATCATTCCTACATGTTTCGGCATAAAACTTTGCCATCATTTGGTAATTCACACACTGATTTAAAATTTGATAAATTTAAAACTTGGAAATAATTACAGCAATAATATTAATTACATGTAGCATTTCGAAGCTTGATTCAAAGTACCAGGCAGTTGACATACTAAGCATTGTTGATTTCATGATATGATACACTTTTTTTTTTTCTTCCTCCTGTGACGCTGCGGCCCAACGCGGGCCATGGCCTCCTCATTCTTGAGGTTTGTAGCTCACACACAACGACGCATCACAGTCTGTAGGACTCCTCTGGACGCCAGGGCGTCGCAAAGACCTCTACCTGACAACACAAAGCACTCACAACAGACAGACATCCATGCCCCCGGTGGGATTCGAACCCACAATCTCAGCAGGCGAGCGGCCGTAAACAACTCATTAGACCGCACGGTCACTGGAACCGGCTATTATACACTATGCCAGTATTAAATATAAGCCTGCATTGTTTTGGTTCTATTCAGTTAAATTAAAAATAAACGGGTGAAATATTGTTAAAGCCTATTCTTGTCGTTGCAACATTAGTGTGTGTATACGAACTTCTGCTGTTGTGTTTGATCCATTAAGGATAATGCTCCTTTATTACTTGTATCGGGTTTCCTTGTAGGAATTAACTGTTTACTGATTTTTTTTAGTTGTTAAGGCAGTTAGTCACAAGTACAATTCTCTGCTTAGTCCGGTATTTAGTTGTTTTGTTAGTTACATATTTAGATAATTAGCTACTTGAAACCATTTGCGTGTCACAGAAAACAGACAAAGCCGATGAATAACGACTGTATCACTCTGTCTGGAAATGTTAAAATTTGGTAGCGTCAGTTCAACAGGAGCAAAGAATGACAAATGCTTGAACCACTTAGAGGAAAGAATGGGTCTAGCTAGGGCATAGGGGAGGGAGTAACATTTCCTTCATTAAGAACCAGCCTACCATTGTAAATATGACGTCATGTGGGCCATCAACATGACGGTTAAAGTATTCACTCTTCCAATTTGGACAGACGCCCCCCCCCCTCCCACCCCCAAAAATAGAACTCAGTGGTTCAGCATTCGAAAAGAAAGGCCTAACCAATCAACCGCCTAACAAATCAGCTGAAGACTTGGTACTGCACAGTGGTTTCTTTCGATAGCTCTTAAGAAATAGCTCATTTCATCACAGAAATAAAACAACCATTAAAAGTTTAGCAGAAATACCTAGTTTAATGTATGTCGCATACTTACAGCTTGTTTATACTTTATGCTTACTAGTTGTACCTTCCGAATAATGCGCACGTAGAAACATTTAACTATTTAAGCAACAAAGATGCATTTGTACATTTGAAATTTTAAAGCGTATGTTTATATACAGTGTTTGATGTTTTCAGTAGCATTTGCTATACGCTGTCGATACCTTTCAATAAATACAGCAGTAACGGTGTCAAATGAAGGGGAGGGGGGGGGGAGGCGTCTCTACTTGAACCTTAATGATTGTCACAGAAAACGCGATTTTGATCAGAAACCGTCTTCTACACAGTTTGAAGGGAACGGTAAGATCTGATGGACATAACAGAATTCTGGGTATAAAGATACTTGTTATAGAACCAGTAACTTCCGCTGCTTTGCGGTGTTCGTCCAAGCCTCTTATGATATTCTACCACCACCGGAGGCCAAGGGAAGATAAGATTCATGTAATTCCCATGTCTTCCAGTAGAAGCATTACTATCGATTTTTAACGTAACCCTTTATATTCAAAACAATCTCTTTACTAAGGAATTAATGGGGAAAAAAGAGATTGCCATCCACGGTGAATTATTAACTTTCTAAAAATGTTTGTCTTGAAAGTTCCCTTCGGTAATTCAGTAAATCATAATGTCGCAAACAAACTTCACTGCAGTAATATATACGATTCCACTTACGTTTAGATCACTTACTATGCCTCTAACTATGAAAGTTTCCAATCAAATTATACTTCTCACTTTTATTGTACCGTTCTACGTATCCTTGCCATCTGCCTTCACTCAGTCACCCTGGGACTGTTATGTGACCTTATAAGTTTCTCATTAAATTGTTCTCCATCTTCACGGTCAAACTCATCTGTGTTAGTTGCAAATAATGTCCGCAGCAATTTTCTGTCAGCCTCACAGTACGCCAGGTGTTGTCACTCGTTCATAATATAAAGCACTACTTTCTTACTTACAATAGACCCAGCCACACAATGTAACGAGTCGTGCACACTTCTTAATGACACGATAAAACTTTAATTTGTTAAAATAGTTAAAATCTCCGACATGTTTCGGTTTATATTTAAACCATCTTCAGGGAGCTATTAGTTCATGCTAATATGCTTATATCACAGCGACAAGTGATATAAGTAACTTTAGCATGAACTAATAGCTTCGTGAAGTTGGTTTAAATATAAACCGAAACATGTCGGAGATTTTAATTATTTTAACAAATTAAAGTTTTATAGTGTCATTTAAAAAGTGTGCATGTGTTGGTGAATATATGTGAATTGTGACAATATGCACGGTGATAAACTGAAAAAAAACTGAAAATAAGTAAAGAGTCGGTTCTAAAACAGTTTATCTCCGTAAATCACAATATCTGCATATCTGCTTGAATCAGGGGTGCTCACAAATATTCCAAGAGTCTAGGAGCAACTTCAAAATTTTACGCGCCAGAGCGCTCAATGAAGTGAGTTCCATACTGAGGACCAACAAATGTTAAATGCCACCGTATAAAATTCAGTCGCCCGAGACCTACGGTACCCAAGATTTATGCAGGAGGATTCAAGAAAGAGTGTGCAAAACTTTGCATGGATTTCGAATGATAAAAAAAAAATCTATACAGCATTTCACCATGTGATATTTTGTGACGCAGACATAGTGTGTTTGTTGTAAGTCAGGACCGGAATTTTTAATTAAATATCGATAAGATTAACTTCCAATTCGTATGTAAAAATAAATGAGAAATACAGTTTTTAGGCACTTTCGCAAAATTCTGTAAAATACTATTATACATACTTCATACTTCATCCACCTGCCTATGAAGATGGAACTGATAGAGGGTTCCGAAACGTCGGCTATTAGCATTGTGACGCCGGGCAATTACCCAAAAGAAAACATATTACATACTATTATCTTCCTCGCGTCTGTCCTTTCGTCCGTCCGTCCGCATGGTACAACTCCGCTCTTACTGGAAGGACTTACATTTAATTTAATATTTGCAGATTTTTTTAAAAATATGTCGAAAAATAAAGCTTCGTTAAAATCTGAAAAGAATAACGGTTGCTTTACATGAATATCTACATACATTTACTACAATATCTCGTTGAATTCTTACAATAATGATAAGTGTTTTAGACAAATGTAACAGAAAATCAAAAGATATATTTATATTCTACAGGTTTTTTTTTTCCGAAAATCGCGCCGTTCAAGAAATAGCGTGGAAAAATATGGTACAGTTCGAAAGGCTGAATGTACATAGAAAAGATGTGTTGTGCGTGCCAGGTAACTCAGGTAAGAATACGGGCACACACTCATAATATTTAATATTTACTGCTTCATAATTTATTTATTCAGTCTGATCTCTTAAAATGTTTTCGGGAACTGAGAAAATGCTCCACGAATTATCTATCATTACGGTCTGTTTCACCAAATTGTATGTCGAAAGAAAGCCGTGAGCAAACGAAAATTCTTTTGTTTAATGCAGAATTTATATGTAACCTGTTAAAGATTGCAAATTAGTTGGAATATAATTTCTTTCGAAAACTGGTAGATTACGCATAATTTGCACTGTAGCCGGTTACATAAATTGACCATGAAGGATAGTTATGCAACATTCAGTATATTTAGAAGCATCTGAAAAATACGAAGCGCGACTATTAGCTTCGTCATGTCTGTCTGTCCGTCCATCCGTACGCATTAAATTTGATATTTGAGGACTTTTCGAAAATCTGTCGAGGAACTTCAAGCTTCATTGAATCCTGAGAAAAATGACGGTTACTGTACTTGACGACCAATACACTTTTACGATCTTACCTCACTAATCTCTTCTTAGAATGAAATGTTTGAAACAAAATTGTAGAGAAAATCAAAAAATATATATTTTACGTTCAGCCACGTTTTTCCTTAAAATCGTGCTTTTATGAGATAATGGCTTGGTAGAGCCGGAGAGGCTACAGACGACAATAAAGTACAGCGTATGCGCTTTGCCTGCTGAACAACTTAGGCTACAAATACACAGTCATAATATGTAATACTTACTGCTTTTCCACGGCAACGATGGTTACGCGAACACGCCTCAGTGTTGCATTACACATCTGTCTTGTTGTATAGTTGTCAGTGACATGTGACTCAAAACACACTCTGCACACTGGTTACTCCAAGCGTCACAACATTGTGTTACATACATTGCCTGTCTTGTTCTGTGTACAGTGACAGTGGTGAACACAGCCAGTGGTCTGCAGTAAGGAGTTCCACGTATCTAACAAAGGGGCAACTGACCAAACTAAATTTTTATCCAAAACGTAAAGTTAAAAGGCAGAGTTAGCTCTGCACACTTTACAAATGCATATGGAAACCTGGAGGTATAACTCCAGTCATTCTTAATCTCAGTGCTATATGGGGCGAGTGGTCAATGTCACATTTAAATCGTTTCACTGCCCAGGATAAATCTCCCGTCACCATTGAATATGAGGCTGGGTGGGGTCCACAGCACGTAAGGACTCTTACAGAACAAATATATAACTTTTCTTCTGGCAGGAGTTGAACTATGATTTCTCCCACTTCCATACCATGTCTAATTAATCACGACACTTATTAACTTTATAATGAAGGCGAACGATTGCAGATTGCTTATTTAACGAACAAATTCCCAAAGGTCCACTGTGTTCACAAAACCTCATTAATGGATCCTATTCTGAGTTCAATTATTAGCACAATACAGTCCTGAGACCCTTTTTAATATTATATTCCCATCTGCGTCTACGCCGCTTTAATATCATTTTTAGACTTTCCAATCGCAAAGTCACTGGTGATTTTCGTCTTTCTGACATAATTTCCAAGGCCAGCCAGTCACAGCAAGAGGAACTGCTGACGGCAATTTGTAGTGTTTTGCTGCATATCAACCCTTGGAGGTGTGAGTCAGACACAATGTCATTCATTTTAAAAGATGAGTAACAAAACGGCCTCTCACTCACGCGAGACAGTTCTGTGTTGTGACTTCTTCGCTTTATGTTCAACCTCTTCTTACGTATGTCACTTCCAGGACGAAATTCATTCTGTTGGAAAGCCATAACTAGTTAGCGGTACTGTGGGCTTGCTTTTAATTTATCCTTTGAAACACTAAATAAATCCAGGAAAGAAAAGTCAGCAACGCCTTCAGTCGGTATGTTGCGTGCGTAGAGTATGAAGTGTTAATGTAAATTGACATTTTCTGTTGTCTGCCGGAAATTAAACTGAACTACTGTGCTTGTGGCGACAGTGACACTTTAACACTTCTCTGTGTTCGGACAGCAAAGCTATGATAATCCAGAAGTGAATACTTTTAGTAAACAAATTTAAATTTGGATCAACACGAGTATAGGGTATTACGAATTACTTCCAATACTATTTCTCGAAAAAAAAATACACAATCACTGATTGTGAGTTCTTAATGTTGGTGCCGCTGGGAGTGACAGACAATGTGGTCCTCAAACCCAGGGTAAAGGTGGATCTAGAAATTTCAGAAGTTCCTAAAGTAATAGAGTGAAATTTTTGGGTACATACGGGGGCTCTGATTGGTAATTGTGTTCTTTGAGTTTCTTCCTTTCAGGTTCTCAGACCAGTGTATCCTGCATATTTATTATTTCACCCGATTAAGCTTCTTCATGTACGGCATATTTCGGATGTTCGCAGTGTTTGAAGCAGCCTGTCCAATCTTAAAGTCTGATGTTCACCACTCTTCGGCTGTCGGCGATTGGTTATTCAATATATTCGGAAGACCGTTCATATATGGAGGCCGTCTCCTCCATCCGCAAGTAGAGGAAGCGCCGTGCCATGGTGAAGGAGATACACGTTAACAAAGTCGTTAAATACTCACCGTAAGAAAAGTGTGTTTCAGATTAAAGGTCTTCCTCACTGCAGAGGGGAGCCGGGATCGTGTAGTCGGTTCAGTGACTTGCTTAGGGCTTGGGGTTTGAATTCCGGTGGCGTGATATTTTCCAGACCAATCCAGACCGGCCCAGAGGCACACAAAGCCGCATGTATAAGGGATATTGTGTCTCTTTACCCATAGTGAAATGCCCGGGAGGTGGCGCTGGTTTCTCACTATAACCACGCCCTGCCAGAGGTCGGGTATGGGTAGATTTATGCTTCTAGCAGCTTTCTGAACCTGCTTGCCATATAACAGGACAGGCTGCCGACAAACTGTGGGCAATGAAATGTGTTCGCATGTGACATGCTCATTCCATTTTCCTCTTTGTCGCGTCCTTTTGTTTATATTTATGTTTTATATTCATCTGCTGAACTGACTGAAATTTGAGTTATTCTCTCTTATTTTCATTCTTAACATCTTCCAGTCTTATGCAGCTGTGTGCATATGCTGTCATTCCCCCCGATTACATAAAATCAATATTCATAGACGCGGAAATATACTGATTGCAGATTCAAAAAAGGCGCAGGTTTTGTGCGCGTTAACCTCGTCGCGATGAGCGTCTGTTAGCTTCGACATGTCTGTTCGGTTTTCATCATGTATAAGGCGGTTCTCACTCAACGGATTTCCGTTAAATTTGATATTGGAGACATACACGAACATCTGTTGATAAAATCAAAATCAGTTAATGTCATACAAAAAATTGGACACTATGTGGAATCCTAGCTACCTGTACAAGAGGGTTGATGAAGAGCTCAATATTTCTATATGGTTGACACGGTAGGAAATTTTAAAAATCCGAAAATTCAACTCCAGAGCACTGTAAAGTAGGCGTATGTTTATAACGATTCGAATACATTTTAAATTATTCCGATAAATTCGAGTATGTGGGCCCTTGAGCAACAGATTTCGCCAAAATGCGTGGAATATCGTCGGAGACGAATCTCCTCATTATGTTTTCATCTCGTGCACCGTGTGTATAATAAAATCATCCCAAGGACAATTTACTGCCAGTTTATTGACAATTTTAAATTTCGTATTAGTATGATTGATCGTTATTGATTTTATTAAGCTTTTTAATTACTAGACTCCTCCAGTGAACCGAAGAGGCTTCTTTATCAACCAAAACAAACTAGAAATCGCTCACTTTTTTCATAAAAAGTTCATGAACACGGGTCCAACTGATGGGGAACGACCTGATTATGCTGTATTTAGTGACCTCTCTGATCTTGTTTGTATAAAACAGCAACACTATATGTGTGACCCTGGGGCTCCATCGTGGGATATCAGTTGATTTTGTACAAAATGTATCACATATGATAGCATAAAACCAAACTATAAAATATCTTCTTCCATCTAAGTTCGTATTCTTGAAAATATATTAGATTAATTTACAAATCAATATATTTTACTAGAGTAGCTCTAAAATTTATGAGAAATTAATTTTGAAACACCCTGTCCAATTGCACGAGAGCAGAACTGGAGTTTACCTCAGTTCTCAATAACGATGCGACACCTCCTCTAAAGTCAGACATTATGTAGTACTCGTCTGTTAAGTACAACGTTATACTCCTCGGTTAGAACAACACTCGTTTATAAAGACAAAAAATACCATTCCCTTACGTTATAACCGATTTTAACTGTATTATAATATATATTTTAAATTGATTTTAGGGACAGATGCAATCATTATACGAGGGGGTGATGATAAGTCATTAGCCCGACCAGGAAGGAAACAAGCTACAGTGACCAAACTCGCGATTTATTCACCATACTACCCACGAAGCTCAATAAACTTCTTAGCACGTTGTTCTAACTTTTGCAAGCCACTCAAAAAAAATTCAGAAGTTTGTCCGTCCAACCAGGTCTCCGCGGCAACAATGACCTCCGCGTCGGACGAAAAATGATGACCTCTAAATTGTTTTTTCGGTCCAGGGAACAGGTAGTAGTCTGACAGGACCAGATCCGGAGAATAGGGTGGGTGATCAAGATGTTGGAAACCCAGGTAGGCCAGTTACTTCTGGGTTGCAAGTGCCCAGTGAGCCGGAGCATTGTCGTGTAAGAACAAGAACCCCTTGGTGACCTTCCCGCGGCGTTTTTCCTTCAAAATGTCCTTCAATTGCACCAGTAGAGATCAGTAATACTCCGCGTTGATAGTTTGGCCCTCTGGAAGATAATCGATGAGGAGGATGCCGTCTTTATCCCAACAAATCGAGGCGAGAACTTTCCAGCGGATTTTTGCACTCGGAAATTTTTGGGGAGGGGTGAGCCGCTATGCCGCCATTCCATTGATTGTTGCTTTGTCTCCGGGTCATAGCGATTTAACCAGGTTTCGTCCATGGTCACCAATAGCGAAAGGAAATCATTTGGACCACGCCGAAAAAAATTTCCAAAAGTTGCTCAGACGACTGGCACCGTTGACGTTTTTGATCCGCGTTCAGGCATTTCGGGAACCACTTCGCGGAGAGCTTCCGCATGTCCAAATCTTCATGAATGATGGACCAAACCCGCTCACGTGAGATGCCCAGTTGCTCAGCTATTGATTTAGCCGAAATCCGGCGGTCTTCCAAGATTAACTCGTTAATTTGTTCAATAATCTCCGGGGTGGTCACTGTTTTGGGTCGTCCAGGACGAGGCACATCGCAGGTGGAAAAACCACCACAGGCGGGGCACCCAGTTTTTGACGGTGGCATATGATGGTGCATGTTCCCCTAATGTTTCTGTCAGAATGGCATGAATTTCCTTCGGCGCCTTGCCTTGTGGGGGGAAAAAACTTGATGACAGGTCGCGTCTCGATGTTGTTGAAATCGCGCGCGTCGCCTGACATGCTTCCTTTCAGCCTCTGTAACAAGAAAAAACTTGCAATTCGTCACATGAACAGACCCCTCTTTCCAACGACACTCCGATTCCGTCCTACGACATGGGGAATTAAGTCCGGCTAAGGATTTATCACCACCCCCTTATTTTCTGTGTGTAATTAGGAAAGAACTCCTTATACACTGCATCCGTGGTATATATGACACGAGTATATAACAAGACTATGCACTCGTATGCGTTTATTGCATCTACAACTCAAAAACGAGACGAATATTAAGTATTCAGGGTATTGGTTATATCGGTAGAAGAAAAGAGAACAGTTGCACGACATAGGCATAGCTGATGAGATAATATTAAAATATACCTTTAAACAGGAGGGTGGGATTTTGTAGAATGGATTAATTTGGTTCGCAATAACGACTCGCTATGGACTGGACGGTCCGGGGATCTAATCCCGGTGGGGGGGCGAAATTTTCTGCACCCGTCCAGACCGGCCCTGGGTATCACCCAGTCTCCTATACAATGGATACCGGATCTTTATGGGAGGTAAAGCGGCCGGGGCGTGGCGTTGACCACCCACCCCATCCAAAGCCGAGGCTATAGAAAGAGTATAGCTGTACCTCTACTCCCCCTCTGGGCCTTCGTGGCCTCTTCTAGGGTGAACTTTACCCTTACTTTCACGATAGGAATCAGTGCCTGGTCCCTGTGAACACAGCAAAGATTGTTCTTTTGTACAAAGAAGAGAATTTCTTGATTAGCTGTGCTACTGGTAGGTTCTCAAGAAGGACCCTCCTCCATGGAGTTACTGAATTTACCTTTGTCCACTTATTTTCTCTTGTCTGATAGTTGTTACCGACACACCACCGACACTCCTACCGAATGGCGTTTTGTGGCTCTTTCAAGGGGGGGATCGAGGCATAAAGATGTTCAGTCACGTTCAACGAGTGCCGAAGTCAAGAATGCGTGGAGTTATACCTCCAGGACCCCATATGCTTACGTCTTCAAGACGTAGTGCTTAATTAAGCAGTGGGCGAAATTTACATCATTGTACGGGTTAGTAGTTGCGCCATTATTCCGTGAAGACATGAAACTTTATATTACTTACCAGTAAAATGAACATTGCTGCGCGTCAATAAAGAACAGCCCTGTACTCTTCTTTGTGGTCCAACATATGAAGGTCATTATTAGAAAACAATCCTGAGCAGGATTGTTGTTACGACAGAACTAAATGTTGTTTGCCAAATATTCTGAATGCCTGAAAAATTGTAATATTTATACGTTAAAATATTGCAGATAGGAGGACAAGTAACTCGCACCTTGAATTATGTAGATGGCCTTGTGCTACTGGCTGAGGAAGGAGTGGAACTGTATGGCGTGTTAGTTGGGGTTGGATAACACTGTGGAATGGAAATGCAAATGGAGGGGAAAAAAAGCAAGTAATGAGAATTTCGACACAGCCGTTGGCTGGAGAACGTGAAATATTTTAGCTATCAGCGTAGTCTGACAACAAATGTTGCAAGAAATACACGTGAAATTAAGTCCATAGTTCCTTTACAGGATGCTGGAAACTGGACACTTCGGCAACTAAATTGGAAATAACTTGAAGTGTTTTAAATGTGGTGTTGGAGAAGGATGGAGAAGATCAGTTGGAACTGTCGTGGAAAAAATTAATATTATTGCAATGTATAAAGGAAGAAAGACGCATCCTGTACATAATAAAATGAAGGTAGGCTAGCGGGATTCGTCACATCTTGCGTATGAACTGCCTTCTAAAATAATTATTGAATGAAATAGAGGAGTCAGAAGAGACGAGGAAGGAGATGCAGCTACTGAAATATCTAGGAGAGCATAATTTACTGGAATTTCGGTATTAAACTAGAATAAGTTAAAATACTAACTAACCCTTTCTTTTGGCAACATGCATATAATTTCCCTTTCGAAGAATAGTGTTTGAAACCGATTATATGACCCCTCTTTTATGCAG
>Ga0131853_10014175_pt1 | contig 14610 bp, 4 predicted proteins | sample TergutLab28metaG_FD_92764 | JGI IMG/M metagenome (GOLD analysis project Ga0131853, IMG submission 92764) | Labiotermes labralis P1 segment gut microbial communities from Petit-Saut dam, French Guiana - Lab288 P1 (version 2) (version 2) | ecosystem: Host-associated > Arthropoda: Insects >... | reverse complement strand
TTTCCGTCCATCATCAGGAGTTCAAGACTGTACATACAGCAACAGGCATTTGTCAAACAGATACTGCTGTCTGCTTGCTAGCAAGCAGACAGCAGTATCTGTTGCTGTATGTACAGTCTTGAACTCCTGATGATGGAAGGAAAGACCGTCCGAAACATGTAGAGTGTCATTCCAAAAATAAAATAAATTTGATACATTGGTGCATCTGGTTGGTTTTACTACGGGAATGATATTTTTCTTATTATATCACTTACATTTAACTTCGTCTAAACATCTACCTACGTCTATTCCTAGGATTTTATTAGTACGTCTGATTATTTTCGTACAGGCTACCTTTTCGTTCAAATTCAGCCGTTTCTTATTTAAAAATTCCCTTCTCCATTTTCTATTCTCTGAACAGCTCAAAAATTAATATCACTTTTAGGGAATTTTATTTGTTTCTTAACTGTCGTACTTTTTTGTGTGCGTGCACGAACAGTTCTTCTATACGCGATTGAATGATTTTCTCGTCAGTTTATTGAACATCCAACCAGTTTTATTTCATGTAAAATACGTTACTTAGTGAAAACACAACACTGCGTATTACCAATTCATCTACTAGAACTGGAAGCTTAGGATTTTTGTGTCCTAAAATGATTTTTCTAAATCCCACACCGTAACATTCTACAGGTAATATTCTGTTCAGCTTGCATTAATTGTTTAATATCGAGTTGTAATTATATATAAAAATATTTTAAAATTCTTCGTATTACCTACAGATTTTATTGATGTGTTTTTAGCTCTTAAAACAGGGTCTGTGGCTCCAATCAACGTTAACTTTGTAATAGGGACTCAGTGTTCTTTCTGCAATGTGTGAACTGCAGTTCTAAATTTTTTAGAAGTAATTTAATTTTCAAAGTGTTGGGAGGAGTTACCGTTTGTTATTTCTGGGAGTTACAAAAACAGCAGCATTTGGTAATTTGTAAAACACACAAATCTGTCTTTGAATTAGGCTTCCTGTTGTGTTAGGCATTTATGGATAAGCCGTTAGTTTAATGATACATTTGTATAAAGGGCTAATAGCAGTCAATCTCACATTTTCACAATTCAGTGCACTATTAATTGCATTCTTGTTTCAGTTGTTATAATAAAACCAACTAGATGCAATAATTTCTCAAATTTATTTTTGGAATAAAACTCTACAGGTTTCGGGCAGTTCCTCTGTCCATCATCAGGAGTTTTTCACTGTACACATAGCAATGGTATATGTCATACAGTTTTGCTGACATATACCAATATACCATTGCCGTGTTTACAGTGAATAACTCCTGATGATGGACAGAGGAACTGTTCGAAACATGTAGAGTTTTATTCCAAAAATAAATTTGAGAAATTAGTGCATCTGGTTGGTTTTATTATAAGTATTTATTACGATGCACTGTCACCTGAACATTAAATTCTTGTTTCAGTTTTTATGATACAGTATGTGCAGTTTCAACGAGCAATTTTACTGGACGTACTTTTGTAAAATGCAGCTGCAAGGTACAAATTCTACGTAATTTGGTATTAGCCTAAAATACTTTCTGAGTTTTTGAAAATTTAAACTTAAACTTATGAAGCAGGTTTCTCATTGTTTTCGTGTTGATACTTGTTATAGGCTTAGTACAGATACTAATTTCCGAAGAGGAGGAACCACAAAACACTTCAGTATAGCCAATACCGGACAGAGATTCGAAACCGTGACCTCCCAAATGAATACGAAACAACAACACTGGCATGCGACGTCCTTGTAAGTATTAATAAATTAAATATAAAGTATATTACTGATATTCAGGTCTTGAATATTTCAGCTTGTTACTTACCAATTCTGTACCTGCTGTGAGATTCTGCTTTGAAAGAAGCACTTTTCCATAAGCGAGAAAGAAACGGGTCACTTGAAATTTGTCGATATTAATTGTTTCTTAAGAGCAGACACATGCAAGCATAAACTTCAGTACATTTATTTCGTTTGGCACCTGACTGTGCCTGTTATCACTGCCTGAATTCTTATTCAGGATGTCCTTGTTACGAGATAATAGCAAAGAAATCACACCGGTATACATACATCGCACGGACTACAGCCAAGTTGTCTTCACGCGTGCGATAACGATCGACTTTACACCCACGCGTGACACGTGATCAGTGGCACGCGAACAGAAGTCCCTTTAGCTTATATTCGACCAAGTTCAAACACGGCTATCTCGTTCATTCATTTCATCCCCATGGCAACCCGGCAGATCCCGCCTACATTGTGATGTCACAATACTTGTGACTGGTTGTGGCAGCGCGCACGCGCTCTGTGAGCTGCATGATATCTGTGCCCTAAAATCCCTCGTCCCTATCTCAAAGCCATTGCAGTAAAATCGTGTCAGGTGTCTGTTGGTGTAAGAGCTGTTTAGGGGTTGGGGGATGAAAGGGGGAGGAGGAAGGGGCCCAAAGAGCCAGAACACCCATCATTTTCTTTACAATGGGCCGTCCGAGCACTAAATGCACGTTGGTAACATCTGGTACAAATTACTGTGGACCAGATAATTTAAATGTACACTAGGCACTTCTGCTGAAAGCCAAGTTTATGTAGTGGCAGTAAATTTTCCTGTCTGTTTAATTCGGCACCGTACCTGAAAGGTGTGGGAGAGGAGGTATAGATCCACGTATTCTTTTCATTAGTTCATTTTAGAGCGCTGATAATATCTCCTACTGTACATAGTTTAATATTGGGCTGATGGTTGGTTGATGATTTGGAAAAGATGTGAAAGGAAGAAGTCTTGCCTAAAGCGAGGTAATCTTCCGATATTTCTCTGGAGGGACTAGAGAAAATTAAGACACTCTTTGGAATAACCGACGACCCTTTTTCCATTCGAACTAAGTTAACCATGTTCTGAGTATCTCGAATGATAAGGTGCATAAGCGTGCTGCACGCCATATTATCTGAGTTAGCTTAGTTCTTGTATTACGTACAGTTACGAAGGTGTTGGCCGAGGAAAGCTTGTGTTTGTGGGTAAATTAACTGACACTAGGCATTATGTTCTAACATGCACTAGACCCAAAGGAAATAACATTTAATATTTCCGTATAATTTGGAAGTTAATGCTCTGTAGTCGAAATATTCCTCGCAATACTGTGCCCATTCTAGGTGTTCTAGCTTCCCACAGAATGAAAAAAAATGTCAAAATTTACAACAATCCAGTGAAACGAATGAAATATTATTTATATATTTATTTGTAATTTAACTCTACTGTTGGTAATTCAGAAAATGCGACGTCAGATAAATGGATGATTAAAAATGTTAAAATGTGCCCCTAAGCAAGCCTTCGTGTAGGGTGAATGTAGGTACAGCTCCACTCATTCTTAACTTTGGCGCTAGATGGAGATCAGTGGGCAACTTCACCCCTCTACCCCTTCACGCTAGGGTAAAAATCCCCTGGTGCCCATTGAGCGGAAGTCTGATCGGGACTCAGAAGGGGTTTGGAATTTTCTGAGGAAAATCTCTTTTTCCTCGCCGGGGTTCGAGCGCTGGGCGCTTCAGCCAGTAGCCTGGTTGCTGTACTGACTAAACTCCCTAGGCATCACAATTTTATGGCAGTGAACATTCTGTGTGAAAGTCAATAGAAAGAATCGTAATGGGTGTAATGTAAGGTATGTCCATGTATTTAGTCTAAGGGAACGATGGAAATGGGAAAAACATAGAACAACCCGTATGTCGGCCGAGTTTCAAACCGGGGACCTTCTAGATCAAAGCCTTGCTGCTTGAGCCAGATTTCTGGATTATTTTGATACTTGAGTGTTATGAGTCAAAGACTGTAACAAAGCAATTTCAACAACAGTCTTACCGCAGCTAAAATTACTAGAAATTAGGGACACGTGTAACTCGAATGTACACGTCCACAAAACGAAGCTAGAATAACATTGGAGGTGGCTTGCATTAAACTTGGCACATAAACAGCAAGCCTGCTGGCTGTGCCTGTTCGAGTGATTGTGAAGTATTTCATGTACACAGGACAAAGAACAACTTAAGTGCTGCAAGAAGAGGCGCACCTGCTCTGGATGAAAGCTCGGCATGGGTTCGGAGGACAGATGGCCAACCAGAACTTGACTTCGCTCGTGTACTAACCCGCACGCTTTTGTGTCATTTATCGATTTGTGATGAGGAGGGCAACACTAAAACTTTAAGAATACAGCAGACGGTTTGAGTACATGTTAACGGTTAGGACGTAACTGCAGGATGCGTCCCTTTGATGATGGTATGGAGTTACGTCCTAAGGGCAGTGTGATGAAGGATGGCCCTGTATAACAGTGCTTCCAAGAGTGTGGGGGTTTCAAATTATGATGCTGTAGATATGCTTGTAAAAGCGAACAGCAATTAACATTTTTCCTCTAGTGTCAAGTGACTTTTAAAACACCCTGTATATATATATATATATATATATATATATATTTGATTTAATGACATTGGCATGGAGCATTAGGATGTTAAGTGAATAATAAATAGGCAAGGAATAGATGCAGCCTAATGTGTGGTATTAACCTTGAATCTGGTCGGAGGAACTGAGGATCATTATGGAAGGCCTCGCCTTAAGCTAGCCGATGCCTGGGCCAAGGTGATAGAGTAGGACCTCCCGCAGACCTATCGAATGTGCTGTTTAATTAACCGGGATATTTAGTTACACGTTGTCATAAGTCAGAAAATTATAACTTGGCGACTTCCTAGTCTTTGATATAGAAGATTATGTGTGATCCATTGCCCGTTAAGTATTGTCGTCTAAATAATGTCTTCTGTCGACTGAACTGAGCATAGAATTTTATCGGGAACCTTTTGTGTTCTCATCGAAGCAGAAGTGAATTTTTTTTTTGTTAAGGTCTCTCAACCGAATATTCCGAAAACATGTATGATTTGTGATTTTATTTATCGGCTTCTGGGAAATTATTCTGCGCATATCAATCGACAAACTTTGCTACGTATTAAAAGACCCCCCTAATCGCGCAGAGACGTCTACGCCAATTTATCGGCAGCGAGTACTTTAACCCTTTAAACGCCGAGTTAAATCCCATCTGCCATTTGCTGGCATTATTAGGAGCTCACCATATTCTCCACGTTAGCAGGATAAGGGTTAAAGTTTTTTTCTTGTAGTTGACATCCAGTTGTGTTATGGAATTGAAAAACAATAATTGTTTGACTGACAACTTTTATATTTATTATCTATTTTTATACCTTTAAAGGCTGACATTGATTTAAATAACATGTGAACAATTAATTTCCTTCCTCACAGAAAAAAACACTTTTCTTTCCATTACAAACACCACATCGCCAATGTTGCTGGTGGGAAGTAATCGCTGTTGGTACTGTTAATGAAAAGAAACCCATGAATTCGTTAGTGATTTGTGGTTCCCACAGTGGTGACTGTGAAGTACAACCATAATATTTTGTGGGAGGTGATGTGATGTGCTACTGGCTTGTAGAAATTTTCCGACGTCTCGGAGGGACCTACTACTTTCTGCTTAAAGGTATAAGCTTGAGACCTAAGTTCTAGCGGAACGTCGGTAAATGTCTAACAAACTACACGGCGTCGCATCTCGTTTAATGATAATTTTTTGCTTGGATAAGAAATAGGTCAAATGTAAGGTTTCTGGGGTCGTGGTTCTTGTACCAACTATAGTTTTCGCGAGAGTTGTTCGAATCGTGGCAAATGTTTTTGGTATGGTAGTGTAAATAACAACACGGACGGTTCTGTAGCATTTCAGAGACTTTGATGATGATGATGATGATGAAGATGATGGCGAATCCCTGATTTTTGAAGATGAAGGCACTGTATTTCTTCTAAACGTCGTGAACCGCTGGCCCAGCGACACGGCGTCACACCCCAGAAGACCCGATTTCTCGCAGTCTATAAGCTATTTAGAATACTCAACGCTAGATGACCTTGCGCCCACTGACGTAGTACTGTGTATGCGTTGCACAACTTTCAAAGACACCAGTGATTTTACTTAGCCCGAGTCTAGCGGGTTCTGTTTTCCGTGACATGCCAGATGGTCGCAAAGGGACGCTCGCATCGCGTGTAACAAGTGCGAATGCACTCGAGCACCACCCTTCCCACAGCCCCGAGCACCGACTGCCACCCTACTGCCTTTGAATGGTTCCGCCAAGATACGGAGACAAATCATCTGTTTTAGTAGGACATGTGGCGTTACTTATTTTCAGAAAAAACCTTACAATTTCCATTCCTGATCTATATGTAAATAATATTTAAAGACACAATTTGTTCATCAAAAAGATACGATGAGATATGGGAAGGACGTTTCGGGGATCGAACCCCAGTGTAGGCGAGATTTTCTGCACCTGTGCAGACCGGCCCTGGGGCCCAACAAGCCTCCTGTACAGTGGGTACCCGGTCCCTTTAACGGGGAAAGGGGGGAGGGGTAAAGCGGCAGGGGGATGACGTTGAACACGAACTCCATCTAGCGTCGAAGTTAAAGAAATAGTAGAGTTATACCTCTACTATCCCCGTGGGGCTTCATGGCCTGTTCTAGGTTCAGCTTTACCTGTAGGTCGTATTCCCGTATGTTTGACTATCGTGCACGAAGAGAACATTACCTGTGGCATACAGATTACCTATCTGTAAACCTACACAGACCTACAACGATGAATATTGTTTTGTCTGCATATCCAATTTCAACCTCATTTAATATTTCTATCACCCTTTTACAATAGCAACTGTCTCTCTTATGCTGCACGTTTTGAGGACGGTCGTGCCAATTACTCGCAGGGCTCCACCCAACATGGCCGACCAGCAACACGTCCCAAAGATATATACGTTCATTGCACATATAGCAGACAGCCCCTTAATCGACACACCCTTAACGAGCTCTCCGGCTTACCAACCTTCATTCTAAATAAACCGTAGACGCAGTGAGTGACTTAGTAACCAACCGTTGTTTTTACAGCCATATGGAAGTTATTATCACGTGGTGTATTTGCAGTTTATAAATGATTTTTATGTTCACTAAGTGCCAATAATTTTTCAAACTATACTGTAAAAAGGTAAAGCAATCCCATTACAGGCCTGAACAGGCCCTGAGGGTTCCAGGAGGTTGAGGCTCCCAGATTTCAAGACAATCGGCACATGAAGGTGTTAAGGTTGTCAGCCCAACGCACCGGCCGCCTTTACCCCCAGGAAATTGTCCTGGTACTCATTTCTGTTAAAGTCTGAGTCAACCCCAGAGCCATAGTGGGGCCGGAAGGATTATGTCAATAAAAAATTTCAATTACACTATTGGGAATCGAACCCACAACCTTCCGGCTTTTATCGCAGTGCCTCAACCAACTGCGCCACCACGTACTCCAGACTGTACTGTAATTTAACTGAATTTTTATTTGTTGTTTCTCAAGTGCATTGTTATGTTCTTTGTGACTTATACAAAGAACAGCCTATGTTTTACTTCACAGCGCCAAGTGATCGGCCCTTCTAAGTGAAGCAAACTCTGTTCTGTCTCAGGTTCTAACCGAATCTTTGTAAACTCATAATCTTGATTAATTTTAATAAACGGAGGCTCTTTTCAATCCCAGGTCAGTCCAGGTGAGATATGTGGTGGACAGATTAGCACTGGAACAGGTTTTCCTCCGAGGACTTCGGTTTCCCCCTGTCACTATCATACAACCAATGTTGCATACTCATCTTCATCTACATGTTGCTCTTACCAGAAGGATAGAGGGGCGAAAATGAGGAACGTTTCAAACAGCAATGTTCTTTCGGAAATAGGGAAGCAATGGATAGAAAAGTACTTCTACTTTTTTCAATACTTGTTTTTTAAACCTTCCCTCCCCGCCCGCCCCCCCCCCTCCATGAGCTAATGTACTATTAAGTTTTGTTGCCCACACTTTACTCCTGCATCATCTCCTTCTTTTTCTTTTGTCTTCGGTGGTGTAGCCGGAAGTTACCGTAGTTTAATACAGAAGGATGAGAAAGTATTTGGCACAGTCATCTTGATCCTTGTTTCTCTCGGGAAGGCAAGACTGTCGAATAGACATGGGGAGGCGTCGGTAGACGAAAGATTGTACCTCGGAGTACAAAATTCTGACTTACGAATTGACTGTTTCTTGACATATTTTATGTGGATAAGGGTGAAGTAACAGTGCTTTTGCGACTAACTGTGCCGGTTGGTAGGAGTGCAGGTGACTGTTGTGGCCACTGGAAGGAACTGGGCGGTTGTCTTTATGTCTTGGAACACGAAAGTTCCCTTAGATGCAGGAAAGGGTGTTGATGTAATAATAAGGACAGGAAACTTGGTGACTCTTCGCCGGAATTTAGGACAAAATCTGAAATCGAATGCACAATAAACTGTTCCCAAATGTGATAAAGATGGAAGGTCTGGGAACAACAATACAAAACTAGTCCATATTTATGAAATTTTAAGGAGATAAATTTCGGGGAAGAACTTGATGTCAGTGAGTTCAGCCATTGCTGTTTCTCGTCCATATGTCTAGAAAGCTATTAGCTATATTGACGCTATCATTTTTTGAGTTTTTAAATATGAGTGGGAAATCTAGTCTAAATTGGGTGTTTTCCATCCCGTTGTGTTAACGTATTATTAGTTTGTAAAACTTTTTATTATACCGTCGTTACACAACAATGTGGTGCAGTTGTCTGTATTATTGCACTATCTACTAAGCTACATGTTTCGGCCCTATAAGTCCATCATCAGGCTTGTAAAATAGTGGTATTTTAACCAAGGTATACTGGAATTGTAAACCACGGGATCCCGTAGGTAATACTGCCGATGTACCTTGTTTAAAATACCACTATTATACAAGTCTGATGATGGCCTTGTAGGGCCGAAACATGTAGCTTAGTAGATAGTGCAATTATACAGACAATTGCACCACATTGTTGGGAAATCTAGGGTCAACCTAAGCGAAGAACGCAGAATTTTTAAATACAGGGTCCTTCGTAGAAGACTTGCGGCTAAGAGGGAGGATGAAATGGAAGCTGGAGGAATAGGCGTGTAACTTGGGTGTGAGATATCAACAGTGTAATTTGTAGAGATGGCAATAAGAACTGATATCAGAGAAGTACAGAGTGTGACTTGGCCTGGGTTTAGCTGGCTCGAGTTTTGGCGCAGTGACGGGCTGTTCAGAAAATGGCAATGGACTTCCCTAATAAATAAAAGGCGGGGTATTTCTGAGAGATTGTAAGTTTTATGTTTACGGTTCCGTACATCGCTGTTCTATATTAATAATTGTCCAACGTAATATAACACAAAGCAGTCTATTTATTATTCTGCAAGTTCAGTTCACATGTTTCTGGTGTCAACCACACCCATCATCAGGAGTACACAAAACTGTAACTACAACCTCCGGTACTGATCATATTATTTGTGCAGCTACCTCCCTCCAACGTGGCCAAGCTTGACCGCGTTGGAGGGAGGTATATGACCAGTACCGGAGGCTGTAGTTACAGTTTTATGTACTCCCGATGATGGGTGTGGTTGACACCCGAAATATGTAGAGTGAACTTGCAGAACAATAAATAGACTGCTTTGTGTTGCATCTTGTTGGACAATTGTTAATGTAGATTTTTAAGTAGTTTAACTAAAGAATATGTTGTGTGCTGTCGACACACACAAAGTTAATTCGGGCAGTTTTTGTATTCGAGGCACCAAATGTAAGCAGTGTTTAATTTTGTGAGATCTGAAACCCCAGCCAACAGATATGTGTCAAGTCTCCCGGATTCCTGGGCCAACACAGTGTTTCTGAACTTGTGGCTCGTGGAATTTTTCTGGGTGTTTCCAGGTATCTATTAAGTACAGAGGCTTTGTCACTGGACCGCACATAATACGTTACTGCATTTGTTACCAGAGTTTTCTATAAGAGGTGTGGCATTTCAGCTGGCGACTCAGTTATGCCCTTTCGCAAAAAATAAATTAATAAATAAATGAGTTATTTTTGTTTGCGAAACGACGATATTTGAATTTGAATTAGAATTCAACTTCAATTTAAACAATTAATCCCTGTGCATGAATCTCCTTATTCAAATTAGAATTTTTATTTTTTATTGTGAGTACAGTTGTTGATGGTGTGCAGGGTAGCTCAGGTGGCCTCAGTAATTCAGAAATTTAGCAAAAGATGGATCAAAGTAACTGATTTTGGGTAAATTGACAAGTCAAAATTTAAGACTTCCATTCTGCTGGGCTATGGCATTGCATCAGTAGGTAATCGATCCCGACGTATAGAGGCAACTTACTGAAGACGAGGATCGCACGGTCCCTCGAAATTTTGGGATCCGATCTCCCATTTACTCGGTGTAATATCTCAAATAAAATGGTCATTTTTAGCCCACTGCGCTGCGAAAAATATCAAAACTGACAGATCATTTTCTACATCTCCATTCCGGCACGCAAATTTTCAATTTGTCATCTCACGGTTTAAAACAGGAGTTGCCATATTCCACAATCTTCGTTTAAATACTTTTCTTGTTAATAGAGATAATATCGAAATTCTAAAAAAAAATAATAATAATTTTTAGGCTTAATCTGGAATCAATTTTGGCAGGTCTTACGGCTTTCATATTGCATTTTCTTTACACAAAAAGATGCACTATCAATACCGTCACTATGTAAGGAAGACATGCATGTGTACATTTACATGTAATTTAATTTAAGTTTGAAATAATTGAAAGATTAGATAAAAAAACTGGAATTTTATGTGCATAATCACATTTTATTTAATTACTTCGTAAAAATATGTCAGCGAAATTTATTAACCGTATTTACGTTTATTATTTCTATTGCGAAATACGACACACGTTTTCCATGTACACGCCCTTGTTATCGCGCAAGCGTTAATTAAACTAATAATTAACATTTTGCAACCTAATACGTATTATCTTAAGGAGCCTGCGAATTTATTTCGTAATATTTGATAGCGACCAACATCAAAATTCACATTGTCATATACATCTGTATATCTCTTAAAATAAATATTTCATAGTGAATACTCTATTTGTTGATGTCAGTGTTACATTATAATTTATAGCATTTTATTGCTCGTTGATTTATGGATCATATATTTTGAAGTAGGAAGGATTTTATAATTCTGCTTCTGTATTTACTGTAACCATCTGTTCAGTAGGGACTTCTTGTGTTTAATCTGTAAATATTACCCATAAAGCACGTGCAGGCACTGACATTACAATCAGGCAACACATGATGTCATGTTTTTCAGCAAATTCAGGAGCGTATTTCAACACAGCTGGTCTTAAAATAATTTGCGCTTAAATATCAGAATATATCCAAGTAGTAATTGTAAGCCCTTCCTAGTAAATCCCTTATCAGGTCGATAAGAGATTCGGAAAATGAAACTCACAAGTACAAAGTCAATATTTAGTCGTACCACCAAGGGGTTACCATTTTTGTTTTCGATATGTATTTGTTAGAGTAATAACAAGAACATCGAACACATGATGCTTTTTCTGTGGTTGCACTGTTTTAATACGTAGTTTGACACGTAAATGTACTGGGGGTTTTTTAATTATAGAAGTCAAAAGAGAAGAACGTATATAAAAAGAGCGGTTCGATTTTATTGATTCAGCTAGACTTAAATTAAACTCTTGTAGGTGCACACAATTATGTAGCCGAGCTGAATAAACAAGGGGTCACAACCTCATTGGCCTTCATATATACAGTGATAAGAGGACGAACATTTGGCACTGTCAAATAAAAATATAAACTACAATCTGCTCACATAATTAAAAGCGGTCGCTGTAATAAAACATTCTGTGTGAAACAACACGTTGTGTATGTAATTGTTCTGTTAATTAAATCAATAATGTTACACCACACACACTTATATTAATTTTCCCGTGTGACTTGTTCCATTTGATCTATGTATTTTTATTACTTAAAATTTGAATGGCTTTTCGTTGAAATCTTTTAGAGATTTAACTTTGGAAGCTCCTAACACTATATGCAACCCACGTTTCACGTTTGTGATGTGGGATGAAGAGCGATAAGGCGCTGTGGCATTTTGAAATATTTCTTATATCGAAGTTACCGTTAACAAGATTGGCGTCATTCTTAACAGTTTTAAATTCAGTGTTATAAAGAGGTTCTGAGCAAGTGACGGACTGCATTAGTACGAATGTTACAAGACCGTCTGAAATTCAGCACATTCTCCGTTAGATTTTTAGTGCTTTACTTTCATGTTTAAATTTCTATCTCAGTTTTAATGAACAGTGATGAAATAAGTTTAACATTCATAGGTCCGTGCATCGCTAATGTATTCTCAGAGTACAACGAGCAAGATGTAACGTTTCTCAAATTTATTTATTCCTGTAAGACGTTCTACATGTTTCAGACGGTTTTTCCGTCCATTAGGAGCACAAAACTGCACACACGTCGTCAGATATTTGTAAGACCGTTAATGCTACCTGCTGCTAGCAGCAGGTAGTAGTAACGGTCCTGATGATGGATGGAAAAACCGTCTGAAACATGTAGAGCGTCTTACAGAAATAAATAAATTTGAGAAACGTTGCAGCTTGTTGGTTGAACTCTGAGAAGTGGTGAAATACTTTCATTAGAAGTATCTGAAACTTTATGACGTGATCATAATACTTTTATTTCGGTTTTTTATGTTCATGTTTTCAATTAAGTCGGGAGTTTTGTCTTATTTTGACTTGAAAACGTGTTTATTCTCCAAGTTATATATACGTGTGAGACATGATAAAAATGTGAGGAGCGGTAGGTATTGTGTGACAGGCAAACGGTATACGATTTTGGTTGAAGTTTGGAGAGATTGTTGTACGTGGTGCGTCAGGAAAGTAAAGACACTGAATGCGTGGCTCGACAACTGCAAAGCTGTAGCCACACCTCAGACACCAGCCGAGACATACATTCTTACTTGATGATCAGTGCACGTTTCAACTCGATAGCTCTAACACGTCTGATATGACGGCGAGGTTTGTAAGTGTGTGTAGTAGTGACGCGTTACGAAAATGGAGAAACGAAATCTCGAGCAGCGTTGCGCGATCAAATTTTGTGTCAAACTTAATGAAAACGCAACAGAAACTTAAGAGAAATTTAAAAAGGGCTTATTGAGAGTATGCTGTATCAAGGACACAAGTTTTTTGGTGGCATAAAGCATTTTTGGATGGCCGTCAGAATGCGGAAGACGAAACTCGTTCTGGAAGACCTTGCACGTCAAAAACGGACGAAAATATAACCAAAGTGAGGAATCTCGTGAGCTCTGATCGAAGTTTGACAGTCAGAATGATCAGTAGTATGTTGAATTTGAATCGCCAAACCGTCCACGAAATTTTGACCTTAGAACTGGGCATGCAGAAAATTTGTGCCAAGCTGGTCCCCAAAATTCTCACCAATGAAGAGAAGGAAAACCGAATATTTGGCCAAAAAAGTTATTTCCATGGTTCCGCAGCCACCATACTCGCCTGATCTGAGTCCGTGTGACTTATTTCCTTTTCCCAAAACTCAAATTCCACCTCAAAGGTCGTCATTTTGGAACTGTGGACAGCATCCAAAAGGTCGTGACAGACCAGCTGAGGGCATTTCTACATGAAGACTTCCAGCACTGCTACCGGGAGTGGGAACAACTTCTCCGGCGGTGTGTGGCTTCCCAAGGGAACTACTTTGAAGGGGATAATGTTGATTTATAGGTAAATGTTAAATAAAAAAATATAGTACCAGTTTCTTTATTTTCCTGACGCACCACGTATGTTATTTTGAAGACATTCAGCAAGGAAGTAAGGAAATGGTGAAAAACGTGCATCGCCCCGTTATGTTCAGCTGTAGAGTCGACTTTCAGGAAAGCACGTGCGTTAATTTTTAATGTTCAAGTTCGTAGGGCAGACTGTTGTGTATTGTTGAAGCGGTCGTTTCAAGGCAGGTACATAAATTCATTTCAGCTTGTGTCGGTTGTTGGAAACAGCGGTCGTAGCATCATACGGCACCAACAATAGTTGCTTAACACAAAGTTTTCTTGATTTAAACGAACGGCGAATAAAGAAATCTCTTTCCATTTTCAGTTCTGATCGTAACTCTTGGTTGAATAACCTTTCAAACAATGTCTCAGTATTGTGAGAAACTATGAATGAGGAATGTTGTATAAGACTTTCATTTGAAGACAGTCTCATCATCAGACCAGATATTTCCAGAGGCTTTTCACTTGATTCCTCCAAGAGTTATTTATTGGTGTTTATTTATCTTCGCTGTTGCTATTTCAGAATATAGCTTCGACTGGTACGGAGATCAGTGAGCAATCTATTAAAGGCGATTTGGAAGGAATTATTCATAATCTATTGTGAGACAATATCTACAGCATTTACTCGAGGGGATTTAGTAAAATTTTGAACATCTACAGTAAGGTTAGCCCGCGTTCTAGCCCGAGATTTTAACTCAGGATGTCTTAAATGTGAAGCTTTAGTGGTAACGTTTGCTCAACCGTCCCTTCGGGTACTACGTATATAATATATACTTACTTACTTACTCCATGGTGCAGAGTCCTTCTTGAGAAGCTAACTGGTTTGCAGCTAGTCAAGAAATTCCCCGCATTTCACGGAACCCGAAGGTTCATTACCGCACTCACAA
>Ga0131853_10014172_pt1 | contig 14612 bp, 12 predicted proteins | sample TergutLab28metaG_FD_92764 | JGI IMG/M metagenome (GOLD analysis project Ga0131853, IMG submission 92764) | Labiotermes labralis P1 segment gut microbial communities from Petit-Saut dam, French Guiana - Lab288 P1 (version 2) (version 2) | ecosystem: Host-associated > Arthropoda: Insects >... | reverse complement strand
TCCAGGTCTTGTTATAAACTCAAATTTTGGGCAAGCACCTTCACAGCCAACAAATGATATCGACTTAAATAGAACGATAGAAATGGATGAATGGGTTACAACAACAACTGAATTCATGGTTAGTCATGAAGTTGGTAATGAAGCTGAACACTTCATTTTCCGTTTCAGAGTAAACAATGATGAGCAACAACCGACTGTTCTATATATTGATAACATTTTAATAGAATACGGCGGAGTAGCGGACTTTATAGCACCAGAATGGGATTTAACACTTCCTTCACTTGCAGAAGCTTTTGAACCATTCTTCACATTCGGTAATATTTACCCTACTCATGCTATAATGAATCAATTTGAAACTCGTGAAGCATTCCTTCACCACTTTAATGCAATTACAGCAGAAAACTGGCACAAACCTGATCATCTAGCAGGACCTGCTGGAAGAATTGATAGACCAACTCCAGAGGAATTTAACTTTGATTCGGCAGATGCTATAATTGATTTTGCAATAGAAAACGACCTTCAATTAATCGGTCATGCTTTCGTTTGGCATGGTCAAAGTCCTGCTTGGTTATTTGGGCCAGAAGGTGACAGACTAACTCGTGCAGAAGCACGTGACAACATGGAATTTTATATTCGTACACTTTCTGAACACTTTGAAGCTCGTGGAGTTATAGAGGCTTTCCATTCTTGGGACGTAGTTAACGAAGTTATAGCTTCAGGAGGAGGCGATTGGGGTGCTGATTTAGATGATTGGTACGCAGGTGACTGGAGAACTCAGATGAGAACACAGTCCGGCTGGTGGGAAGCTTATTCAAATAACGAGAATCCACAGCCAGGAGAACATCCATCGGATTTTGTTTATGATGCTTTCGTATTTGCTCGTCGTTACTTCCCGAATTCAATTCTTTACTACAACGATTACAACGAAGAAATTCCAGCGAAGCGTAATGCTATAGCACAAATGGTTGAACAACTTAATGAACGTTGGGCACATGATACTGAAAACAATCTTGAAGCAGTACCAACTGGTCAGGTTTACGCTGGTCGCCTTCTGATAGAAGGTCTTGGTCTTCAAAGCCACTTCCACTACCCAATGGGCGGTTGGAGTACAAACTTTGATAACATTCGTCCAGCATTAGAGCGTTTTGCTGCGACTGGAGCAGTTCTAGCAATCACAGAGTTAGATATTACTGTAGGTGCCCATGGCCAAGGTGCAACAGCATTCCAAAACTTACCGGAAGAATACGCACAGCGTCAAGCAGAAGCTTTTGCTAGACTTTTCGGTTACTACCTAGAATTCGCAGATTATATAGAGCGTGTATCTATATGGGGTCTTGCAGATAACCAGTCTTGGAGGGCAACAGGCCATCCAGTACTATTTGATAGCTACTTCAACGCAAAATCGGCCTTTTTTGCTATACTAGATACTGTAAACAATTGGGAAACGACTAATGTTCAACCAGTGCAGATGCCAACAGTGCCTGTACGTACTCCGCAAGAATTTTATAGCGTTGTAGTAATTTATGGAGAAACTGAACTAATTAACGTTTATACAGATGAATTTGTAGAAATGGAAGCAGAAGTTCGCACTATAGATGGAGAAATTTATGTTCCAGTTCGTCCAGTAGCTGAAGCTTTAGGCTTTTTCATAGAATGGGATAGAGACAATAGAGCTGTAGATATTTATTTAGAAGGCGAATTTGTAACTGCTTTTTATGCAGAACATATAGACAACGGAAGAACACTAGCACCAATTAGCCTATTTGAATATTTAGGCGTAGAATTAACAATTATATCTGATATAATAGAATTTTATAGAAGCTAAAGTAAAAAAATTGCCTTATATATAATATAGGGCAATTTTTATTTCAAAAATGTTATATAGTGGATTAACTCTCTTGGGCTTATTTTCGTATAAAATATACACCTTTCTGTTATAATAAATCATGATACTTTTTAATTTAGCAGTGGCACCAGCATTTGCAATTCTTTTATTTACCTATATTAAAGATAAGCATAAAGAGCCGATTGGCTGGCTTGTTACCTTTTTTCTAGCAGGTATTTTAATTGCAGTTCCAGCAGCCCTTCTTTCGAGCCTGGACATTCGCTTTGCTAATATTCGTGTTTTGCCTGCAAGTGTATCTGAAGAAATTTTTAAATTTTTAGCACTGATTCTTTTAACAAAGAAAAATAAGCATATAGAAGAACGTTATGATTTTATTATATGTGCAGTATTTATAGCTATGGGATTTGCGACTTTTGAAAATATTTTATATATTTTTAATGATAGTTTAGGTGGAATGAGTACAGCTATTACAAGAGCAATATTCTCAGTTCCTGCACACGCTATGTTTGCTGCCATTATGGGGTATTTTTTGGGGAAGAGAAAATATTTTTTGTCCCTTGCTTCGGCGATAGTATTGCATACTGGTTTTAACGCATTTTTAAGAACTTACCCACATATATTTTATATCTATTTTATTTTTTTGGGATTTTTTTTAATTTTTCTCTTGAAAAAAATTCATAAATAGGTTATAATTAGAGCAAGTAGCATTCAAAATCGTCTCCGCCTTCATTTGAAATTCAGCTAAAAGCCGCTGAATTTTAAATTTGACGTAGTCGTTTTTCATTGCCATTTGTTATTATTAAATATTTTTAGGGAGGAGAAACACAATGAAAAAATTAGATGTAGAAAAATATCTAGACTTGGGCAAGAAAAAAAATTGTGGTAGTAAATGTCTTAAAGTAACTTTCTTATTCGTTATTTTAGCGGCTATTGCTGGAGCTGTTGCTTTCTACGTAATCAAAAACAGAGTAGAAATAGATTACTATGAAGACGATGATTACGATTTCGACATAGATGACACAATCTATGCAGAAGAAGACGAATTTGTAGACTAATTATAAACGAAACGCCTATGAATAGTAATATAACTTGTTATATTACTATTAGTACATAGGCGTTTTTGGGGAGTAAAAATGCAAAAACCAATTTTAACAAAGAAACTTTTTAGAGAATACTTAGAAATCACACTAGGCGTTTTCATGATGTCTATTGCTATTCAATGGTTTTATGTTTATCACAGCTTAGTAACAGGTGGAATTTCAGGTCTTGCTATTGTTTTCTATAATCTTTGGAACATACCGCTTTCTTTAACAAACTTTGCTATAAATGTCCCTTTATTTTTAATAGGTTTTAAGCTTATGGGGATAGATATTTTTGTAAAAAGTTTATATACTATGCTAATGTTTACATTGGCACTTCACCTCGTTACTTATGTACCACCTATACATCCGAGTTTATTTTTATCTGTAACTTTAGGTAGTGCTATAGTTGGTGCTGGAACTGCTTTAGTAATTAAAAACAATGCAACTAGTGGTGGTACTGTACTAATTGCTAGACTTTTAGAAAAACTTCTAGGACGCTTTAAAGTAACAACATGGATATTGATTGCAGATCTTGTAGTTATTACTATAGGAATGCTCGTATTTGGTATTATTAATACTATGTACGCTGTTGTAGCTATTTTTGTTATCGCTAAAGTAGCAGATATGGCTTTAACTGGGGCACAAAACTCTAAAGCTATGTATATTTTTTCGGATAAATCGGAAGAAGTTTCACAAGCTCTCATGAAATCAATAAACAGAGGTATAACCTCTCTTCGAGGCAAAGGTGTATATACAGGAAAAGATAGAGATATTTTGCTTTGTGTTATGAATAATAGTGAGATGATAGCTGCAAAAAGAATAATAAAAGAGACCGACCCTAAATCATTTATTATTGTAACTAGTGCACATGAGGTTTATGGTGAAGGATTTATTCCTTTAGAACAGAAATAAGAGAAAGGTCGAAGAGGACTTTTGAGGCTGTCGACAACTAGTGTTGACAGCCTCTTTTTTATTGTAATGTCAGCTAGATATAAAGAAATTAATGATGAAAACAAAGAAGAGCTAAAAATATAGCAAGCGTACTTCAAAAACGTGATTGTCTTCATTTTCAAATTCAGCCTGAAGCCGCTGAATTTGAAAAATTGCCATTCACGTTTTTCAGGTACGTTTGCTATATATGAACTTATGATACTTATTAGGATTGCACTATTTGATAGAGACTCTGAAAGTGCTATCGAAGTACTACTTTTCTTTAAAAACTTTCGTTAAAGTTTTCGGAATAGGAAGTCCTAAAGCTTTTGCATTTTCTAATATTCCTATCCCTTCATTAGTTATATAAAACGAAAGAACGGTTATTGTTAAAACATTTCCTGCATCATTTTGCAACACAAATATATCTAACACATAAGTTGCAGCAACTAATAAAAAAATAATTATTTTTTTGAAGATGAAGTCCCTGCCTTTATTTGAAGATAAGTTTTTTTCTATAACTGCTCTTATTATGCACATTATAAAATCTATAATCATAAATGTTATTAATGCAAATAGTAAATTATATACGATAATTTTCACCTCCAAAAAATTTATATTTGTAAAATTTATATTTCCTACAAATATAGTGATTTTTATGTGAAATTATAACAATCAAGCCTGAAATCATTACATTGCAAGATGATTTTCAGACGATGTCTATTACAGTTTTGAAGTTAAATCACTATAGCTTATAGCAAGCGCACTTCAAAATCGTGATTGCCTTCATTTTCAAATTCAGCCTAAAGCCGCTGAATTTGAAAAATTGCCATTCACGTTTTTCAGGTACGTTTGCTATATATGAAATAAAAGTTTTACGTTGTTTATTATATGCAAGCTTTGGCAATAATTTTAACATGAAAAATTTATTAAAAGCATTAATAGAAGAAGAAGTCGGTTCAAATGTGGTGGCATCTGTGGCATCTGACGAAAAGAATGAAGCTTGCGTCGAAGATGAAAGCATTAAAAAAGAAGCAAACGAGATTACAGAACATGGTACGGCTACAATTAAAAATCCTAAAGGAAATATTTGGTTTTTAAATATTATAGGGCAAATAGAAGGCCATATAATTTTGCCACCAAATAATAAGACTACTAAGTACGAACATGTTATCCCCCAATTGGTAACAGCTGCTGAAAATCCTGAAATAGATGGGGTTTTGATAATTCTAAATACAGCTGGAGGAGATGTAGAAGCTGGGCTTGCAATTGCAGAGCTTATAAGTAAATTAGGGAAGCCGACTGTAAGTTTAGTAATCGGTGGTGGACATTCGATTGGTGTTCCTTTAGCTGTTAGCGCTTCTCGCTCTTTTATCGCCCCAAGTGCTACTATGACTATTCACCCTGTCCGTATGACTGGAATTGTAGTGGGTACGCCACAAACTTATGACTATTTGCAAAAAATGCAAGAGCGTATTTCAAAATTTGTTGCAAGAAATTCTGGGATAACAGAATCTAGGCTTACAGAACTAATGATGGATACAAGTAAACTAGTATTAGACGTAGGCACAATTTTAAATGGGGAGGAAGCAGTAAAAGAAAGAATAATAAACGAAATAGGTGGTCTTCATGATGCAATGGAATGTTTGTATGAGATGATAAAGGCCTAGGCGGATTAAGCCTAGGTTTTAATTTTTTCTTGAATTTTTTCTAAAAGTGTGTTAAAATATATTTTATGAATACTTCTCTAGAATATATAAAAACGGAAACAAATATAGCCTTAATGGCGAAAACATTAGGTATTTCAGAAAATTTAGCAATACTTCTTGCAAACCGTGGAATTAAAACGAAAAATGAGGCATTAAAATATTTAAAGCCTGTATCCCACAATTTTTTTAATGGGTCTATAAAAGGCTTTGAAGAGGCGAAAGAGCTTTTAGAAAATTCTAAAAATAAAAAGATTTGCATTTATGGGGATTATGATGTAGATGGGGTTATGAGTATAGCGATTTTGAAAAAAATGCTAAAAAAAATGTCAGAAAAATATGATGTTTGCCACTACGTTCCTCATAGAGTTTATGAAGGCTATGGCTTAAATGAAGGGGCTATAAGAAAACTTCATGAAAAAGGATGCGAGCTTTTAATAGTTGTAGATAATGGAATTTCAGCAGTAGAAGAAATTAAATTTGCTAAAAGTTTAAACTTAGAAGTAATTGTTATAGACCATCACGAACCAAGTAGTGAGCTTCCACCAGCAGATGTTATAATAAACCCTAAACAATTGGGCTGTAGTTACCCTTTTAAAGAAATGTGTGCTGCTGGTCTTTGCTATCGATTTGCTATGTTTTTAGGTTGTGATGAGAAAAAAGAAGAAGAATTTCTTATATATGCTGCTATTGCAACGCTTTGTGATGTTGTAGATCTTATAGAAGATAATAGAGTTATAGTTAAGAGTGGGCTTGCAGCTATAAAAAATCTTGAAAATAAAGGTCTTCTAGCTCTCTTGAAGCGAGTTGTTAAAACAGACGAAATTTCAGAAGAAGCTATCGGATACTATCTAGGGCCTTGTTTAAATGCTGCTGGTCGCTTAGATTCGGCTGAAATGGCAATTTCCTTGATTTTAGAAGAAGATGAAAATAAGGCGAATGAATTAGCAGAGCTTAACGAAACTAGAAAAGAACTTCTGAAAGAAGCGGGTGACTTTTTAATAGAAGATGATGCGGACTTTATAATCCTTCACAAGCAAGATTTGCATGAAAGCTTGGCAGGGATTTTAGCGGGACGCATTTCTGATAAATATAATAAGCCGACTTTAGTTCTTACTGGGATCGACCCTTTGAAAGGAAGTGGTCGTAGTGTTGATGGTTTTAATTTATATAAAGCATTGGCAGAAAATAGAGACCTTTTTGCGAGATTTGGTGGGCATGAAATGGCAGCAGGTTTAACGATGCCGCTTGCAAATTTGCAAGCTTTGCGTAACAACTTAGATCTCATTCCTTATAACTATGATAAGCAAAAGAAAATTTTAATAGATGCAGAAATTCCTTTAAGTGAAGTTACATATACACGTGCACTTGAATTAAATTTTCTTCGCCCTTTTGGAAGAAAAAATGAAGCTCCTATTTTTCTAACAAAAAATATAGAAATTTCAGAGCTTCGTGTTATGGAAGAGAAAAATACCCTGATTTTTACCTTTATTCAAGGGGCGGCTTGTGGAGCAAATGTCCCGAAGGCTTGCGAAAACGAACGTGTAATAAAAGGGATATGTTTTGGTAAAATAGATGAATTTAAACAAAAGATAGAAGCTCGCTTTGAGCCTTACCATGCTGAAAAAATAAAATCAGGAATTTTGCGAACTGTACAACTTTTTGCAGATGTCGCTTATCACATAGAGGTAAATAGTTTTAGGGGTAATAAAAGCGTACAAATGAGAATTTTGGATGTTACTATAATATAGGCGGGCGAACTATGTTTACCCGCAAAATACGGATTAATGTATAATGGAGAAAATAATGACTAATTATGAAAATGAATTAAAAAATTTTGTAAGAAATATACCGAACTTTCCGATAGAAGGAATACAATTTAAAGATATAACGACTGTTTTAAAAGACCCTAAGGGCTTTAAACTAGCGATAGATGCTATGATGGAAAAATTAAAAGGCTTAGAGTTTGACATAATAATAGGCCCTGAAAGCCGTGGTTTTATTTTTGGCACTCCACTTGCTATAACAATGGGGAAAGGTTTTGTGCCAGCACGTAAAAAAGGAAAATTACCTAGTGAAGTAATTTCAAAAACATATACATTAGAATATGGCGAAAATACGATAGAAATCCATAAAGATGCTATAAAGCCAGGTCAAAAAATAGTAATAGCAGATGATTTATTAGCAACAGGGGGGACTTGCAAGGCTGTTTGTGAGCTTGTAGAAAGCGTAGGAGCTGAGGTTGTTTCTATTGTTTTTTTCATAGAATTGTTGGAGCTTGCTGGGAGAGAAGCGTTAAAAGATTATAATGTTCAGTCAATAATACGATATTAGATTAAAATTGATGTTATGCGGACGGTAGAATGCATATTTCAAATAATACAATATTAAAGAGGTGTATAATGAATCCTTGGCACATACTTAACATAGAAGAAACAGAGGATAAAGAAGCTATAAAGCGTGCCTATATGCAGGCTGTTTCAAAGCACAACCCAGAAGTGGACTCGGAAGGCTTTCAAAAGGTGAGGGCTGCTTATGAACAGGCATTAAAGCAAGTAGATAATAAAAACAAAGAAGAAGATACAAGCTTGGCAAGTATCTTTGTAAAAAAGATTGAAGAAAACTACAAAAATTTTAAAAATAGATTAGATATAGAAAAATGGGAACAGGTCTTTTCAGATGATATTTTGGTGAGCTTAGCAACAGAAGATGAGGCGACATATGGAGCATTAAACTTTTTCATTAACAACTACTATTTGCCTGCGTCTGTTTGGGTCATTGTTAAGAAAAGACTTAAAATAGAAGAAAATGTTTTACAGCTTAAAAAATCATTTCATCCGGGATTTATAGATTTTATAATGAATCAATCTAATGCACAGCTTTTAAGCACTTATGACCTTTTCATAATCGAAGATGGCAAAGATTATGATAAGTTTATGTATCTTTCCGGTGAATTAACGGCGAAACTAGATTTACAGCAATTTGAAAACTTTGAAGAAACGCTAAATGAACTTGAAAATTTAGGTATAAAGCATCCAGATATTGATTTGATGAAGGCCAGGTTTTTAGTATCGAAAGATAGCAGCGAAGAAAATAGGGAGCAAGCAGAACGGCTTATAGAAAAAGTCTTTAGTGAATATGATTTGAATAATTATTATTATGGCTTGTATAGTAAAGCTGTTGTTTACTTTGCATCAGACAAGGAAAAAGCCTTGCAAATTTGGAGAGAAGCGGCTAAACTTTACGATAATTATTATGTCCACAATGGGATAATCGAAGCATTAATATCACTGAGTCGTTTTGAAGAAGCCAAACAACACTTAGATAACCTTCCACAAGACCTTAAAAATAGTACTTTAAGCAGGTTTATACCACAAGTTGAAGAAAATTTGATAGAAGTAAACAAAAAAGCGTATGAAGAAGAGCAGTCAGAAGAAAATATTAAAAAACTGGTTAGTAGTTACTACAATGCCTATAAATCAGATGAGCTTTTAGAACTTTTAATGAAACACGACTTAGATACTGCTGTTTATCACCAGCAGCTAGCTTATTGTTATACGAGCAAAAATCAAATAGATAAGGCTCTAGAGCATTGCAGATATTCTTTAGAAAAAGAAGAATCTTACTTTGGATATTTGATTTTGATTTCCACTCTTGCAAATAAATATGAATATGATGAAGTGCTTCGTTACTCTGATAAAGCACTTTCATTAGAGCTAACAGAAGAAGGGCGTGAAAAAAACTCTAAAACGAATATTTATAGTGTGAAAGCTTTTGTTTTAATGAGGTTAAAAAACTTTGAAGAAGCTTTAAAAACAATAGAAGAAGCAATAGAAAGAGATCCAAATAACCTAGAGCTAATAGGATTAAAAGCAGAGATTTTAAAAAACCAGGGTAACTTTGGGGAAAGCTATCATCTCTGCGATTACTGTATAAATGTTGCACCGAAATACCCGTTGCCATATGAACTTTTAGCAGAAATTTTCTTTAAATCAGGCAATTCTGAGGAGTTGGACAAATTAGTAGAAGAGGCTAATCAAAACGAGGTTGTTTCATTAGGATTAGAGCATTATAAGGGAGCTTCTTTGACATTTAGGGGAAAAATAGAAGAAGCGATAACGTTGTTTGAGGCACTGCTTGAGAAAGATTTAGGTCTTAAATGGAAATCTTATACGAATGCAGAAATGGCCTTTGCAAAATATAGGTTAAATAAGCTGGACGAAGCAATAACTCATTTGAAAAGTGCTATAGAAGACCTTGGAGATCATAAACCTTTACTTGAACCTAATTGGTTTTCTACGCTTGCTTTTTATTATCAAGCAAAAGGTGAAAATGAAAAAGCGATTGATATAATGGAAGAAGGTTTATTACAGTTTCCAGAAAACAATTTGATTTTAGAAGAAAAAGCTTTCTTTTTAAAGGGAAAAGATGACAACCTTGCAATTGAAATTTTTAAAACTTTATCGGAAAGAATACCTCATTCAGAAGCTTATGTTAACCAAATAGCTCTTGGGTTAGAGGCTATGGGGAAAAAAGATGAAGCTTTAAGCACTATAAATCAAGGTATTGATACAATTAAAGATAGCAAAAATTTAAGGTTGAGGCGTGCAGAGCTTCTGAAAAATATGGGTAGAGAAGAAGAAGCGTTAAAAGACTACCTAGAAGTAATAGAAAATGAAACGTCAGAAACATGGCAAACATGGTGGGCATTGGATAATATCTATTCGGACATTGCAGACCTTTACAACAAACCTGGTAATGAAACAAATTATCTAAAGTTTTATGAGCTTGCAGTAAATGAGAATCCAAAAAGCTTCTGGGCAAATTTTATGACAGGGGCGATTTATAGTGATAGAGGCGAATACGGAGAGGCCTTAAAATATTTAGAAGAGGCATTAACAATGGAGCCAGATGAACCTATGGTTCTTTATGAAATTGCTGAAATCTATGAAAAGCAAGGTGAAAAAAATGAAGCACAGGATATGAGCAATAAAATTATCCGCATAGTTTCAAAGAACAATTCTGACTATCATAGGGACTATAGATATTTAGCAGATGCTTATATATCCTTGAATGATTTCAAAAAAGCCACAAAAGCGATAGAAAAAGCACATGAGCTAATGAAAACAGATGGAAGCACGCAAAATGGCATAGAATGCTTTTGTATTTACCATACAGAAGCACGTTATTATGTTCATACTGGTAATTTGAATAAAGCACTTGAAAAAATAGAAAAGGCTATAAGCTTGAAAAATTCTATAAGCAATGATTTGTTTAAAAAAGAAATTTTAGGACTTATTAAAAATTCTGGAACTGCACCGAAGTCTGTTAAGCAAGGGATATTTGCTAAAATTAAGGCTATTTTTATGAAATAAAACAAGCGATGATAAAGTCAAATCTGATTTTATCATCGCTTGTTTTATTTATTATTTAAAGCTTTTTCAATCAAACTAATTATAATTTGATTTTTCTCTTCGGCATTTTTACTTTCATCTTTTAAAATTAGTAAATAAGCTTCGAGTGCTAATTTTGTTTCAAATTGTGCCATTATATCATCTCCTTTTTCAATTCATAGATTTCTACGCTGTTTATATTCTGCTACCATCTCTTTTACTGCTGCTATATCATCTTTTGTACACATTGCTTTTATAGCAGTTTCTATATCTGCTTTGTTTTCAGCTATCATAGCTTGATATAGAATTGTGCGTAATATTGCTTCTGTTTCTTTTGCCATTATATCAGCTCCTATAGATTTTGATATATAAATTATAGCATATAAGTCATATGAGTGTCAATATAGAAACAAAAAAACTGCCGTGAAAGTTTCTTCTTGACAGTTTTTTGTTTAATTTACTGTGCAGTTACTGCTATACTTGATTGTACGTTACTTGGTAGTTCTATTGTTTGAGTGTCTCCTGGTTGGATTGTGATAACGATGTCACCGTTGCTTGCAGGGATTGTTATTGTTGTTATAGCATCAGATGGGCTTGTTATCGTTAGAGTGTGCATTGTAGAAAGAGGTGCAATATCATAGTTGTTTAAGCCTAATTGAGAGCCGTTGCTCCAAGTGTAGTCATCTACCATAATAGATTCTCTGTACCAATCGTATATTTCTGATGAAATTGGACCATCGAAGAAGCTGCCGGCACTATTGTTTTGGAATATAGTTATATATTCATCTCCTATATCTGGAGAACTATAAATATAGAACCACACAGGATGGTAGTATATGTTTTCATATTCACCAGTAAACCAATTATACCAAGTGTGGTATTTCATCTGAGGCATTAAATTTATAGCTGTTTGATTAAAACCGATACCACCACCATTGCGACCAGCAGTGTTATTGATTATTTTTACTCCGTCTTCGATTATTAATCCGCTTTGATTATCTTCATCTGTTTCATAGTAATAAATACCGCCACCATCTTGAATAGCATTATTTCCATCTATAATAGTTCCAAGTTCTAGGCGCAGGAATCCTTGGATAAAAATTCCACCGGCATTATAAGCATTATTACCTCTAATTACTGTTTCTCTAATTCCACCCTCAGATAAAACGGACGTAAATAAACCACCACCTCTATTTCCTGCGGTATTGTTTTCAATATATCCTCCATCCAAATGGAAGTAGGGAAGGTGTGATAGATAAATGCCGCCACCATCATAATTTGCTGTATTATTAGCTATGTGAATGTTGCTCCTGGAGTCAACGTTGTCCCAATCAATGTCTTTCCACCAATCATCATCTCCAAAGAGCCATTCATAAAGAAAAACGAAATTAGTCATATAAAAATATGTTCCATATGGCTCGTTTTGAGTAAAATAAATACCGCCACCATAATCTGCAATATTATTTATGATAGATCCACTTTCTAGGAAAAGATGGCCATCGCTTGCATAAATGCCACCTCCAAAGGTAGCGGTATTATTAGACATTTCTCCACCATCCATTACAAATTCACTCTGACCGAATTCATTATAAGAATTTACACGGACAGCACCACCATATGTTCCAGTATTGTTAGTTATAGAGCCGCCAAGCATATAAAAGCCTGCCCACTCCCCGTTTGAGTCATCAAATATAGAGGATACTGTTACTGCGGTGCTATTAAAATTGCTTATAGTTCCTTCTAGTAAGACTACTTTACCATGATTTATATAAACTGCACCACGACCACCTAAGTTGCTTCCTGTTAGGTCTACACCATTTATATCTAATCTACCGCCGTTAATTAAAAAGTGGCTACCTGGTGCATGATGTACAGTAAATGTATTGCTTCCACTGCTAGTTAAAGTTATGTGAAAGTTTTCTGGGATAGGTATAGGGTTTGCAGGGAAAAGTGTTATATCATTTTGAAGCTCAAAGGTGAATTCCCCTCCAGCAGGGTGAAATAGCATTGTTAATAATAGGTCTAACGGAGTAGCTATAGGGACAACGGTACTAAAAGCGATAGGTGCGATAGTTGGCTCTAATGTTCTTAGACGTGGATTTGCTACAGATGCTATTTTTTCTTCTAGTGCGTTAATGATTTCATTTTGGAGTTCTAGTGAAAAATTATAACTTGGCAAAGAATCTAATGCTTCTTGAACGGTAATCGGTTCTGAAAATGTAGGAGTAATTGTAGTTGGGGTTTGCCTTTGTAGTGAAAATCTTTCTTCTGGGTTCATTGTTCTAGGCTCTCTAGGATTTAGGTTTTGTGCGTACTGAGGAGTAGTATGCGGATGCGGTTGTACAGTTGCAGCCTGTACATTTAATGGTGCTATAGCTAGAACAGCTGCGGACACCATCATCATATTTCTAATTGCTTTTGATTTTTTTCTTGACATTTTTCGTCTCTCCTTTTTAATAAATATAATTTAATTGCTATATGGGTATAATAGCATTTTATATTGCAAAAGTCAAGCTTTTTTAAAAATTTTTTTTTCAAAATTACCATGAAAAAACTTAAAAAAAGACTTTACAAACTAACCTATCATATGATATAATTATATAGTAAGCTTCTCTAATACTGGGTGGGTGTGCGAAACCTTCTTAAGTTTAGAAAATGCTATGAAATCTACAAAAACCTACAAAAAAATCTACGTAAACTACACACACATATGAAATTTTTACTTCCTACTAATTCTATTTGGAGTAAAAATTTAACACATGTGGATTTTTTATTTCCTACTAATTCTACTTGAAATAAAAGTTCATACTGCAAAATGAAAATTACAGGCAACTTCAATGCGAAGTTTTTATTTCCTACCAAATTTCATTGAAAATAAAAAGTTCGCGTAGCCAAAAAAAGGAAATCTACACGCCACTACAGGATGCCTACGATAACTACTATATTATTTTTCTGCATTCCACTACGGGAAGAATCATTTCATATTGCACAAAAAGAACAAAGAACAACTTCTTCTCCATTGGAGAAAAAGAACAAATTAACATTATAATTAAACTTAAGAATTTTGAAAACGTTCAACAATGAAGGTAATTGATGATGGCAGATCGTATAGAAATTATAGAGCGATTAAATTATCAAATACACATGCTTGAAAATGGAGAGCATCAAAAGTTACTTGAGATGCTCAAAGAACAATTGAAAGAAGCACAAAAATAGAACGGAAAATAAATATCTCTGTACCGAGGTTGAAATTCTCGGCATTGGCTTTTGAAGGATTAAAAGTTGATGGCCTTTCAAGAGTGAAAGGCTACATACAAATTTAATAGGAGGTAACAATGACAAAACGCAACGTTTTAAAGAAACGTGGTCGGAATATCGTCGTGGCGGTGTTGGCTGCAACTATGTCGTTTTCGTCTTTGCCAGTACAAGCGATGGCCTATGGGCTTGAAAATGTATTTGGTATAGAAACGGACGTAGGCAGTGTAGTACATACAGATGACGGTATTGACATATCGGGAGATATAGAAGCCGATATTTTAGCAGAGATACTTGCTGAAGCTGGAATTGGTGCTAGTTTGGATTTTGATGATTTATCATCTGATGAAATAATGGCACTTCTTGAAAGCTATGAAGGCGTAGAGCTTGTGCCAGATGG
>Ga0131853_10014171_pt1 | contig 14612 bp, 13 predicted proteins | sample TergutLab28metaG_FD_92764 | JGI IMG/M metagenome (GOLD analysis project Ga0131853, IMG submission 92764) | Labiotermes labralis P1 segment gut microbial communities from Petit-Saut dam, French Guiana - Lab288 P1 (version 2) (version 2) | ecosystem: Host-associated > Arthropoda: Insects >... | reverse complement strand
TACCCAGGAAGTCGGTTCAATGCGACATTGCATCTCTCTTTGACCCGACTACCATGTAAACGCTCCAATTAGAGAAGGTTTTTATGGACTGGCTTTTTGAATGTGAAGTCGATATCAACCGTATTATCATGATATATAACTATTTTCTTTATAAGCATAGCTAGTATCGTTCGGTTAATATCATTGAATTGTAAAAACTGTTCAAGCATTGACTTGGCTTGCTCGTGGTTCCCCTCAATTTGTGTGATTTGTTGCATTTCTTTTTCAAGTACCTGTAGTTGAGCTACATTACTTTCACGTTCTGCGTTGGATTGTGCCATTAATTGTTGAAAGACCTCATTAGTGATGACACCGCTTATTTTGTCTTTATACAAACTCATAGATACGGTTGTTATATCCTCAATCCTCTTTTGTACATCTTTGACTGCTTGTTGATTGTATTTCAAGTTGTCACTAGATATACTTTGGCTCAATCCATCGGAAATAATACCTGTGTCTATGTATTCTGTAGCGATGTTTTTTAATGTTTTTAAAATACAGTCTTTCAAATATTCTTCACGCAAATAACGTGGCTTACACAAATTAAGGGTTTTGTGCTTCTTAACAGTTGAACACACAATATAATACTTACCCTTTTGATGTTGATTAGAATGTGCTATCGGCGAACCACAGTAGCCACAAAACGCAAATCCCGTGAATAAATGCAAATTTCCATTCTTTGGTTGATATGACCTTTTTGCAAGAACTTGTTGTGCGGTTTTGAAGTCTTGCAAAGGTATTATAGGTTCATGAGTGTTTTCAACCTTTATCCATTGGGATTGTGGAACATCAATTTGTTTGTCAATCTTATAGCTAATTTTCTTCTTTTTGTTTTGCACTGTATGACCGATATAAGCTTCATTCTTGATAATCCTACGAACTGTTGTATCATTCCAAACGCCAAGAAAACGTTTTTGTGTGTTCTGAATATTCCTGTAGCCTGATGGTGTTGGAACTTTATCTGCTGTTAGTTGGTTTGATATGTTTTTTAACGGCACGCCAGATAAAAAATCTTTAAAGATTCTTTTAACAAAAACAGATGACACTGGGTCAATAATCAGTTTTCCTTTTTCACAAGGGCATTTTAAATATCCAAAAGGGGCAACCGTACCAAGATAGCTACCATTATCTTGCTTAGTTCTTAAAGCAGTCCTTACCTTTTTGGATATATCCCTAGCATACATATCATTGAAAACTGACTTAAAAGGCATAAAGTCACTGTTACTGTCCTCATTAAAGGTGTCAATCCCATCATTAACAGCAATATATCTAATATTTTTGGTTGGGAAATAATTTTCTAGGTAATAACCTGTTTGAATATAATCCCTTCCAAGTCTTGATAGGTCTTTTGTAATAACCATATTAATTTTGCCTTTTTCTATATCACTAATTAAGCGGTTAAAGTCAGTCCTATCAAAAGTTGTTCCACTAACACCATCGTCTTTATAGGTATCTATTAAATTCCAGCCATTTTCTAATACAATACGCTCCAAGAACTCTACTTGGTTTATAATGCTCTCTGAAACATTGTTGTCATCCTCTCGTGATATTCTCGCATAAATACCTACATTGTATAATTTTATATTTATTACATTATTGGTCTTTGAATAGTGTTTATATTGAGTAAACATTTCTTCCTCCGATCTTACTCATATTTATAAACAACTATTATCCATGCTCTAATTCTACTACTGCATCCCTTGACATGTCAAGCTTTTCCTTGCTTTTAGGTAGTAAGTAATGCTTGTATATATCTATGAGAATTTTATTTATTTCATTTCCATCTTCATCATAAGTAAGATTCTTACAAGAGACTTTTTGTTTGTTGATATTCTCTAATTTTTCAATCCTTTCATTAGTCATAATATCGCCTCATTTCTTATTAAAGAATATGATTGGAAAATACTGTCTATTCCAGCGATGACATTATGATTATAGCAAGGTTTTATGTTGCCTACATTTGTCTATGCAATTTACGTATGCTTTTACAATCTTGTTCGTAATTGAATTTATACGTTATACGCATAATTCGACAAATACATATATCGTTAGTGTTAATATGCTTTCGGGGTGATTAAATGCGCTTACGTATTCGGGAGAGTTAAGAGAGGACAATGACATTAGACAAGAAGTGCTCGCAAAATTACTGCATGTAAGTCAAGCTACATATTCAAGATACGAAACAGGAGAAATAAATATCCCAATTGAGGTGTTTATAGAATTAGCAAGGTTTTACGGTACAAGCATCGACTATATCGTAGGAATAACTGATGTAAAAATACCATATAAATTCACTAAATTAGTACGTTGCGAATCTGTTCTTATTAAATAAGACACTACCACCCCAATCACCAAACCTGTCCACTCTCTTTTCCCCTTACTGCTAGTGCATTTATATCGTGTTTTCCCAAGTAGAGGGGGTGTGGTCTCGGCTATGCTACCCGAGACCACACCCCCTCTACTTGGGAAATATATTTTGGGGTATTACACAATATAAAAGTGTTGGAGAGAGTGGACAGGTTTGGTGATTGGGGTGTTTGGTGTTGAGTGTAGTTAGTTAGGTGGTGGTGAGTTAGTGAAGTTAGTAGAGAGAGACTACGAAGTGTTTAGAGAGGTCGAGAGGTGGAGGTTTTGTTTAGGTAGGCATATCAGGGTTTTGGCAGGTTTTACGGGGCAGCGTGCGTGCGATAGGAGACTTAGGACATTAATAGACGCTAGATTAATACAAAAAAGAAGGATAATATATGGGGTTCCTAGCGTTTATAATTTAGCCCATAGAGGAAAGATGCTCATTGGAGCAAATAAGAGACAGGACAAAGTGAGGTTAGACAATATCGCACATGACATAGCTGTTTTAGATACAGCAATATACTTCATTGATAAATTAGGTATACCCAAGAACAGTATTACTACAGAAAAACAATTATACTCTTTAAAAGGTTTTGGAAATAGGAAGCATGAGCCAGATTTTATATTTACTAAAGATGATAAAACGTATTGCGTTGAGGTAGAGCTATCACTAAAGTCAAAACCTAGGCTGGATAATAATATAAAGTCCAATTATCTAGCTTATGATTTTCAAATATGGGTTATTGGCGAGAGCGTTCCCAAGTTACCACGTTTACTAGAAGAATTTAAGACGCAGTACGATAACATTATAATTACAAATATGAAGGAGATAAGAGATGATAAATTTAGAATTGATAACTAGAATAGCTAATCGGCATAATAGCCAACCCAAGTATTACGCTTGCTATTTGCTCAATAGTGCCTATAACTATAGCCATTATTCAGCTACGAAAACAGCATAGACTTAACAAGATATATAACTTTCGCAAGGAGTTAAAGCGAATTAGAATGAAGCGTTTTAATAGAAAGAATGATTCTTTAAACGGTACATTTGTAGGTAAAGGCTCTGGCAAAAGAGCTATTTACACACCAGATGATGCAAAACACATCTTTATTTGTGGAACAACCGGCAGCGGTAAAACAGTTGCTTTATCTAATTATATAAAAAGTGGCGTAGAAAAAGACTATCCCCTACTCATAATTGACGGCAAGGGCGATACTGGAGAAGGTTCTATATATGATATTGTGAAAAGGCTAAAGGGTAAAAGAAGATTGTATGTAATAAACCTTACTAATCCACTAAAATCCGATTTTTACAATCCATTCAAGAATGCTTCTCCCACTATAGCAAAGGATATGCTAATAAACTTAACAGACTGGAGCGAGGAACATTACAAGCTCAACACAGAAAGATACTTGCAAAGGCTACTTAAACTATTGGCCCTAAGTAATATCCCTTTATCTTTTAAAAGCATCATAGAGAGTATGAGTGTTGACAAGTTTACTAAATTAAGTAGCCAATTGCAAAAAGCTGAAATTATAAGTAAAGAGGAACATTTGGATAATATTGAACTAACGAAAAGTAGTGGAAAAATTGTAGATGGAGCATTTGCTAGGTTTAGCTTAATTGCAGAGAGTGAACTGGGTTACATATTCGACCACACAGGAGTTGATATACATACCGCATTAGAAGAAAACGCTATAATCCTCTTTATCCTTAATCCATTAATCTATCCAGAAATGTCACCACTGATAGGGAGATTGCTTTTAATAGATGGCAAAAAAGCTTTAAGTAATCTATTTAGTAGAAATGAGAATAGAATATTCTTTATCATGGACGAAATTAATTCCTATGCTTCACCAGTGCTTATTGACCTTGTTAATAAGTCAAGAAGTGCTAATGTAACGTGTATACTGGCAACGCAAAGTTTATCTGACTTAGATTATGCTGTAGGTGATGCTTTTAAAGAACAGATTATAGAGAATTGCAATAACTATATTGTCATGCGTCAAAACAGCTCTATCAACGCCGAGCACTGGGCTAATATACTGGGGACCAAAGCTACATTAGAGGTTACATACCAATTGCAACAAAAGGGGTTGAATACATCAGAAACAGGGTTCGGGAGTGCAAAGCGTGTTAGAGAGTATTTCTATCATCCAGACGATATAAAGACGCTAAAGACAGGGCAAGGGATTATCCTTTCAAAAGATAGTGACTTTCATGGTAGAGTGCAAATAAATAAGCCGTTTTGAGGAATTAAAAACTTTACCCAACAACGATAAAGGGTGATAAGCCTTGGCCGGCTATCACCCTTTGCTATTATTCTATAATAAATAAGTCATTAGGGGTACATTTAAAAATCTTACAAAGTTTTTCTATGGTCTCAAGCTGTAGGGCGACAGCGTGATTATCGCAAAGACGATTCACTGTTTCATAATTAGATTCCATGCTTTTAACAAGCCAATATCTAGACTTTTTCCGACTATCTATCAAATTTTGAATATTTAGCTTAATCACCTATATCACCCTAGTAAAGTTTACAAGAAATCTAGATACAATATAATTAAGATATACATATAGTACAGATACATATTGACTATATGTGTTAAAAAGTGTATTATTTGTTGTAAAGAGAACATCAGTGAAAGTGGAAAAGGCAGATGTATTGACACACAACACTTTCATCCGTATTATTAGGTATAATATTTTGCCGAAACGTGGATAGTTCTCAATCCGAAAAATGGGAGGACAGCTTTATGAAATCTAAAAAGTGTGTATTGATTATTGCAACTATTTTGGCGATATGCCTTGCAGTAATATGGGCAGGAGTAAGTTGGTTTAATTATCAGTTTTCATCTGATGGTGAAGAAATTCCCTATGTTGGGGGTGCTTTATTTTATTCATCTGAAAATTTTTATTTTACTACTCCATATCTTGAAAACTTGGCATCTGAAGGAGCAATAAGATTTTATAACAATAGACTTCATATTCAGGCAGAGCTTGATGTTCCCAAAAGTGTATTTGAAGAATTAGCAAGTGAATACAATGCTAGGATTACAAGCTATAACAGAGGAAATTTATTTGGCGATAGATATACTTTTACTTTTAATAGAATATTTACATATGAACAGTTGCAAGAGCTAGCAGAAGAGTTTGAAAAACTAGATTTCGTAAGAGGGGCGAACATTGGAATAGTTCATAGCATGAATCCGGGAAATACATCTCTTCCAAGTGGCTCGCGGTGGCGTAACAATTGGGGATTAGAGGCTATATCAACACCTTCTGCTTGGGAACACCGAGGAAGAATGGCTCCTATTAATGTCTTGATTTTAGATGCTGGCTTTTATAGAAATCATGAAGACTTGGATTTCATGGTTAGTTTAGGAGAGCACGTTTCACATAAAGCAGATTCTCACGGAACACATGTTGCAGGGATAATTGGTGCTGAATTTGACAGGGGGCGTGTGGTAAGTGGAATTGCGCCTAATAGTTTTATGTATGGGGTTCGAGTTGCTTATATGGACGAAGAGCAGCTAATGAAAATTATACAATGGTATGTAAGAGAACATGGCGTTAGAGTTATAAATTTTAGTATGGCTTACAATCTTATTGAATTTGCAGCCTATAGAGGAAACGATAATGCGGATAGAGTTTTGAGTAGTTTTTCAGAAGATATAGAAGAAATATTCCTTGAATTGATAAATGAAAGTCATGAATTTGTATTTGTAACAGGTGCCGGAAATCAGCATGAGAAAGACTATAGAAGGGTAGTATCTAATGAGTATAGATATGTTGCCGATAACAATCCTAGCAACCAATTTGGATTTCGCCAAGATAACAACGGTACATTATCTGGTATAAGTGGCGTGTTTTGTCCGTTCGTAAGAATTCAAAATGAGGAAGTTAGAAGTCGTATTATTTCTGTCGGTGCAGTTGATGAAGAATATAATTTAGCAAATTTTAGTCAGCGAGGAAATGGACTTGATGTAAACGCCCCGGGGGTGAATATATATAGTACATACAATGTAACAAGAAGGTGGTACGAAAATTGGGGCAGAGAAGTAAGTCATTATAGACGCTTGAGTGGAACATCAATGTCTACTCCTTTTGTGTCAGGGCTGGCAACTATGTTATTCGGAATCAACCCTAGTTTTACTGGTGAAGAAGTGAGGCAGATAATAATTGGTACAGCAGATGAACATAATCACAACATGGTTAATGCAGAAGCGTCGGTGAGAATGGCTATGGAATGGGATAATGTGGGGCAAACTGCAGGTGCAGGTGTAGGTGTAGAGGTAGCCACTATTCGAGAAGCATATATGGAGTTTATGCGCCAACGTGGATTTGAACGCTACATTGATGACCAGGACGGTCAGCATCGGCCTACAATGTACGCAATTATAGACATTAACGGTGATGGAATACCAGTATTGATTATTAGCGGTCGTGACACCTTCGGATGGCATATGGATTGGATTTTCTCATATGATGTAGCTGGGAGAAGGATAGTATACGTTTCTTCCATTTACTATTTTGGTTCGTTGCATTATTCACAGCAACACAGAGCTTTGGTCTATGTGCCAGTTAGATCACATGTTGGGGCAGGGGTAATTCTCTTTACCACACTTGACGATTTGAATAATGATAGCATTTCTTTTACATTAACATTTGATGATGGCTCGACTTCTGGTGATGTACATTATACCATTACCTATGGGAGCCTTGCAGAGGTTAGTGCATCAAGAAATATTAACGAGATTGAGTTGAGGCAACATCTTGATGAGCTAATTGAAATTGAATTTTCACTTATTCCTTTATCAACACAAACACGTACAGAGTTGGAAAGAGAAACATTGGAGTGGTTGCTACAGCGTCCTTATGGTGATGATGTTTATACATGGTGGTCTTCACCAAGTAGCAACCGAACAGATGAATACTCCGTACAGCTAACTTTTTTTGATAATGGTACGGTTCGGTATCATAAATTTATTTCTACAGGCCCTAACCATTTTGAGGAGATTGAAAACAGAATAACTGAGTTTTCACTGTATGAAGATAGACTAATATTTGATAACATGGTTTTTAGAGTTAGCAGGCTCACAACACCACATTATCTTGCTGAGATATTTCTTGAGTGTATTGACGAAATTAACGACTGTAATATGATTTGTGGGTGGTATGCTTTATTTGTTCGACTTGGTTGAGACTGATAAACCTTAATAGAGACTCTCTTATTTAACTTTCATTAATTTATTGTTTTCGAAGTATAAAAATAGGGTGTCCTAGAATCGTAATTCTAGGCACTCTCTTTTTTATTTTGCATATCAATGTTTCAATTGTAATATTAAAAATCCTAGATGAATAATCTATATGATATAGATATTGTGTGACTTAATGCAGATTGGAGTAAAATTACATGAAAGCTGCTAACCACATAGTTAATTTTCTTACATCAAATTTTCTATACATCATTTGGTTTGCAATCTACTTCACTCTCGCGTGGGCGATACTAGGCGCAAACCGATATAGCTTTATTATTGTATCAATTTTGTATGGTGCATCTATAACAGTAGCCTTGTCCCCTATCGGAGAAGTTATATTAAGATATTCAGAAGGGTGTCGGGAGCCAGCTACAGAAGAAGAATGCAACTACTTAATACCCATATTTGAGGAAGTTTACGAGAACGCAAAAGAGTATAACCCACAACTAAATGATGATATTCAGCTATATATAATGGACGCTATGTATGTAAATGCCTTTGCTATGGGACGGAAAACGGTAGCCGTTACCAGAGGCGCAATTGAGACGTTCACAGAGGATGAATTAAGAGGCGTTCTAGCTCATGAATTAGGCCATATAACATATGGACATACAAAAGCACTTTTGCTATCTGTTATAGGCAATTTCTTTTTTTCTATGATTGTGTGGGTTTTCAGATTGGTGTTACATATTGTTCAGTTCATTTCAAATATGGTGGCTGGGCTTAATGTCGTAGGTCTCGTATTTGCATTTATAACATTTATCACACGAATTTATGTTGATATACTTGTGTTTGTATTTATATATTTAAGCCAAGTAATTCTTGCGCTAAACAGCCGTTCTAATGAGTTACAGGCAGATGGCTTCGCTTTTGAGGTTGGATATGGCAGAGAGTTAATATCGGGACTATATCTACTCCAAAAGATAACAATGAATACGCAGTTAAGTCTATCTGAGAGAATAAGGGCTTCTCACCCTCATTTGGCAGATAGAATTAGAGCGCTTGAAATATTAGAAGATGAAATATGGCATAAGATTAACTAGAGAGCTATAATTTACAAAAACGGCGGGCGCTATCAGTACCCGCTGTTTGTTGTAAGGGGAGGAAACTTATTGACAGTTTATGGCTACATTCGTGTATCCAGCACAGACCAAAATGAAGATAGACAGCTTGACGCCATGCGCGAGCTATCTATCCCAACGTCCCATATATTCATTGACAAGCTATCTGGTAAGGACTTTAACCGCAAGTCATATCAGGCACTTGTAAAAAAGCTACGACGTGGCGACTTACTGTACATAAAGAGCATTGACAGGCTTGGGCGCAACTATGAGGAAATACAAAATCAGTGGCGGATTCTCACCAAAGAAAGAGGCGTAGACATCGCTGTAATTGATATGCCTTTACTTGATACCCGAACTGGCAAGGACTTGATGGGTACTTTCATTGCCGATATTGTTCTGCAAATCCTTTCTTTTGTGGCACAAAGCGAGCGGGAGACCATCCGTAAACGGCAGGCAGAGGGCATTGCGTCGGCCAAAGCGCGTGGCGTACGTTTCGGCCGTCCTACAAAAAAGCCACCCGAAAACTTTGGTGCATTGGTAAAACAGTGGGAGCGCGGGAAAATATCTTTTGATGACGCTTTAGCCCAAACAGGGCTTAAACAAGCCACGTTTTACAACCGTTTAAGGGAGTATCGGAGTAGTAAGAAAAAGTAGAGTACTATAAAAAGGTGTACCTTTTTATAGTACTTAAACATAGGACAAGCTTATATAATAAGGATAATTATACCATAGAGAACATTAGTTTGCAATCATGAAATTATAGCGTATTGAATGGCTAAAAACCGCTCTATTAAAGCAATCTCACCCATACATGCAAGGCTTGTCCATAAATATGAATCTCCACACGTACAAAACAAGCATTTACTAAAGGCACTCGGCTGCTCTCCGTAACTACCTTTATATAAAGGTACACTATTTTATAAAGATATGGGGAGGGTTCTACATGTTCTATAAAAGCTATCGAGGGGTCAAATGCTGCACTTTAGTCCATAAGAATGTAAAAAAACGGTATTTTCATATTCTATCAGCTACACTTCTATGCATTATGATAGTATTGAGCTCATGTACGCCTCGTCCTGTTGGTTCTGGGCAAACCAGTGGAAACAATCAACATTCCGCTAACGAAAACTCTACAGTCAACGTATCAGGGCGCGTACTGAATGTGACTAGTCCTCGTTTCGAACTTTCAAATGGATTCATTGCACCGATTAACAGGCAAACCGAGGCACCGTCGGGATGGATTCCGATTGCGTCAGCGGAGGACTTTGACAGGATTAGATTAAACCCATCGGCGGACTATATTTTAATGGCAGACATTAACCTAGCGGATATATCCGACTATCAAACAACGCTACTTCAAGGCGGTACTGTAGACGGTAACGGACACACGATTACTGGTGTAAGGTGGCTAGATGGTGGTGGCCCACCCATTTTTCAGCTGCAAGACGCAACTATCAAAAATATAGCTGCTGTATTAAATGGGGGGCCATTAATCAGCACAGCCGAGCGGTCGCAGATTATAAATTGCAATACATCTGGTAGTATGTCTTTTTTTGAAGGCGGTCGTGTTATCACGGAAGATGAGTGGAACGCCTATAATAATTTAGCACATCAGCGAGCTACAGGCACAACAATTACTAGGTCACCCCTTGCTCTTGTAATTTCCGATTCAATTATAAGAGATTGTTACAACGTTGCCACCATTGAAGATAGGGTTGGAACGTTTACAAGAAGTGTTGATTTTTCAGGTTTAGTGGTCGGAGCGGGGCTCTCAAGAATAGAAAATAGCTTTAATCAAGGCTCAATCCATGTAACAAGTACATATGAATACGGAAATGTCGCAATCTATGGAATTACTAAAGGCGGTGCTGAAGCAATAGCTAATAGCTACAACAGTGGAGACTTGTCAGTATCGGGGTTTTCAGAATCCAGCGTAAATGGTGTAGTTGGCACAATAGGAACAACGGTTCCAGGGTCAATCGTTAATAGCTTTAATTCGGGGAATTTAAGCGGAGGTAGGGTTGCTGGCGTAGGGAACCGTATAACCGGCCACAACATATATAATGCAGGTAATATTCACGCTACGTATAGCGCATTTGGGATTGCAGAAGGTATTGCTAACCAGATGATAATGACTAGCTATAATATTGGGCAAATAGCAGGGACAGAAATTAGTTTGTTTGGGAGCATTGTTGATGATAGAGCACAACACGTCTACTTCCTTGATAACATAGAAACAGCCACGCCTGACGGCGCACTGTTTGCCACGGTTAAAAGACTGACAGAGGCACAAATGAGAGACCAAAGCTTTTTTGAAGGGTTCGATTTTGATACTGTTTGGGAGATGGGAGGTACGGAATTTCCATTCCCTGTATTTCAGGCTATATATTCATGGTAGTATGTATGTGTCAGTGCAATAAATTTGTTTTAGGAAATCAATATTTCTAGTGCTATAACCGTTGAACTACCTTTTAACTAAATGTTTTGTTTACTTAGAATTATATCCTTAACTTGTGGAGGGGCGTATGTATTGTTCCAGTTGTGGCACACAGATTCATATTGAAGCGAGGTTTTGCAATAGTTGTGGTAACGAGACAAAACCATCTGATGTAGCAATTGTAAGTCCGAAAAATGATTCGGTGCATAATCGCGATGTAGTCATTATTCATCTTCGCACTCTTAGATTTTTAGAAATAGCTAGGGAGCGACTGCGTAAGAATCTTGAAACCATAGACTACAAGATAAATAATGCGGGGATTCACCAAGTTTTTTATGAGCCACAAAGAAGTGGTTCATACAGCGATTGGACTACTGGTAATATATTAACTGCCTTCGGTACCGGATTCGCTGCCTTCGTAGTTGGGATACTTTTAAATGAGCTTGTATATTGGTTGTTCGATAGTAGGGTTTTTATGGTTCTTGCATTTATTGGATTAGCTATAGGTGTAGTTATTGGTGTTTATGGCATCATTAAAAGAATTAAGGATGAAAACAAAATAGACAGGCAACATGCTACGAATATTGCGAATACAAAGAAAGCTATGGCGGATGATTCTGTACGTGTTCAACTTGAATTGCAAGAGAAAGAGAGATTAATAGTAATTAGACCAAAGGTATATGCAGAGTATCAACAAGTAGATAACCAACTTAAACATTCATATAGCGTGAATATTATTCCTTCACAATTTAGGAACCTCTATGCTGTTTATTACTTATATGAATTTCTTTCCACTTCCGATAATACACTAAGCGAAGCTTTATTACATTATGACTTAGACGAAATCAAACGAAAGCTAGATATTGTCATTCAACAGCAAGAGCAAATTATTCTTAACCAAGAACTTCAAATTTCCCAAAATGAAAGTTTGCGTAAACAAAACGATGACTTGATAAAATATGCAATTGCAACAGAAACAAATACACGTATGGCAGCTCAATATACAGAAGTTGCAGCAGCAAATACGGAAGCTCTAATGTACATGTCAGTTGCTCACTATATAAGAGGAAGCTTTTAGAAATATAGATATATTTAAAAAGTAAATTAAAAAAGAGCGCCACATACTTATATGGCACCCTATGGAATTATTCCCTATCGGGAATTATTCCTGTCCCTTCGCAATCACGACAATTCCAAGAACCTTTGCCTTTACATTCTTTACACGCAACAGTACAACGACAAGGATGCCGTGTGTAACTACCTTTTCCAGCGCAGGAAAAACAGTCTATCCTTCCAGAATCACAATTTACATTAGTACACTTCATGATGATTTTTCCTTTCTTAAATCATTGTTGTAATTTTAACAAAGAAACATCTATATAATTTTATTATATAGCACAATTAAGGATATAAGAATACACAGCCACAATTTCATAGTTATGGCTGTGTATTCTTATATCCTAATTCATGAAATGAAACCTATTTAATCCCCTTATACCTGAATCCAAAATATTTAATTATTTTGAATTCAGGTGGTGTAATCATTTCCAAATTACAGTCTGCAGAAACGCCATTAAACTTAAATGTGCCACTATATTCAAACTCTTCATTATATACACTCCTAACAGAAGTTGTCATATGGATTTTTTTATAGTTAGGTTGATATTTATTATTCTTATCACATAATAAATATTTTTTATCTAAATATCGTTCTGTTATCAATAAATAGAATCGCTCTTCTGGTTTAATTGTATTGTTAAATTTCACTTCACAATTAATATTTATATATTTCATGTCTCTCAATTCCGAGTCTATATATGAAACAGTTAGGTCTTTTATAAAGATACTATTAATTGGAACAGTTATATTATCAAATGAAGCTACGGCATAAAGTGATTCTACTTTGTAGGTTAAAGGGCTTTCATTATTAGATTCTTTTGGATCGTGTGCTAATATTATTTCACATACTTTATGCTTACTTGTTATGTCATAATGCATAAACATAGAACCGTTATTGAGGTTTTCGCTTCTAATTTCTAATCTTTTGTATATTTCCTCAATTCTATCTTCATGAGGTTTTTGATAAAAGGGACTTTTAATTGCTTTATAAACAGGCTCTATTTTATCAAAGCTCTGTTCTGTAGCCATAAATCCCAAAGACAATATGGGATTATAGTCGCGTTCATTCATTTGACGCTTGATATTTAATCCTATAATCGTAAGTATAGCAGGTACAGTTATATGTAAATTTGAAAAAATAAAAGTAAATGTAATTACGATAATATCTATTGCAAATGGAATTGCTCGAAGTATATTAAATGCAATAAACATTAGTATTATCACATAAACAATATCTTCTATAACGTTACTAGCCTTTTTCATAGTGTAGAAAAGCTCCTCTAAGAAGTGTTATATATTTTTTTCAATGTTCTTTTACTATACATAATTATACACTGTATTGCGAATATTGTCAATTATTGGGGTAAACATAATGTAAATATATCCATGCAGTAATAGGGGAATAGGAAAGATTCTCCACCACTGTGAAATTCCAAAGAATAATGCCTGTATATAGCTACGGCTTGTCCACGCTAATACAGGCATTATTCTTTTTCAACTTTTGTTTGAAGTGCAGCACTTATCTAATAAAATTAAGCCTGTCCATTTTGAATCTGAAAAAATGGATAAATAGTTGTTTATATTGTTTTATCTCCCTTTCGCCCGACTATGGAGGAAGCTTTTAGAAATATAGAAGATATATTTAAAAAGTAAATTAAAAAAGAGCACCATATATTTATATGGCACCCTATGGAATTATTCCTTATCGGGAATTATTCCTGTCCCTTTGCAATCACGACAATTCCAAGAACCTTTGCCGTTACATTCGTTACATGCAACAGTGCAACCGCAAGGATGCTGTGTGTCACTACCTTCGCCAGCACAGAAAAAACAGTTTATCTTTCCAGAGCGACAATTCACATTAGTACACTTCATGATGATTCTTCCTTTCTTAAATTATTGTTGAAATTTTAACAAAGAAACATCTATATAATTTTATTATATAGCTCCTCCAAGAAGTGATATATATTTTCAATGTTCTTTTACTATACATAATTATACACTGTATTGCGAAAATTGTCAATTATTGGAGTTGACATAATGTGAATATATCCATGCAGTAATAAGGGAATAGGAAAGATTCTCCACCAACGGGGAATTCCAAAGAATAATGCCTGTATATAGCTACGGCTTGTCCACGCTAATACAGGCATTATTCTTTTTCAACTTTTGTTTGAAGTACAGCACTAATCTAATAAAATTAAGCCTGTCCATTTTGAATCTGAAAAAATGGATAAATAGTTGTTTATATTGTTTTATCTCTCTTTCGCCCGACTAAGTCCGTAGTCGGGATAATGAGAGATGATTTTTGGCTTCTCTCTTTGAATCTACTACCCAGG
>Ga0131853_10014170_pt1 | contig 14612 bp, 10 predicted proteins | sample TergutLab28metaG_FD_92764 | JGI IMG/M metagenome (GOLD analysis project Ga0131853, IMG submission 92764) | Labiotermes labralis P1 segment gut microbial communities from Petit-Saut dam, French Guiana - Lab288 P1 (version 2) (version 2) | ecosystem: Host-associated > Arthropoda: Insects >... | reverse complement strand
GAAGATGTCACTGAAGTTGCTACTCCGCTGTGCTCTATGTCCTGTAGCTATGTAGACCTATGTCAGCTATCAAATTGGGAAAGACCAGAAGATGTCACTGAAGTTGCTACTCCGCTGTCCTGTGTGTCCTGTAGCTACGTAGGCCTATGCCAGCTAGCAATTGGGAATACAACCAGATGTCACTAAAGTTGCTAGTCTGCCTTTGTGGATGTTCCTTAGCTATGTAGGTCTACGTTAGCTAGCAAATGGGAAAAAGAACCAGGAGATCTCTGAAGTTGCTATTCTGCTATTGTGTATGTTCTGTAGCTATGTAGGTCGGTTAGAATGGAACGGAAAGAAACAGAACCTAAAATGACAACAAAGGCTTGTTGTTCACTCGCTGTCTGTCTACGAGTTGGTGGCACAAGATGGCACGCATGTTAGCAGTTACGTATGAAAACAGAGGACAGAAATACACGGCACCGGAATGTATAGGTGAGTCGTAGACAATGTGTAAGTTCAGCTACTTAGCGTATACGTATGGCACAAAACTTGTGACATATTGAAATGGATTACAAACTACTTTACTGGAGGTAACCATTTTTTTTGACGGATATTATCGGAAATGAAGTGCACGTGTACGGCAATTGTCTCCCCAGTAGACCTAATTTTTCTCTGAAATTTCAGCGCGCTTTTTCTTAATGTTTCACAAACATAAACACGGTCAAGCGGTTCGTATTCCTTCCTTGGACTCTTGGATCCCTGGGTCATATACCGGCTCAGAGATACACTATTATGACTGAGGGTTTCGTGGTTTTCCTCAGCTTATAAACAATTTCTGGGTCCAATCTAGCCCACCCCAAATGCGTTAACTTTTCCAATTCTTCACTTACAACCAACTACACAACCTACTTACTTACTCCATGGAGCAGAGTCCTTCTTGAGAAGCTGACTGGTTTTCAGCTAGTCAAGAAATTCCCCGCATTTTATGGGACCCGAATGTTCATTACCGCATTCAAAATTTCCCGTCACCTATCCCTATCCTGAGCCAGCTCGATCCAATTCATTCCCTACATCCCACTTCCTGTAGATCTTTCCCATAGAAAAAAATATATAATTCCCTGTTCTTATGGTGCCCCACTGTCCCACCTAACCTCCTGTACACCCACTAGATCTAATTTATATCTTGCAAACTCCCTGACCGCTGCTGTAAGTGAACCTGTCATGTAAAGGCTCCTAACATTCCAGGTACCAAATCTCATGTCCATCTTTCATTGTTTAAGTCGTACAACTACACAACATTGAAAACAACCCAGAATGTACTATCAGTCAGTCTAAATGCAGTCGTTTGTAGTGTTTATGTTACTGCTCGCCTAATGTCTTGAGTCAAAATCCTTAACCATAACAATTCTCAGAATTCGTGAGGTCCAAGATTTGAATCCCGGACGCGTAAACCGGCTATCATGACTTCTCGTTCATTTACTCTTTTCCCCTCAAGGCAAATCCTTGGATACATTCCACCTTAGAATAGGCCACCACCACTTGTTTCCAAATCATTTGAAATGGATCTTCCCAAGACAAATCACCATACGATGTCACATAAATTAGGCACCTGAAACAATGGTCATTCATGCCTACAGTTCGTGTGGACAGAATGAGGAAGGATATATAAGCCTGGCGCAGGAAATGCTCTCTTGTGTGGGAAAGAACCCAAAACTTACGAGTGAGAACTGAGTGGGCCAAGTCGCCATTCTCTTAAACTTCTTGTTTCCTATAAACAAGTCCTCCCAAATTTGCTATTATAGGCCACACACCGTGTCGTGACAGTTTTGGTAATATTTACGTCGAGCCGGATGTTTATAAAATTCATAACACAAGACGCTGTGTTGAAATTTCAGAAAAGATATACTTCGAGCCCCGTTCCGTCTTGCAAGAGGTTTTATTGTGACATCTTTCCGAAGTGAAACTTCAACCTCTTCATTCCACACCGTCTGTTTACTTTACTGCTCAGACAAGGTCGGACACCACCTGGCGGCCATCCCTTACAACAGCATGTAGTCTGTTAAGGGGGCTTGAAAAGTGATTCTAACCCCCAATTCCAACAAAGCACACACTGCTAAGAACTGCCTACAACTGCCTGCGTTTTCACTACTCACAGCATGATTTGAACTGTATAGATCACCAGAAATAGGAGCCTGCACACAAAAGATTCATAAAAGTGTTGTTGATTATCCACAAATTTAACTGAATCCCATGTCATTGTGCAGGATATCAATATGGCCGGCGTGCTTCCCAAACTCGTGCACAGATTAACATAAAAACTAGAAAACAAGCCCGATTCCCTTACTATTTTAAGTGTGCAATTGTTAAGGAAATAGGAGGCTCAAATGGCAGTCATCCCGGTCATTACACAGTGTAGGCTGATAAATACGTCCGACGACGGAAACATCCTGACCTGCGTCTTCAGACCGAATAATTTTGATTCGGGTGGAAACTAACGGAATATCTTCCTTCATAAGGCAGATGTGACAGCGTACTGTGGGCCTCAGTCTGCCGCGTTTATTTTGCGATGAGGGTCTAGAAATGCATGGACTATGTGGTACAATAAGCACGTTAATGTTCACAGAGATGATGGTGATGGTGGTGGTGGTGGTGGTGATGATGATGATGATGATGATAATGATGATTATGATAATAATAACAACAATACGTATCATAGTCTTCTGGGTTAGGCCTGTTAAACCGCGGAATATAATAAGTTTCTCGCGACGTTTCGGAAGAAACACTGCCTCCATCGACAGTGTGACTGAATTTGATTAAGGTCGATAATTATGCACCACGAACAAGGAGGCAGCACGTTCCTCCGAAACATCGGGAAGAACTCACTGTCCTACCTGGCTGATACACACAGAACACAGTAATGTGAGCATTTACATCCCTCGTTAATAGAATATTATTTCTGGAACTTGATATAATGGCCCATACACATGTAGGCAATATTTTGTAAGGCAGGGGTAACTGACACCAGGCCAGGTTAGTGCGAACTGTTAAAAATACGTAAAGCCTCAGGGTTAAGAGGCGGTGCTACATGTGATTTTCTGGATCCGGACACCGCGTAGAAATGTAGGCAGATGCGAAATTTTCGAAGAAGCTTAACGCCTCCCATCTTCAGGTTCAAATAATTACCGCAGTGACAGTATTGCAGCCCCCTGACTTCAGAAAACCTGCCCCGTCTTCGTATCCAGATAAGTTCGGGCTTTTGATCAGATTATGAGTTTTGACCTGCAAGTTGAGAGTTAACTGTACAAACAGCACGAAGAAAACGCACTGAACCTGTGACAAGGAAATTATTACTGATAACATCCGATATTAACAGTGACAATTATAACGACGACGAAAACGGTGGCGGCGGCGGCAGCAGCAACAACAACAAAAATCAACAACAACGTCACAGGTACGCAATTCATATCTCGACCTACAATCAGCTATTCAAACCGAATTGTTTGTGGTTTTTCTCTGGTCCTCCAGGCCAGTGCACAACTGACACCTAGCTGAGGCCAAGTTTACTGCCTTCTAAATCATTCCGAGTTCATCATTCGTTAGTCACCTTTGCTGCCATCGACGCTATAGTGGAAGAGATACTGGCAGTGTCGTAGATAAAAACACAAAAGTTCATGTATTCTCTTAACAATATGTGCGGAATTAATTCTTTTTAATTACCGAACAGAATTTTGTAATATTTTAAGGAAATTATACTACTACTACTACTACTACTACTACTACTACTACTAATAATAATAATAATAATAATAACAGCGCAAAGCCTCGAAAAGGAAACCTAATAACCCGCAGAAAATCTGTCTTGAAGATCATTACAGAAGACAGGGCTATAAAAGTTGCATATGCTTACTGTGGACAATAGCATGACACCACACACAGACTGCACTGCCACAGTCCTGCTTCATTACGTACAGCGACCAGTGCAGGGTGGAGAATCTGGAACACACCTACTGATGGTGATGAGAACACGTCGAACGATTGCAGCAATGCAATTATAGAGATATGCATATGATAAAAACAGCGGGCCTGCATCGACAGCCTGCAGCACACTGTGAAGTATTAGACGAAACAACACTAGAGAATTATATAGAAACCTGTAGTGGCACTGAGCAATGGGTACCAACCGAGCAATTCGTTACGCCCTGATATATCTGTACCGCGGTAGCACAATGGTTAAGGTACTGTGCTAAAAACCGGAAGGTGGCTGGTTCAATCCCAGCTGGTGTCAGTGAATTTTTTATTGACATAAAATTCTTCCGATAGCACTATATGGCCCTGGGGTCGACTCAGCCTCTTAACAGAAATGATTACCAGGAGTATTTCCTGGGGGTAAAGGCGGCCGGTGTGTAAGGCCGACAACCTACCACCATCCTGTGCCGCTGTCACGAAATCTGGGAACCTTAACTGCCTAGAACCCTCTGGGCCTGTCCAGGCCTGTAATAGGACTGCCTTACCTTTACCTTTACCAATATATCTGTACAAGAACACATAACAACAGGTACAGACGATACACACGGCAATCCCTGGTAGCAGTAACGTTCTCCAGCCGCGAAATCCTGAATTATTTTGTATTATGCCGTCACATACAGACGGTTAAGAAATACTGCTGTGCTGTGTTCCAATGTTCAGAATGCTGCCGGAAGATAAATAAAATAATTCATACAGCCTTGCCTGATTCTGTATACACACTTACAAATACGAAAGTAATTTTACACATTTTCCAATTCGGTGCCCTAAAATCCATACTTCAGAGGTATTTTGCAACTAATCGTTACCACTGCCTTCTCTGGACACTAATTTCAAGGACAAGTATTAATAAAAATCCAAGTAGATGCAACAGCATTCAGTCTGATTTATTTTACTGCAAAATCGCTCTACATGTTTCGGGTGTCCACCGCACCCATCATTAGGAGTACTAAAAACTGTAACCGCTACAGTACAGCTACTTCCCTCCAACGTGGCCACGTTGGAGGGAAGTAGTTGTACCAGTATTATGACCTGTACCGGAGGCTGCGGTTACGGTTTTTAGTACTCCTGATGATGGGTGCGGTGGACACCCGAAACACGTAGAGTGAACTTGCAGTAAAATAAATCAGACTGCATACTGTTGAATCTAATTGAATTTTTATTAATATTGAATTATGATGCACGGAACCATGAGCTTAAAATTCAAGGACAAACTACGACCCAATTTCTTTTACTAGATAAAATACCTTATGGTTTCCAAGCTCGGCTGTCCACGTGATAAAAAATACGACCACACAGGCTGTAAAACGGCACTGATTACCACAACTCCCAGCAACAAATAATAATCTAAATACAAACGTATCAGTACCTGAGTGAAACTACAGTAATTTCCAGTATCCAAATAGTCTCAGTGGAAATGGATTAAAGTTTGAGGATGCTCATCAGTTCCGACCCCTCTCGCCAGGAGGTGGCTCCACAACCAGTGCTGTGTAGCGACCGATAACTCAGGTTCAATTTACCTGGGTAATGAAGTGGACGCAGTCTTCTCCTTCTCTTTCAAGGCCTAGGTTCCGTCTCATTTACAACCAACTACTTCTGGACCAGGAAAACCCCATGTTAATTTCAGTATCTTCTATCTGTTGCACGGAATTGTAGTGCCACGCTATTAACTGTAGAGGTACAGTACAATTAATACACAGCACATAAGAAGGAACTCCTTATAAACTGTTGTGCGTTCTGAGCACAAGATAAAAGAAACGTGTGGCCGTCTGTCCGATAGTGTGTTTCGCCACCACATACAACTGACACATCGTTTCGTTTGGTCTTACGCACCTACACGAAGTGTTCTGGATAAATGTAATACTCTATTTATGTCGGTTCAAAATGACTCCTTCCTTCCAACTCAACTGCCTAAGCTGACTTTATTTCCACAGACATGTATAGTCGGTATAGCGACTAGGCCACGGGCTGGACGGTCTGGTATTCGATTCTCGGTTCAAGTAGTCGATTTTTCTTTTCTACCAAACTTCCAGACCAGCCCTGAGGCTCAACAAGCCCCCCTATTCAATGGGTACCGGGGATATTTTCCGGGGATAAAGTTGCAGAGGGTTTATGCTTTTCACTGACTTCCATCTACCTCCTAGGCTAAGGATAGGTGGAGCTCTATCCATGCTCCCCCTATACGCCTTCGTGGAGTGAACACGAACAACTTTACCTTCACTACATCTAAAAATAAGTAGTACGGCACATGAAATATGACTGTCATAAACATATGCAACGTTTGAAGGTTCATGACCTCTGCGATTCTACATCCTGCCGGCTGGTAAATAGTTACTACCGTTTCGAAGGCACTAGACTTCACCCGGATCGCTGCGATAATCTGAAATTTCGCGTCTACAACGTTTATTAGAAACCTCTTCAGTACGGACAGACAGAAATCCCGCTATAAAATTCTAACATTATGCACTTAAAGCGTAGCAGTTACTATATATACCACCAGGTCTAAAATAAAAAAAAATTCTACGATCTGCCCGTGTTTGTTTGGTATGATTCTCAAAACAGAAGGCGATTACTTCCCTCTGTAGCATTAAAACTATGGTTTTTATAACCGAGACGGAAATGTTTACTGTGCGGTACGAACTGACTCTTTAAATAATAATTCAGGTTAATGATATAATAAAACTGCAGCTCCGCACGCTGCAGAATTGCATGAAACCCCTGACCCAGTACAGTGTAACCAGTGTTACAGTGTGCTTGGTATGTTAATTACACAGCTGTAGTCTGTGTGCAATGAACGAACACAAATGGCAGTGAGGTGTGCAAAATAATAAAAACAAAAATTAAAAAGCCGTGTTTGGGTAAGAGTATGTGTATTCACGAAAGTAGAAACTAGTGTTCTGCAGTTTAATTCTCTGGTGGGCCCCTTTGAAAGAGTCTGTATTACTGTTCAGTGTAACAGGCTAGCTCTTTCAAACATATCCAGAGATTACATGCCGTTCCATTTCCACCTGCAGAAAAAAAACAGACCCCATTTTTGAAACGACGCCCTACGTAGACACCCCAGATGGTAAATGTTGAAAACACTAGTAAAGCTTGCTACTTTGAGTGCATGTTTCCACACCCTATCTAAGACCCATTTTAATATTACCTTTCATATAAATCTCAGCATCTTTCCATTGAGGTTTTATGACTAAAATTGTAGATCGATACGAATTTATCGTCCTCCAATTTGTGCAAGATATGTAGCCACACCCCCACCACTTCCCACTCTCCTTAGTTTCAATTACCCTAATAACACACCGAAGCGCCTGAATATGATATTTTAATCACATTATTACTATATATTGCCGTCAACAAAACTATAATAGAATATAATATTAATGCAACATGTTTCGACTTACAACCACCCTGTAAAGCAATTACGGTTCTTAGCTTAGCCTGAAGATGACTATTGTAAGTCGAAACATGTTGCATTAATATTATATTCTATTACAGTTGTGTTGACGGCAATATATAGTAATAAAGTGAATATATAGATACACAACGGAATGACTTCATTCAAAATGATATTTTAAGCGTATTCGCAATAGTGCAAAGGCGACTATTAGCTTCGTCGTGTCTGCTCGTCCGCCTGGAACAACTCGACTCCTACTGGACGAATTTTCATGAAATGTGATATGTAAGTATCTTTTTACCTCTCGAGAAATTTCAAGTTATCTTAACCCTTATATTGCTCAAGTGAAGAATATGGTGAGCTCCTAACAATGCCAGCAAGTGGCAGATGGGATTTAACTTGGCGTTTATAGGGTTAAAATCTGACAAGAAGAACGGGTACTTCACATGAAGACCAACATACAGTTTGGACCATATCTCGCTCAGTTATTCTTAGAATCAGAAATATTTCAAACAAAAGGTATAGAGATAATCAAAATACACATTTTAAGTTCAATAACTACCACCCCCCCCCCTCCCGAAAACAGTGCCATTTATCAGATCATGTGTAAAAACATGCTACAGCCAGTCAGGCCACATATGACAATATAGCACGGCGCATGCGCGTTGCGTGCTGGGCAACCAAGGCTACAGACACACACTCGGAATTGCTTCTCCACGGCAACAATGGTTACGCGAACGCGCCTCAGTGTCAGGTTACGATTACATTGCATGTCTTGATTTCTTCTTCCCATTTTTGTTAGGTTCGAGTATTTTACGTTCTCAAAAAAATCTGTATATAATAATATACAAACAAAGACCCATATAGAATATATATATATATATATATATATATATATATATATATATATACAGACTCAGGGGTGTAAACATATTGCGAAAATCTAGGAGCTACCTCTAAATTCTAGGCGTAAGAACGGTTACATGATGCAAGTTACATACTGAGGACACACGGAACGTCCTGATCCTGCTCGCAAGCTGTCAGTAAACCTGTATGACATATACCATTTCTGTGTGTACAGTGAAAAACTCCTGATGATGGACAGAGGAACTGTCCGAAACATGTAGAATTTAATTCCAAAAATAAATTAGAGAAATTAGGGCATCTAGTTGGTTTCATTATAAGAATTCATCACGATGCACGGTCACCTGAACGTTAAGTTATAATACGTCCTTAAGCCTACTGTATTTAAGAGTGTGGGGTGCCAACTGCCTACAGAAAAGATACATTAATTTGATTCCACGGATTCATAGAGTACAGATCTCATTATCCGCGACAATATGTCGCTCTTCTCACACAATGTCAAACAGTGCTTCAGAAGTTTCACTGATCGCCCACTGAGAACCATTGTGCACCTGAATAACGGGTGACGTGTGACGTCATCACCTGGGCTGTATAGAAGGAGACAATGCCGCCGCATCAGTTCGACTTACGAAAACCTCGGAGATTAATATTCAGACTCGACTCCTATTCAGAAATTACCTCATCATCTCCTCCGTCCCAACATCAAGGTTTTAATCTGAAATTCCCTCTTGTTTCAACAGTGAAAAACATCCATTCTCACCATAGTCTAACCTGAGACAGCGAAACACAAATACCTCAGTAAGAAAGTGTGAGGAACAGTGGCATATAGCACACCCACATCATTTTTTATTTATTAACATGAATTTTCAGTGACATATAGCACACCGACATTATTTTTCATTTATTAACATGCATTTTCAGTGACATATAGCACACCCACATTATTTTTTATTTACTAACATGAATTTTCAGTGACATATAGCACACCGACATTATTTTTCATTTATTAACATGCATTTTCAGTGACATATAGCACACCCACATTATTTTTCATTTATTAACATGAATTTTCAGTGACATATAGCAAAACCTCATCATTTTTTATTTACTAACATGAATTTTCAGTGACATATAGCACACCCACATTATTTTTCATTTATTAACATGAATTTTCAGTGATATATAGCACACCCACATTATTTTTTATTTACTAACATGAATTTTCAGTGACATATAGCACACCCACATTATTTTTCATTTATTAACATGAATTTTCAGTGACATATAGCACAACCTCATCATTTTTTATTTACTAACATGAATTTTCAGTGACATATAGCACACCCACATTATTTTTCATTTATTAACATGAATTTTCAGTGACATATAGCACATCCACATTATTTTTCATTTATTAACATGAATTTTCAGTGACATATAGCACACCCACATTATTTTTCATTTATTAACATGAATTTTCAGTGACATATAGCACATCCACATGTTTTTCATTTATTAACATCAATTTTCAGTGACATATAGCACACCCACATTATTTTTCATTCATTGACATGAATTTTATGCACATACAGTGCTCGAACAAGAGCTGCAGTATCTTTCATTTATGCAACCAGATTAGTGCCTTAGCTAAAGATATATTTAGTTATTACACTTGCTAAATGAAGTTAACATTAGTCGGGAAAGCAACTCCAAATTCAGCAGCGAATCATTTCTTTTGTTTCTCCGTTCCTTTGTCATTTTCGTGTCTTTAACTCATTTTCTTTTTTCTCCCGTATCCACTTACCACATCTTTCACTTTTCCGCCCTAATGCATTCATAATTATGATCTGTGTTACGTCAAACCAGTGCTACGTATCTTTCCTTCAGATGGCAGAGTTTCGAACACACAGCTTCCATCTGCGCGCACACGTGAAAAATACGGCTACGTTTCCATGTCAACGGGTGCAGTGGTCATTAAAGCCCCCCCTCCCCCCCCCCCCCCACACACACACACACAACCAATCATACACCGTATGCTGTAATAGCCTAGCAGAGGGAAAAAAGTCTTTTGAAATTTAACAGGTAATCATTTCTTTTGTATCTTCATCCTGCTCCTTTATTCCATGCCTTCCTTCTTGTCCAATGTTCACGTCCTTCCCCTTCGCAATCAAAACATCTTTAGCCTTCAGAAGCACAAATTTTGAATATATAACACTCGTGCATTAAAATTTAATGTTTTCACGGGAAAGGTATAAGAAAGAACACGGTCAAAAACGTATTATAAGTGTAATATAAGGAGAAAAACATAGTTGAATATCAATAAGAAAAATGAGTTACAAAAAACAGTATTTGCGCATCAGATGGCAGATCTTGGCCTGCTCCCAGTGATGAACTTATTTTTATTTGTAAGCTTAATCTCCTATTACATAAAGACGCTTTTTCAGCTGCTTAGGTTCTGTGTCGTAGAATAGTAAGATCATTGCAAATATGGAAAGGTCCGGCAATCCAAGTGCCAGTACAAAGCAACCCGCACAACATCAGAGGGGACGCTATGTTAAGCGCCCACTCGACACAACTCAGTACGGAACGGTTCGATTAACACAGCGTGTATCACAGCTTCTTGTATCAAACTGACATTAAAATTAAATGGTAGAAGAATTTACGATCATATTATTACCACAGTGAAACAAATTTTTATTCCCCTTACATAAGTTCCATTAAACTACGTCATAAGTTCACGTGCAGCACTTGTACCGCTTTGCTTCTGAAATCCTTTCCTTTTCACTTCTCCCTCCTCAAGTTTATAAAGACATACGAGAACACAGTCAACGCCTTCTAGACATAGCCATACGCTTGTTTTCATTGAGTTGGGTTTGTGTGACTCGCGACTTTGTCTTTTGTGACTTTGTCTTTCAATTCTGCTTCCTGCCGTATCACCATAGCTTCCAGTACTACTGCGCAGTATAAATTACCTCTCTCTCTCCCCGTCTCTCTTGTGAGCCCAAAACCTGAGGGCATTTTAAAGTTAATTTAACATGTACAATAGGCACACAATGCATTACGAGAAGAGAGGGTGTAGTGAGGTGAGGTGAGGCTGCAGCTAGTTACAATTCAGTAATGGAACTAAGAAGGTGGCATTCTAACTTGTAACTCTCTCAAGAAAATACAGGCCTAAAGACAGAACACCGAGAGATAATGCGACAGGCCAGTTACGCAACAGCCTTTTAATAAGTTCTCACGTTAGTTTTCATACGTTCAAGCAACGGAACGTGAACGTCGTCATCAACAGACAGGAAACTGCCAACGATGACTGTCGTGACTGACGCAGAGTGCGTCACGGGGAACGTCACCCTTCGTAGTTGTCACTAATAACCAACTACCCGTGTCGAACAGCTAACAGCTCCTCAGCCAGTCAAGAAATTCTGTACGTTTTATGGAAACTGGAGGTTCAGTCCACGAACCATTCTGGTCAACTTTCATATTAAAATATGCCATGCAATAATAAACACATCATTTCATTTAGAAAACCACTGTTATGTATTAAGATGGATGTAGGCCTAGTTTTAAATATGAGTTTAATAGCCGATTAACAAAAATGTGTTCTGCTTTAGGTAACGGTCTTGAATGAGGCGCTAAAGAGACCCCAGGCGGCCGTCTGGTGAGCCGTTACCTTAAGAGAGCAGTGGATTCATTACCTCCTTCACTGCAGACCACAAACTGTCTCTATATGAAACAAATGATTCAATCCTACGTCTCTTCATTCTGTATCTTTAAGACCCATTGTAATATTATATTCCCATTTACGCCTAAGTCTTCAATGTGGTCTCTTCAGCTACCCTCATTAAAACTCTATATACATGCCACTAGTATAGGGTCTTGGTGGGGAAACCGGAGGGAAAGACACCACTGGGGAGACCTAGACGTAGACGGGTGGACATATTAGGACGGATCTCCAGGAGGTGGGATGTGGATATATGGACTGGATTGGGCTGACACAGGATAGAGACAGGTGGCGGACGCTTGTGAGTGCGGTGATGAACCTTCGGGTTCCGTGAAATGCGGGGAATTTCTTGACTAGCTGCAAACCACTTAGCTTCTGAAGAAGGGCTCTGCACCATGGAGTAAGTACACATGCCACTATCTCATTCTTCACATATGTGTTGCCATAATTCTTGAAATGGCAAAGAACAGAGTCGTACAACAGGCAATAAGTGAAATTTTCAGTTTTTTTCATTTAATTAGCACACCAACTAATGCACATGCGGCAGCATGTCATATTGTGTAAGCCACTGAGAGTGCGCCTGGCTAGCCAGGTGCACTCTCAGTGGCTTACGACTTGCATAATGTGACATGCTGCCGCAACACTAAATTAATATAACAAAATCAATCAGTGAATGTATTATAAAAATGTGACTTTAGGTAGGAACAGTGTAGCTCCCTGAAGATGATCTTAGGATCGAAACATGTTGGAGCGATTTTAAATGTTTTAATGTAAAAAAAAAATTATGTATATGCATTAGTTGGTGTGCTAATTAAATGATTCTACGAAATGCACTGTGCAACGATGTAGATTTCAATTTTTTTTGTTTCTGGAAATTAATTAAGTTCAGCTTTATGGGATTTAAACACGACTCCAACGTCTCACATATGCTTAAAAATAAGCGCATCTCTACTGTTAAGCAGTGCACACATGCCGGCTGTTCCAAAAGACTTATCGATGTACATTCAAGTAGTTTTTCTGCAATTATCTGGCAAAATTATCGCAAAATATAAGGGGGCAAGCCCTTTGTAAGGTAAGAGCCAGAAGAATATGAAAGGATAATTTTCTATTACTGGTGTGTAAACTTCGGGTTATACTAACAGACAGACACGTATGTAAATAAATAAATAAATAAAATGCTGGCACCATCAGCCAAGGTATGAAGATCATGTCTCATTGTTGTCTTTTTTTTTTTTCGCGGTCTCTGTTCGTTTTCAACGCAGAAATTTTGCAAAATCTTCTTGGATGGGTACCGGTGCAGCGCGAGTGCCGTGTCTACACGCGGCAACATATAAGACGAATGTGGACACAGTCCATGCCTCAAACGGAATTCTAACCAGTAACAGCGGCATCAAAGAATTCCAAAACCGAACGCACCTCAGAACGGCTTCCTCTGCGCCCGTACACAGCATCCGCTTCAAGAGTTCCTGCTACGCAGTATAATGGGGAAGATGCATATGCCAAAGAGGCGGTCTAACCGGTCCACAGTTTCACAGCTGCTGAAATCCCGAAAAGGAAGACCGTCTCTACTGTTTGGTACTGGTAAACGTGCTGAGGTCCAGAGGCTGGGGCGCTGTGGAAACATATCGACAGTTTGTCTCTAATTGTCTGTCCTCTGACTTTCCCGATGCCGAGGGCCAACCGAGGAACAAACAAGTAGGTTTGAGGAAGAGACGAATATCAGCAGGTCGCGTGGTGCAGACCCACTGTTTGGACAGCTGGCGCCATTCCCTGCACGGCCAGCTTTTTTAGACGAAACGAACCCCCGTCTAAAAAAATGATGAAAATCCACCTTTTGTCGTTAATGAAAAAAACTACCTGTTTTTCTTAACTTACTTGTTGGTTTCTCTTCCGTCTCATGTCTCTTTCTTGGAAACAAGTCGATTCCCAAAAGTTCACATACCCCCCCCCCTCCCGCTTTTCGTTATATCTCCTTAAAGCAAAAAAAAAATCTTCAATACTAACTTTTCTTTTCGGGGCCACCCCAAGTCTCTCTTCACCTTATTTCTCTTGTACAAAGTCAACACCCCCAAGGGGTCTAAAATATCTGCTGAAACCCTCTCGTCATTCACCAATCCAAGCACTGTTTCCATCATCCCATTCCTCGAATCTCCACCTATCATTCCACAATTTAGAAGAAACGTGCCATTAAAGATATAAGTGCACTTACAACAGGGAAGTAAAAGCCTTTACCATCGGGCCAAATGGGGCCCACGAACTTACATAATAATATGTTTGACGCCGAAAATGTAACGGAAGTCGGAGATATGAACGGAGTACCTACATTTTCAGAAAGTGTCCATAAATTCCTGGATAATCTACAAAGAATGTTAAATTCAGGCCAATAAACCACCCTTGGTACCAGCCTAACCATTATCTCGCTCTGCTATGTTATGATTCCTAAATCATTACTTACTTACTCCATGGTGCAAAGTCCTTCTTGAGAAGCTAACTGATTTGCAGCTTGTCAAGAAATTCCCCGCATTTCACGGAACCCGAAGGTTCATTACCGCACTCACAAGCGTCCGTCACCTGTCTCTATCCTGGGCCAGCCCAATCCAGTCCATATACCCACATCCCACCTCCTGG
>Ga0131853_10014169_pt1 | contig 14613 bp, 9 predicted proteins | sample TergutLab28metaG_FD_92764 | JGI IMG/M metagenome (GOLD analysis project Ga0131853, IMG submission 92764) | Labiotermes labralis P1 segment gut microbial communities from Petit-Saut dam, French Guiana - Lab288 P1 (version 2) (version 2) | ecosystem: Host-associated > Arthropoda: Insects >... | reverse complement strand
TTCATGACCTTCTCTGGCAGCTTCCATTAGTGGAGTGTAGCCCTCATCATTCACTTCTTCAATGTTGGCACCCCTCTCTATGAGCAGCATTGCCAAGTCAACATGCCCTCCACAAGCAGCCAGGGTTAAAGGAGATTCAAAGCTATCGGTTGGCATGTTAACCTATTCACATACAAATCAATGGAAGCTATCAGACATCTGACATGGCACTCCCCTCAAAATGCTGCAGCACTTATACCTTTAAATACCACAATTCACTAGCACAAAGTCTGTTAAGTTTCAACAGCACACTACTAAGCACAAACTTCATAAAAAAAGAGGCTCCAAACCTCAATTACTCAAATTCTGGAAAGAAAGTTCCTTACGTTCGAGTTTGGTAAGACTGAATCCCTTGGTACTTCAGCCTCAGAGGACCTGTCATAGTGGCTCATGGCAACAGTGCACCACAGAGCATTGGTAGAATGATTTTGCAGGGATAAAATGAAGTTCTCACAGAAAAACATGATTCAGAGCCACTCTGTCCACCACACACGCTAATGCACTACACTAGGACTGAAGTGTGCTACCATAATGATAGGCCAGCAAATATGTCAACTACAACACAGCCTTTAAAATAAAGTTACGTTGACATCAACATTCCAACCTGATACAATAAGTACAAAGTGGTACTCCTATTTAGTATAAGTTTTTATGCAAAAACTGGATCTTACAGACTTCAGCATAACTTCTACTGCTGCCTCGTCTGCTCCTATCAGCTGCTTAATAGCATAGTGAGCAACAAGTTGGACGAGAAAGTCTCGAGATATTCTGAATACATATATATAAAAATTTAATTGCATTAAACACTAAAACTTTTACACACCTACAATTAATTAAAGCTAAATCTGATTCCAAGTGAAAGATACCTGTGCTCCAGAATCCAGCAACAGTCTTGCAACTTCAACATGGCCATCCATTGATGCTTCCATCAATGCCGTGTGCATCTCATCAGTTTTATGCTCCTGCAGCAGAAACAGCACACATATGACCCACACTAAACTAAATTTCTGCTTTTGTTTTGAAGACAATGTTCGTAACTACAACTGCAAAGCACTGAATGGTGGGATGATTAGTAAATAACAACTATTTAGTTATATCCAGGATACAGGTCAAAGAATTATTGCTAACAAGGACCATCCCACATAATTAATGTTGCAGCAGAACCTAGACATGTGTCAGGGTCATGAACCTTACACGTGCAACTTGCTCTGAAGTTTGTACATGGGGGGACTAGAAAAACAACAAAAATGGCTTTCTTGGTACAAGACAGACGATGTGAACAAACACAATGGAAGTCTGACTCTGTGGCCAGATTTCAAAGCCAGGAACAGACGGACAGTTACGACTTGCGCATCATAAATGGTTAGCTCTCAGAGATTACCTCACAAACTAAGATCATTCCAACACCACACAATTAATCTGTGCCAATTACATGATTACCTCTTAGGAAAAATGGGTGAAACAGCTGAAACCCCAGTCCTTTCTTTTTAGCTGACCAATATCACAACTGATACAAAAGAACCACCATTAATACTTGCAAAAAACAAAAGGACATGAAGAGCCTAAAATAAATATGACCCTTGACACATCTGTTATTCTAAGAAGATAAAATCTTCTGAAAGAAAAACTTCCTAGTGGAATTACAAACAAATATAATAAGAATGGGTAGATGACAAAACTCATAGCTGAAGACAGTCTGAAAGACCAGCTGCTCCTCTGTTAAGGAAAGAAGAATGCTGGTTTCAGATGCTTTTAAGGATCACACAACAGGAAGTGAAAACTCAGACTTCTCAAATAAAAGCCAACCTAACGACACACTCGGAAGCATGACCTCTGATTTACAAGTTCTTGATGTGGTAGTCAACAAACCAGCACAAAATGATTACATTGCCTGTAGTGGGGAACAGCTGCTATCTGGAAAGTGCCTATTAACACCAGCAAGAAACAGATGATGACCATATGAAGCTTTGCTTGGGCATTAAATTATGACTGTTAGGAATGGCATTTCACCAGAATGAGCTGTCATGGGTTTAAAAAGCGCTGTGTGTCAAACAATATGAATGGAACAAAGATGTCCTATAGGTGATGGAGATCACCTCTTTTTCTAGTGATTACAGTGTTGGCAGTGCATAGTTAACTCGGTGACATGTTGTAACATTTCACTACAATAATACTCTAATATTTGAACTCCGATGATTATTGAAGTCCAGAATATTAAGCACACAAACATTGCATGACATAAAAGCCTGGCAAATGTGAATGCAGTTACATTTCTGAGAAATGAAGATGTGAAGAAGCATTATCATACATCCACATCAATATAATACTTCTTTGGATTGCAAATGACATTCACTGCATTTTTACACAATCCATGTAACTTTCTAGGTCTTTTGAGTTTTCTTGTGGATTATCCATTTCTTCATCTCATTTATGCAGACAATGGACTCCTGTTCAAGTTCTTGGCCTTTCCTCCAGATGACATGGTACATTACACAACAGAAACCTAAGCATGATGTCTAGAGACTTTAGTGCATGCTGTATCTTGGTAGGCAATGAAATCATCTGTAAGTTAAAGAAAATTTTAACCAGAACCATGGAATACCTGTTGCAATGATGCCTGGGTAATCTAAGCAGGCATTTCGGAATTCTGGTCATGTGATGGAAAATTAAATTAAATTGCTGGCATAAAACATCTGGTACTTAGACCTGAACATTCTCATAGGGTAAACATACCTGATCAGCTCCAGCCTCCAGAAGAAAGCGCACCATATCTAAATGGCCTTTGTAGCATGCCAATGTAAGAGCAGATTCCTTGAATTCATTTGAATGGGTGTTGATACCAGCTCCATGTTCTAACAAGATCTGCAACAGGAATTATTACTTAAGTATCTGTCACACATTCACCACTCAATCAACCCTTCCATTCTGTCTATAAACACAAAAGAACAAATAAATGCAAAATGTTCCACACAGTTTCATTTTCATTTGAAAATGCACCTAGTTACAGAACTGAAGAACCTGGTGCTCTATAATATGGCAATGCATTTCCAGCTGAAAGCTCTCTCAGGTCTCTCCAACCTGCACCATAGATATAGTCAAAACTTTTGTGCAAAGGGGGAAAAGAGAGACAGGAATGTCATCACACAACACCACTGTTTGGAGCCCATATTAAACTGTAGGGCCCCCTGAATTAGTGACTGTCAATCTATTACTGACAGTACACAAAATCTTTCCCTCCAAATATATGTTCTTGCATGCTCCCCAAACACTGGCATGTGAAAACATCATAACTGGAGGGGTTATAAAAAAAGATCCGACATAATTTACCTTAGCAACACCAACGTGGCCTGCACTGGCAGCCTCCATTAGGGGTGTGTGTCCATTCTCATTGTGGTCCTCCACATTAGCTCCAGCATCAAGCAAAGTACGAACCACTTCCTCATGGCCACCAGCACATGCATACATCAAGGGTGTATTGCCTAGTAATGTTAAGTGGTACTTTTAAATTATATGCCATTGCAGCCTAAGGCAATGCAAAGTTGAGGTGAAAAATCACACTGCTACAATTCTGTGAAAAACTAAAAATAATGAAATAAGCAACAATATTCCAAAACTGTGTTCGACAGAACATTCGAGCTCCATGAAGAGTTCATGAATTCTCCACCTTTTCCATTCATGTGCATGAATGGAAAAGGTGGAGAATTCATTATTAAAATAATAAATCCCAATAACAATTGTGCTTGTATGTACTATTAAACTGAGTTCAGACTGAATACCTTGCATTATGAACACCTTCTGATTGTGGCTGACCTTCATTTAAAACAGAACAGCTTAAGAATGCTGTCTGCTGCATGCAACATATATTCATTTCTTTTTTGCATGAAGTAATTTTAGTCCTAAACCAATTCAGTGTTTTACAGCTTCTAAACAAGAAGCTGTACAACACAAAATTGATTTTGAACTAAAATTTCTATATGAAAAAAAAAAAACAGTACAACCTAAATCAAAAACCTTACAAAACCTTCTTAATAGATCAACAACTCTTCAATGTAAGTTGGGATTTCTCACTACTCAGCCTCTTTTTCAACAAGTACTATGGACTTTCATCCCTGCAGGTGAGGTGGCCAGGGCATGAAGCTAACCACTCACCCACATCCAGTGAATAACGAATGGACTTCATGGAATTAATGTACTTTACTGCATAAATCCTCAGTGTCAAATAATTGATTAGTATGCGTGAGAGATAGAAAAGAATCTATGTTTAGATGAGCCTGTTTTATACAACATCCAACTACCAAACCAACTATGTTGTTCAATCAGCCTTCCTCAATTTATGTAGCAACACACTCCACAAGTAGTCAGTGTTGAAATATGCAATGCACAAGCTCACATCCCCTCCTGTATTATGACTGTAAGAAATCAGATGTTCATAAACATGACACAAGATTCCTGAATGATGGCCTACTGTATGTATCTGCTGGTCCTGTATTACTCCCAACATATGAGGAATTAGACAACAAGCAAATATATTCTAAAGTGAGATCTGAGGTGCTTGGACCAGTGACAAGGCAGAACAAGACTGATCTCTTCTTGGGCAACACCATGCAGATTGATATACTGGCAAAAACATTCCTCCAAAACACTGGTACTGATCATCAATGCTATAGTGTCACAGAAAAGAGCACAGAAATCTTCAGGGCCTTCTCTAGATTATCAGTTTTAACTCTTCTGCATATTCTGTACAAATGCTGGCCCATATATGTCGTATTTAAAGCTGCAGCCTTTGGTTCTGATCTGTAACATCATCTGTATTTTCACGCCCATATACACTCCGCATATAACAAAATCTGTTAAACACCAAGCTATGTTGCAACACGTTCCACAGGCCGAGACTCTGTTTGCAAGCCGACAATGCTAAAATTACAAACTCTTAGCCTCTTGGCATTTAATGCATGATAAGTTGCAGTAGCAGTAGTATAATTCACAGCTTTTGCTAAGGTTCACTTAAGCAATCAATTATATTTCTAATCAAAGTAATCTCTGTACCAAAGAGTTGACAGTCACTCTGCTGATCAAAAAAAGTCCCTTCTTTCACCTACTTAAAGATTAACAACCATGTTCACCACAGTCCACAACTGGATCCTATCTTCAGCCAGGCATATTCTCTCCACGTCCTACTACCCCATCTCAATCTATTAAACATTATCCTCCCACCTATGACTCCCAAAGTTATCTACGTTCTCTCTCTCTCTCCCTCTCCCAAGCATGCTACACACTGTGCATCTCATCCCCCTTTATTTAATCAACATAACATATTACACGAAGAATACAAATTATGAAATCCCTCACCATGTAGTTTTTTTCCAGTTCTATGTTCTTCATCTTTTCAGCATTAAAAATCAGTCTCTTTGTACATTCCGAAACATGAACATTAGGTCAGCAACATGAACTACAGCAGCACCCACCAAAAAATGACGTACCTGATGAAGACTGTGCGTTGACATCAGCTCCATGAGCAATAAGAAGTCGAACAATATCCACATGTCCAGCTGATGCAGCCTCCATCAAGGGAGTGCAGTCTCCCTTGATTCCACGATCCTCCACATTGGCATGCATTGCAAGCAATACCTGAATGAATACTTACGTCTAAGTCCTCTGTTTAAACCAGTATAAACTAAATGTAGTAAGTGATGATAAAAGTACCATTCCTCTGCCAGCGCAACTTCAAATTACAGTACTTACCCATATTACCTCATTATTTAGTAAATTACATGCTCAGGAATAAACAGCAAAAAATTAACTTTTGGAGACATTTATACCCAACCAGGCAAAGGATATGAACAGCTTACTTGAGCTAATTCATAATAGCCTGCAGAACAGGCTAATGACAACAAGCTTTCTCCTTCCTCAGTCGTTTCGTGCACACTGCGACCCTCTGTCAGCAACTTTTTCACTGCTCCAACGTCACCGTCTGAACACGCCTCCACCAAAGATCTGTCAGGGAAAAGCATTCTTGCAAACATACAACTTTAATGGCAACATAAGGCAAAAGATTACACAAAAGAATCTGCAAAATCTCTAGTCTAATGTGGCATTTTGATTGCACAGCCTACCTTGTTTCTGTTTGTGAACGTGGATTCTCGTTTCTCATGCGAGTAAGAGCTGCAGCAGCTTCATCCAATGCACAGGACACACTTGAAGTCAACCGTCGAAGAACATCAGGATCAGCCAGGTGTTTTCCATTCCCAGTAGACAATTTTCCAATACCTAAATTAAAAGGAAATTCAATTTTTTTAAATATCCTTAACTCAGCACACTGGTAATATCTTCCATTCAATTATTCACACCAGCCTTAATATATGTCTGTCATAAACATTTACCTCTCCTATGTCTCTTTACCACATACACACTGCCCTTATATTTTCCAAGAGGGATAGCCACAATATTTGCTTACAAACACATTTAAGCCGTTTAAATATATTTTTTGGAAATCTGTGTTCTGGAGGCTTTATTTCAGGATAGAAGAATAAAAGTATTTTAAAAATAACTTTAAATTTTGTATCAATATTTTGTATATACAATTGCTTCAGTTCCCATAATTCTGATTGTTTTTCATGGCTCATGCCTGTTGTAATTTATAAAAGTTTCAGAAATAAATATGGTTATACATGGAACTAAAACTATGAAACTGAATCTTGGTAGATGACATCCCTTTGTGTTTAAAGGACAATATTAAAATGAAATTGAACATGTACTCCGTCTGACACAGCTATGTTTTTATTTTATTATTTCTGTTATTGGCTACTAGTTTCAGCCTCAATAGGCCATCATCAGGCCAATATTTACAAAAACTTAAAAATGCTGGTGCATACAGTGTAACTTATTGTAAATATTGGCCTGATGATGGCCTATTGAGGCCGAAACTAGTAGCCAATAACAGAAATAATAAAATAAAAACATAGCTGTGTCAGACATAGTACATGTTCAATTTCATTTTAATACTGTACGAAACTGAAGTTACAGTCTGAAAATGAATACTCAATTTAACAAAATTTATGTGTGCTACAGACAAAAAAAAATACAGTTCCAAATTACTTCTTAAAGCTTTGCAACCGTACTGTGTTGCGTTAATGTACGATATAGTTTTTTTTTATTCCCACTGTATTATGGTGCAAAATTACAAGCATGGAAACAATACAAACAGAAACATTACCTGCAGCTTCAAGGAGAGCCTCCAACCTTGCCTGTGTTTCTGGGTCTACTGAATGCTCTGTATCCTCTGGTGACAATAGGAACTTCGATGTATCAAGCCGTGCCTCTTCGTCCAACTCAGCCTGATCAATCACAAAAGATTCAACCTAGATGGGAACAAAACAAAAACTACACTGCCAGACTGTAATTTATTTAAAAATCTTCAACGGTGTTCTACATGATTTAAATCATTTGCACCACAGTTAGTTGTATTATATTCCAGATATAATGCAGTAGTTTTACATGCATCTGAACTGCTGGCAGATGTAAAGGTTCACATAATCTTAAACTTAACACTATATGGAGAAAAACTGTACAGTTCCTGCTGCAGTTTCTACTGCCAGAGGAAAGGACACCAAGTACCTACAGGATGGGAAGATGGGTGGACTCCACAGATAATGTACATGGTTGTGAAGACTGAAATCCTGTCACTGCCAGGAATAATCTATGATGCACTACATTCAACACTATGCAGGGGCTCTAATAACTGCTTTTTCAGGGGAAGAAGTTTTAAGTACATCTCTCATCATACTTGTAACAAATTATATCTCACGCGTGATGTAATGTTATTGTGGTCAGTCCATACCAAAGACTTATTCCACCAAATTTCTACCAAACATAACAGCTGAGTGAAATTCGAGGTTTTCACAGACTATGACAATTACTGTATTCTGCAATGTGCCAACTTGTAATGTGGTGGATGGGTACCACTGTTTTAGAGCAACATGCTGCCGGAATCTTCCTACTCTCAGTCTTCTACATTGATGATGAAGATATCAGGTTTCTCTGGAACAATGGTACCTGTCCACAAACTATATAGTGCTGTATCACAGAAGGAAGAAATCTTTGTCACAGATGAGTAGTTAGAACAGTGCTTCAGACATACAAGGTTTCAGGCTCAAGCCTTTAACTTTTCTCAGTCCTTCAATGCAAATGCTTTAATATACCTTAAAACAGATCAAGACGACTTCGCTTACCTCTGTGTTCATTCCAACTTATTATTCAGCCAACCTACTACCACAACCTACATTACACTGCACAGCCTACACAATCAAACTGCACCAATAAATAAGACTCAAAATAAAATAGCTCTAATCCAAAATTATTTCATGAATATACCAGTGAAATGTCACATACATTTGCCACAAAATGTTAAACAGCTTACAGAACATTTGAGAGTTGTATGATATATTTCTGCCTCTGTTAAAATCTTTAACTCCACAATTTCATTAGCCACACTGTCCACGTTTGCATAAGCACAGCGATCACTGGTTCATATCCAATGTGTCTGTAAGCATATTTCTGTTACACTGACACAACAGATACCTACGGTCTACCAGTCACGATTCCTTCCAATGGTCTTAACATGAGTTTAGAAAAACTCTGCAACAGGCCTCAGTCAGTAATTGTACTGCAGTGTCAGAACACAGAAAGATACATATAATTAGTTGTAGTGATGAGTGAGTTTACAATCATGAAGAAAATTATTTGGCTTGGTGGAAATGATTATGTTAGACACAAAACAACCAGGAACAGAAGTTACATTCTGGACGAATGCACACATAACATCAGAAAAATATGGACAACTTCAAACAGATTCAGCTTTAATGATTTCTGTGACTAAGACTGAAGAATGGAGACTATACAGCGTCAAATGATGACAGTGAATAACACAACAGAAAGAATGTGGTCACAGAAAGTGGTCATGGTGTACCTGGAGAACAGATCCAAGTACCAACCTACACAGGCTTAAAAAAAACTGTTGGCATAGTTCCAGCTGAGATTCAAATTGATCATTCTCCAGACACAAGTCAGAAGCATCAGAGCTTGAGCAAACCTGCTCAGTAACCAAATGGTGAGGGCAATAAAGTTTTAATGTGGAATAAGACCTGCACGGAGAATTACTGAAAACAAACAAGAGAAAAGGTTTGTCCACTTTATTCTTGGGAATTGTATGTGAAAATCAAGCACGTTGTGTTCATACAAACACTATTCCACAAATAGAGGCTGGAACTTCATGAACACTGAATATGACAAAATCCTGTGCTTCACTAGATATGCCTCCAAATCACTGTCAGTAAGCTGATATATAAACTGGGCATTAAATAAAGCACAAATAAATAATTCTGAATGAAGGCATCATGATGTGCTTGAAAATCAATACGTATTACACAAACGTACGTCAGCAAAATCTATTTATTCTAGAGTAAAGCTACATGTTTCGACTAGATGTTAGTCATCTTCAGGCCCCTACAATTTAGTTACCAGATGCTTAAACACAGCCTGCAAATAACAATAACTCTGTAGTTATAACTTTTCTAAAAGCTTTAGCAAATAAGTAACCCACATGTAAACACTATGGGATCCCAAAGTGGACAAAGCATCTGGTAAAGTAAGTGTAGAGGCCTGAAGATGACTAACATCTAGTCGAAACATGTAGCCTTGCTCTAGAATAAATAGATTGTGCTGACATATGTTTGTGTAATACTTACAAATAAATAAACCTACAAAAAAGTGCTGACACGAATCATACATATAAACATACACGTGCATCTCCGAGCAACACTGAGAACAAAGGACCTAAAATGGTATATGAATAAAGTGCAACCAGATTTTTGAATGCGCATCTTTGATACAACCACTACGTAGCCTTAGTAAAATATACCTTCTCACAGCAGTTTTGAAATGTCGTTCACATTTCTCCACTTAATCCATTATTTATGTGCATTCATCTAAATAATCGGAAACGCTGCGGCCACAGTATCTTATATGTGAAGACCTGTTCAGTGACTTAGCTACTTATTTAAACATGATTCATTATTTCAGTCAGTCTCTGAATGGTTTATTGGACACGCACAACACAGGAGGCGCACCTTATTCTAAAACAAGTCTGTCAAATGTGTGACTTCATTCCTAAAAGTGTATGCTTAGTCAAGCATCATGCCATAAAGATGTAACTGAGTACACATATATACCTTAATCCAATTGATACAAGGTCCACCAACCTTACAGCCTCCCCTTGGATGGTAACTGAGAACTGTTTGATACCTATCCTTGCAGCATTACACATGCCAATGTCATCAAATATCAGCAGTCTAACTAAATAAGTAATTCTACACCACTTTTTTTAACTTTCATTCTAGCATAATGTTTTGTTATGGAATATATACACCTATGTCACATGAATGCAAGCTGCAACAGTTTGGTTGTGATCTAAAGATTACTTTAATCCCCACTCTCTAAAACAACTGACAGCCTTAATGACTATATGCAAATTTACATGTCAGGTCTTCTTAAGTAGTGGGCATTTATTCAACTGATACTGATAACACAACACACACAGTGTTCATAAAACTGTGCCCACAGACCCTATCTTCAACCAGCTCATATAGCCTGGAGTAAATCTTAAAACACTGTCCAGTCAGCTGTGTCATTAAAGCTAGGAGGATGTTACTTTTAGCAACACACCAAACTTAGAATTTCTGTATTATATATTAATACATGTTCATAACATAAACAGAAGCAGTCAAAATTAAACTCAGAAGCATTTACAAGCTTAGATCAAGGTTCTTAAGGTAGTGACTGAAGAATACCAGATACCTAGACCTGTACTCATGCTCCAAAGGAAGCAAACCCCTTTACTGCAACCTCAACACAGGCACGGTCTAGACGGTATGCACCAATGTTTCAGAGGAACCTGTAGCCCCCATCGTCACAGAATGTGACGATGGGGGCTTCAATACATGTCTATTGAATGACACTGCTTCACACTGCAGAATGCTGCAATTTATGTTTTTCAAATATTGCAGACACTACTAGCATAAGGTACAGCACAGGTATAAATAAAGTAGCTTCTACACCTCAACACCACACAATGAAAGCAAAGAAATGACATGAAGGTATAGCTTTATGCCTCAGCACTGGATGAAGATGTGGCCATGCACATACATGACACTTTGCTGGTCAGAAGAGGTACACATATGCACAGGAAATATGTTGCCATAAAAGGCACTGAACGGCAAACAAATTATTTTATCTTTCACTGCCATGTGGGGAAATATTTGATCTTTCACACTCACGCAGGGAAATTTTTTTCCATACTTCATATGCAAATGTCATACATTAAAGATCAATCATTTGGTAAACAAATTTCAAACTAAAAACAACAGCAAGGTGGAATGACAGATCATAAAAATGGCAGACCAACTTCCTGTTATGAAAACCTGCATCTCCCCCATGGACCAATTCTACAATCAACCTGATCCAAGAGACTCACGTATTCTGAAATGTTATGTTACATCAAATTGTAAATAGTTCCCAACATTTTGGAGGACTGTAGTGCCTTTACCTTCACGATCAAGCAGTCAAGAAGTGGCCAAACTTCTTGAACTGTCTCACCATGAATATGAAGGCACTATGATCCTTGTAAATGTCTAACTTTCTACCAGTCCACATGCATAATGTCCCAGAAGAGTGCCACAAAAACCTCAAATGTCACAACCTAAATGTAGCTCATGGGTGGCCTCTGAGAAGCCAGCATAAATGTTAATTGTTTGTGTGTTATACACTGATGAAATGGCTGACTGCATTACACTGTCAATATTCTTTTGTTAAAGAAGGTTATTTTTAAATATAAAAAGGACAACAATAGCAATGCAAACAGCCATTATTCCTGGTTATAACGGTACTTGATACATACCATATAAAACAAACACTGTCTCCAAAATTGCTATTAAATTAAACACTGCACAGCCTGTGCACATTCTGCAACTAACGATGTGTGAGCAGCACATATAGCCAGGATATCTACATACAATGACACTGCAAAGTTTAAAAATGTTCTCGTTCAGGTCAACTTGCATGGTACAGAAAAATGTGGAAGATGTTAAGTTACAATACAACTATATGAATGGTTCACTGCAATCTCTCTCAATGGTCACATGTAACTTCAAGCTGTGTTTGCCACCAGAACTAACCAAGTACAAAATGTTTGCAAGTTCTGTTCCAGTCTTGGATTCCTTTCATTGGCAAAGAATAAAGAACACAGATTCTTACAAATGCTTTCACTTCCATTAACTCTTTCAAAAATGCATTTTAAATGGTCAGTAAAAATTTCTGCAGTTTTCTTTTCTTTCATAGTGAACTTCAGAACAGTATGGTTCAAAGCAATGTAGTCACATTCTAAGCCCCCATTCTAGAGGCCAAAGAAAGTGCATAATACACAGATATGATTACAATCCATGCAAGTTGAACTTGCAGAACAGTTACGCTACACAGGACATAGGGCATGAAAATGTAGAGGCAGGTCATACTCAATGCAGCACTTATGACATAATTACACTCTTCCAAAGGTTAACTAAGGCTTCTTATAAACTATGGAGCATCGACATTACAACACTATTTAAAACTGAAATAGGCCATAATTCTTCTTATATCTAAAACACACAGACCAACTGTGGGAGCCACTCAGCAACCTACTCAATAAATACCAGGGATTCCTTCCCCAGTGGCAGAGTGGCTAAAGCATAACACTGACCACTCACCCACATTGATTGCTGAGGATGAGTTTCAGTGGGGCTATACCTCAACCTCATCCCCACATGGATTCAAGGGATGCACTGGGACAACTGCCTGTTTTGCTTTATGTAACCACTTGAAAAAAATCTGTTGTCATATCTACACACATTCATCATCAAATACTTCCTATCCTGGCACTTTAACCCTTTGGCACTGGAATTAAATGCATACAATGACATGCAGAAGATGAGAATTTAAATGGCGGCGGCATAATAGCTGATATAATTATATAAGGTTAGGCATTTTGAGCATCCCACAACACATTTACATATATATAAAATACAGTGCCAAAGTGTTAAAATATTTCATAACTATAAATTCAGTTTACTAGTGCTGAAATTTAACAGTGGATTGCAGATTTATGTACAATATGCGGAGATCAAAAACAACTTTGGTAACATCGTCCCATTGTACTTGTTCAATCGATATTTGTTTACTGCTTTTCCAATCATAGTGTTGTATTAATCAGAAAATCAATAAACAAATATAAAAAATAACATTTCAAAAGTCTATAAGTGTAATAATTTTAAAGTATGGTGACCACCTGTCTCCTATTTGGAATTTATTAGCAGATACAAAATCTAATACAAACATAGTAAATTACAGAAAACCCCAGTATATTATCAAAATAGGGTTTTATTTGTACTTGCCAGCCCCAGTTGCAATCATTCTAGTTCACCAAATACAACTGGTCAGCATTATGCAAAGATAAACTTAATTACTGTTGGTTGCATCAGTATATACAATGAAATCCCTCCATAATTCCCAATCACAATTCATTACTTCCACTACATTTACAACTTTCAACATTTCTATATACATCAAAATCTAAAATACTCTCAATATTCCCAATCAGTGCTTTTCCACAATGCCTTATGCATATACTTGAACATCCTGTATTTATTTTCACATCCTAATTCCACTTGCAACAAGACTTTTCCCTCCAATTGCACACCAAAACCCAAAATTTTACCCTCTATTACAATATTCCCAACAACTGAAAAACATTACGTAACCTGTATCAAATACAGGTTGTAATCCAAAACTTACTTATCTAATATCATCCAACAAAATTACATATTACTATCATGTCATTCTTGTAAGCAGTAAAATAATTTTTTTGAGTGTAGTTTTAGATTTGGTTGATTCAAAGGGCAACAGGCAGACTTTTCTGCAAGAATGAAACAGAGTGTAATTCAAGAACCATTACTTATGAGTTCCAGGTACGGGAACTTCTGTTTTGAAGCCTGCAATCCCACATGCTTTCGTAAGGAACCCCCCCCCTCCACATTTGACTACAATCACCTATATCCTACACATGATAGGTCAGATACATCAATGAATATAAATGTTCTCTTTAATTTATGATCAGACATTCCTACAATGTACAGTTATAAATAAGCTATTAGGGGCCCTATTCAATAACAGAAATACTACCTAAAACTCTATGATCTACTGAACCATTTCATACAGGAGCAAGTGGTCTGCAGATTTACTATTCTGTAACATTAAATGCATTACAGAAATGCTTGTCCTAAAAGTACACAACTTCTATTTAGTTAGATTACATTTCATTCAAACGGCCATTATTTAATAAAGTAATGAACTCTCCATTCTCCTTATACAAATTCTGTGTTCATACTTACAGTTATTACAATAGTTTGCGCTAAACTGGTGATGTCTGCAATTCACAGGAAGTGTCTGCATTTTGCCACTCAGCCTACATGGCTGCCTGATCTAAGTATG
>Ga0131853_10014168_pt1 | contig 14615 bp, 9 predicted proteins | sample TergutLab28metaG_FD_92764 | JGI IMG/M metagenome (GOLD analysis project Ga0131853, IMG submission 92764) | Labiotermes labralis P1 segment gut microbial communities from Petit-Saut dam, French Guiana - Lab288 P1 (version 2) (version 2) | ecosystem: Host-associated > Arthropoda: Insects >... | reverse complement strand
AGACCAACTTGATGTCACTAGCTTTTTATTTCATTATTTAATGCTCAACATGTTTCGGATGTTAATACATCCATCCTCAGGAGCTTGCGACTTATTTGTTGAGTTATTTCATGGGTTGTATTGCTGTGGTATGATGTGTGTTGGTGTTACGCTGTGGTTTGGCTGGGATACCACACCACCCTAGCCAAACCACAACGTAACACCAACACACATCAAACCAGAACAATACAACCCACGAAATAACTCAACAAATAAGTCGCAAGCTCCTGAGGATGGATGTATTAACTTCCAAAACATGTTGAGCATTAAACGATGCAATAAAAAAGGAAGTGGCATCAAATTGGTCTCTCTTCATTCAACTATCAAGGTGATGCACGGTCCAATAAACATAAGCGAACAGACGTAATCGCACTTTATACGTAGGCACTGATAAACCTTCTAAAATAGAAAACAGACAAATAAAGTCGCAACGATGGTAAAAAGAGAATGAGAATATTTAAAGATGCTACAAGCATCAAAGGAGAACCATTTCCTGAGAATAAACGCGACAAGGGTAAAACGAAACGTAAGAAAGACGGATAGAGTTTAAAGACACAAATGCAAACATAATTATAAACAAAGGCACTTGAAAATGTTGGAAAGAAATACGAGCATACGGAAAATTAGATAACTTTATTTTAAATTGAAGGCTTATTTTAAATAAAATGAAGTTGTTAGCAGTGGAACAGCATTTCTTGTATTTTCTAGCACATTTATTTGCCATTTATTGTACCGCTTTTCACGTAAAGCAGTGCGGGCTCTGAGCACTCTTAGAATAACAAAACTGCACATCTTCCGACAAATTACTCCATGTGCAGCTAATTTTCCTACATACAAGCCAGGTATTATTTTACCTACATTACCTCTATATAAACTTAAGATTAAAACATACAGAACTTACGTGTTTGTGATTAGATTTTTCGTGATGTTAAAATTCTGCAGCGTCCCTGAATCTCATGTCGTAAATTACACATACATCAATTTGTCACTTTAATTATGAACAACAAATGCACATATATAAAATGTCACATTAAGACACTTAAAACCGCTCCGACATGTTTCGATCTTAAGATCATCCTCAGGGAGCTACGTTGTTCCTTGCTAAAGTCATTTTAAAAACATTCACAAAATAATTCCATTATACTAACAGGGTTAGTATAATGGAATTATTTTGTGAATAATGTGGAATATTGTGGAATTATTTTGTGAATGTTTTTAAAATGACTTTAGCAAGGAAAAACGTAGCTCCCTGAGGATGATCCTAGGATCGAAACATGTCAGAGCGATTTTAAGTGTTTTAATGTGAAATTTTATATATGCTCATTTGTTGGTTAATAATTGAAGTGATTCTACAAAATGCACGGTGCAACAATGAGGACATCAATTTGTATTCGGTCAAAGTTACAAAGACATTTTGGTCATCAATAATTTTTCATAACATATGAATCATTCACAAAAAAAGCCTTAACCCCTGTGAATAATTGTGATGAAATAATTAAAGAGCAGCCTACAACAACCCACTTGTCCAAGTAGGGATGCTGTCATTGCCCATTTGTTCCCAGCTAGCTATTTCGTTCACGACTACGGTGACCATCACAGTCTGCATGATCTCAAGAGTTCCTACATTACTTCGACAATGTCAATACTTCACAAGTTCGTGTTGATATTTCATAAGAGCAAGTGCAAATGTAACAAGTATTTAACATGTATAAATAATAACGTTGCAATGTATTTGTTTATGTATGTATTGAAATATACAATAGAAGAATCCGAGTCCTTCTTCAATAGCTAATACTCTGTGGTCAAGCAATTATCTGCATATTACGGAACGTTTCGTTGTTCACAACAACCACGATGTCATTGCATGTTAATTCACATAAGTAGGCCTGTAGTCCATTGTCCTACCATCCACTGTTTTCCACTCGGTCTTCTCAAACCTGGATATCTAACTGTTTTAATGTACATTAGACATTTCCAGTCCAGGCCATATACCCTGTCTCGGCTGAGCGAGATAAACATACATTATTTAAATTTTAAGAAACTGTAGATATGGTGAGAAAAGTGCAATTAGCACTTGGTTTATTGTGAACAAGAATTAGACCTACAAAATATAACGGACGAAAAAGTACTGGAAATTATCTACATAAAATTAGATGCGAACGGGTGAATGAAGTCCGCCAGACAGCCCTTGTGGCAAACTTATTTGGAATAGCATGAGGAATTAAGGACGTTAGTTGAAGGAAACGGAAATATTGTAATGGTGGGAAAATAGGTGAAGTGTGGAATAATACAGTCGAAAAAGAATGAGTGTGTAGACCGATGTAAATAGCTGTGTACTTATGTTTATTGGACCGTGCATCATCTTGATAGTTGAATAAAGAGAGAGACCAACTTGATGTCACTTGCTTTTTTATTTCATTATTTAATTGCTCAACATGTTTCGGATGTTAATACATCCATCCTCAGGAGCTTGCAACTTATTTGTTGAGTTATTTCATGGGTTGTATTGCTCTGGTTCGATGTGTGTTGGTGTTACGTTGTGCTTTGGCTGGGGTGGTGTGGTATCCGTATGCAGGCTGAAGCCTCCATCCGGATACCACACCACCCAGCTGTATACTTATTTAATCTCTGCTGCACAAGAACCCGATGTTCACCAAGCACGTATTTACGTATGGAAGGGTCCGTAAGTGAAAAAAGTACATTCTTACTTCATGTTACAATTTAATTTTACTGCAGGTCTTACCCACCTCACTCTTCCAGGTTTGTTCACCGTAATTAAATTGTATATGACAATAGATTGTTTCAAAATTATTTTAAAATGTAGGCACTCTGTAACAATCCACGTACGCGCAAAGCATTATCTTCTGTCAATGGATGGTCAAGGGAGGCGTGGTGGTATATATAGTACACTAGAAGAAACTTTTCCATAAGTTACAGAACAATGCCCCATAGTTTTTAGTTTTTTTTGGAGGGGGGGAGGTTTAATGCCACTACATGCCCTTGTGGGCTTCGTGGTCCTCCCTCCTGGGCATGACAGGAGTGTAACCGACTTCCGAGGTTGGGACGCCCATGAGGCGCGGTTACGTTGCCCCATGATGTGAGTGGTGATATTGGAAGATGTAGTGCCAGGAGGGCCCTTAAACCTAAATTCAACCAATCTACCCAGACCATGGTCACAGCGGGAATCCTCCCCTTCAGGGAAAATTCCCACGGTAGACCCGAGAATCGAACCCGGGACCTCATGATTAGTAGTCAGAGACTCTGACCACTAGACCACGAGGCTGATCTATTTTCAAATGTATAATACGTGAAAAATATTAAAACTTAAGAAATGAAGTTGTGATAACTGCTTGTTGAATGTTAGTTTACAGGTAGATATATTAAGGCTGCACAAATTCCAAAAAAAATCAAATTTAAAGTATTAAAGGCTTTATAGAAATTTGCTTCCTTGAAAGGAGTCAGGAATTTTGCCAGTAATATAAAGCTCTGCCATGTATACTCATGGACTAATATAATATAAACTTTACGCAATATACAGAGCTTAAGGGATTATTAAATCGAGAGATTTCATTTCCTTCCCTTTTTCCGGCCTTCATCCTTGATTTAATTGTGATGCAAAATAATTGCTTGTAGACATATTATAATAGTATTCTCATCTTTAAAATCAATTCTTTCAGGAAAAGCAAAAAATACTTCAGTTTATAATAGGCTATGCTTTAAGAAATGTGGCAATATTAGCTAGGGTTATATTTTTGTTGCAGCTCGTGTCCACCGAATACACAATGAAATTTTTAGATTAATTTAACAAAGGTAAGGAATTAATGAAATATATCAGTTAGTAGAGCAGCTCCGCAAACAACAAGAATTTTTAGGACTAAAATCTTCCGGTACGTTAAGCCGTATCAACTGGTATATAGTCACCGACATTTAGAATGGCCGTAGAGTCTTCGCCTTCAGGGTCAACGTCACGTCCCGTAAGACTCGTACCTTCAGCATCACAACTATTAAAACTTAAAATGTCACAAGTACTTTTCAGTGTAGAAGATTTAGTCATCCGCAATGTCTGTCATTATTCCCGTCACCTGGCTAATGCTAAGCAGTGACATATATAGTATAATAATATATGTGTGATTCACATAAATAAATTCAGAATTCCACAAACCCAGAATAATTATAGCACTGAGCAGTTAATTTGTTTGTTTGTTTGTTTGTTTTTGGTGCGACAGCCCCCAGTCGGCCAGGGCCTCCTCATTCAAGAGGTTTCTATATCACACACAACAACGCACCACAGTCGGTAGGACTCCTCTGGACGAGCGATCAGCTCGTCGCAGAGACCTCTACCTGACAACACACAACACTCACAACAGAGAAACATCCATGCCCGTGGTGGGATTCGAACCCACAATTTCAGCAGGGGAGGGGCTGCAGACCTACGCCTTAGACCGCGCGGCCACTGAGATCGGCTAATATTTTTGAATTCTTGCTATATATTTTCGAAAATACCCAATCAGTGTGTGTAACGTCACAACGTACCGACTGTTTAACGTGCGCATAAAACTTTTTCGTCAAACTAAGGGAAGACAGTGCAGCGAACGGGAAACAGACTTGAAGGTAGCGTCTATAATTTGAAGGAAGAATAGTAAAATTGGCTGAAGTGTTTATTCGAAAATTTAAGGATATACAATAAAATGTAAGTCACACTTAACTGACTCTGTTAATATAGATTGGTCCCGTGATATGAATCAGGGCAATAAAACAGGCACAGGTGTCGCAGTTGGTTGAGGCACTGCGCTACAGGCCGGAAGATCGTGGGGTCGATTCCCGATAAGATCGTTGGAATTTTTTCATTGTCTTAATACTTCAGACTCAGTAATTACCTGCTTTCAACTCAGCCTCTAACAGATATGAGAAAACCAATTTGTCTACTAAGGGTACAGGCGGCCGGTGCTTGAGACTGGCAAAAGTACCAACTTCATTTGCCAATTTTCTAGAATTTCTGGGAGGCCCAAATTCCTGGATCCGTAAGGGCCTGTCCATCCCAGTATAGGGATAGTTTTTACATAAAACATTCGGGGAAAATTTAAGTTGTTGTTAGACCTACCGATGCACTGAGCGGTCAGATTTGCCCTCCAGCCACTACATTCTCAGCTAAATATCCCCAGTAGCCACTGAATGGGAGGCTGGGTGTACAGCACAGATTGTCTAGCCAAGTTGGAGACGTGAAAGACTCCTGTTCTCTGCCCGATAAAAAAGCACATTTCCTGGGACAAACAGATCGTAGCGTAGACAGTATAACGACTTCGCTATACCCGCTCACAAAGTAAGTTTGTAAAGAAAATTTAGTGTAAGATGGTACAGCTGAGAAAAAAATATCAATATTACTTTATCATATGCACAGTTTATAAAATGTTAAAATTAAGCTGTTTTTATGACAAATAAATTGAGAAAGTCGGAAAGGAAATTTTCTGGCCTGCTTTATGATATCATCCCAACGTTATACTGAAATGACAAGGGAAACCAAATAAATATTGACTGATGTATCGGTTCTTCTGCAATATGTCACCGCATTACTGGGTAATTGGTTTCCATCTTTCGAGTCAAGATACTGGTCATGGCCATGCGGCGACGTACCACGGAAGAAAGTATTCCTCTTCTGCATCGTTGCCTAGACTTAAATACTCGCGAGGACATAGTTAAGATATATATGAAATAAAGTGAAATGCCAACTTGATGCAACTAGGTAATTTTATTGATGTATACTTAGCTCGACATGTTTTGAGTACATACGCCCATCACCAGGAGCATTAGATGTTGAGTTGAAGTATATGGTTTTCTGCACCGAGTTTTTGGAAGGGCGGTGGTCTTTAGAGCCGCTGCGTAGGCCGTGTGTACGGTGCAGATGGTGCCGCGCGACTCGCTCAGCACCATCCACACCGCACACACGACCTACGCAGCGGCTCTCAAGACCACCACCCATCCAAAAACTCGGTGCAGAAAACCGTATGCTGCAACTCAATATCTAATGCTCCTGATGATGGGCGTATGTACCCGAAACATGTCGAGCTAAGAATACATCAATACAATTACCTAGTTGCATCAAGTTGGCAGTTCACTTTATTTCATGATGAAGATGCACGGTCAAACAACCCTTAAGACATCTAGTTTTTCCACACCGAAACTGAGCCCGGAATCTCGAATCCCGTACCTCGAAACAAGAGAGCCAGCCATTTCGCAACGATGTTTATTGTTCTTAATGTGGAGTTTCCGTTTTTATGACTTTACTTCTTAAACCATGCATCAAAAGTACTTTACTTTCTGCTTCTTCGCCCAACATAATGCATTTCACACACGTTTTCGCACGCATTTGCAAACATGTTTAATATAAAATCGCAGGCTTACGCAGTTTATTCCCTCACAATTCTAAAATGTTCCATGACAAGTTACGCTTTACCACAAAGCTTCTTTATATTTGTGAAAATAACAAAAGTTAGAACAGTATTCACCCGCACAGCAACAACTACTTCATGCAAAATGACTGAACTAACAACTCTCTGTTTCAACGAAGCGTCAGGCTAAAAGACTACCTCAGTTTTCCGAATGAGACAGCGGATAAAATATTCAAACACACACCGTCTTCCTGACCCCAAACAACTGAGACCATTGGACGTAGAAAACCTTCTTTCGAGGTACAAGCAGTATCAAAGACAGGAACATAAGAAGCACGCAGAAATTCTAGCGCTTACCGCGGTTATTTCAAATACAAAAGCGATGTCTTCTTAAAAAAGACACCCCAAAAATATTTCAAATGACCACGATTTAATTCTTCATTAAAGAACAATAAAACAATAGTATAAAATGATAAGTAATAAAAAATAAAAAATGTAGAAAGAGGCAGGGGGGAAACTAAAGAGAAAGAAAATGAAATGAGGAGGAGAGTGGGAAAAATTTAATTTAAAATATCAGGAAGTCAGAACGTAATCAAGCATGAACATTAAAAATGTATACATGCGAGGATATTGAAACACTTATTAAGCTTCTAAACCCTAATTAATCGGCCATTTAATAAAATACTGAAACGATGCTTACGACGAAAGGTAAGCGTAATTGCTGTAATTAATTAATTATTGATTTACAACGTCCAATGACAGGTTTCTGAGTTTTGGAAATTCTGACCTAGTGTTAAGAAAGTGTCTTTCCCCGGTTACGAATTAACTAAACAAGTAATTCTCTGGAGCAAAGTCCTTCTTGAGAAGCTAATATTTCCTAAAGAACACAAAAAGTCAGCATTTTAAGTAACCCAAAATTTCGTTACCGTGTTCAACACAGATTCAATTTTCTTAAGACCCCTGTCAATATAAATACTCCATCCACGCTTGGATCTTGGCACGCCTTTCTTTCCTACAGTTTGATACACAAAAATAACGTCCACATTTCTTTTCCCATGCAGTCTTACAATTTAAATATTAAACAATATTATCATGCATAAAATAAAGGCGAAATTTTGTATGGAACATAAGTAGGTTATTCGGAAAGTAAGTACCGTCTGCGCATATCTCTCGCGCTTCGTCGAGACTGTCACTTTGTGTATGTGCAGTGGCTTCTTATGTCAATTTAGAAACCACAGACGCCATTTCGTGAAATTTGTGTTATGTTTATGTTTGTTCCTGTGCGTTAAACATGTTTAAGACAATTGAAGGGGCCGCCGACTGTGAAATACGTCTGCAATTTGCTTTTTGAACGTTAGGAATGTGCTACCAAGTGAGATTCATCACCAGATCTGTCAAGTGTATGGTGACAATGCGATGAGTGATGGCACGGTTAGGAAATGGGTTCGGATGTTCAATGAAGGACGAGAGAACGTACACGATGAGGCGCGAAGTGGGCGTCCATCTTTGGTGAATGATGATTTCATGCGTAAGGCCAATGAAAGAGTGCGTGACGACAGACGTTTCACAATTTCTGATCTGTCCTTGCACTTTCCTCAGATTTCAAGGACTCTGCTCTATGACATTGTCAGTAGTGGCTAACATCGCAGGCGGCCGCATTCCATGAGGAGGGTACACAAAATTTGTGCCCCGCTACGATAAGTGCCTCAATAATGGCGGCGAATGTATGGAAAAATAGTTTGAAGAATGTAGAATCTGATAACAATAAAATATTATACGAAAACATACTCGATTATTTTTTACAGCGAAAGGATACTTACTTTCTGAATAAGCCTCGTACTTGCAATTTACATGTTAAAGAAGTAGCTTACACAATCATATGCATGACTTCATATTATTTATTGATTTGTCAAGTTAAGAATTTAGTCGGCTACAAAAACAGCAACAAATTAACGTGAATATATACTATTTTGAGAACTGTAGTATTTATTGCTGGTGACTTTGCTGCAGTATGTGAATTCTTGGTTGTCTATAGCATTCAGACGGCAGTTAAACTGAACATGGAGTACTTCATAATTTTGACTGTAGTAATGCCAAAATATAACTAATATGTCCTTTCATTAGATGACAAGAGAATTTATTTTCCATGGATATCGAACACAAATATATTTAGAAAAGTAATAGCTGGTATTTCTGAGCGAGTTATCTTGTTCATATCATTGAAAAGTTTGCAGATTGACATGTAAGGAAAAAAAGAGCAGTTGCATCACTTTACAAACGTCCAGACACGGAGAAACGTCACTCAACTTTTCCCTTGTTTTTGGCTCCATTTCCCTTTAGCCAGCATGGATATGTACGTTAGTGTTTTTTTATTTCCATTCTCGTCTTTCCGTATCCTACCACTCAATGCCCAAAAAACTTTATATTTCTTTCATCCTTCTCTTTGCGCTGATTTAGCTGTCCATTACATGACACAGACCCTAGTTCCATTTACTTTTCGTAACTCAACTTTTTCTTCTCTCCCTTTATCCATGCTTTTCTTTCTTCTGAAAGTGTTCTCCAACGTGAAAAGGCTGTATTTTTTAAAGAAAAATTTTCCTTTTTCTGTCTGCCGTGTCCTTCTCAACTTCATGCTGCTGTATCAGTCTTGAAGCAGAAACTAATCTCCAATATTCACAAGTTCTACAAGCAGAGTTCTCACTTGATAGGACGGTCAGATTTGAAGCTCGAAGAGGAGATATCTTGGTGACAGAGTCTTCTTTGATATTCTCAAGAAAAAGTAGAACTTACGGCAATTTTGGTGAGATTAAGACAGTCACAAGTAACACTACTTTTTGATCTCATGAAGTTAAATCAAATATTTCATTTATACAATCACTACTCTAACACTCCTTCAATTGCCCAAGCCAATCTTTGGTTATATTAAGGTAAGTGAAATTTATAGTGTTTCGGTATATTCACAAAAGGTATATGCTAATTCAATTTAATTTACAAAACCCAAATTCACTATAAACTATTAAGTCAGTTTAATACATTTATTATAGTAATTACTTCAAGGACACTCTAATCGAAAGATCAGTTCACGTATTTACAAAGACGAAAGTAGAAAATTTTATGAATAAGGAAAATCCACTTAATAAAATTTATAAACTCATAGTCCATTTCACCTCTAACATGTACTTTAATTCCCTTCTCTCGTTTACTCCTGCTTCTTCTTAGGTGTCTCTTTCCTTGAGACTGTCGAAAAATTATAATAAATTAATAGAAATGTAATTAATCAGTTTTATCTTACAATCATAAAATTATCTCAGTGTTATGAAATTTTAGTGTGATTTCATATAGTCATATAAATACAATGTAACAGGTAAAGAGAAATTTCAGAACATTACTCTATTCGGGAATGATGCACAGCAGCATATCGATCAGAAAATAAATTCAGCTTCTTCCGCTCAGCTTCTGTTTTAATTTTCAAACAGTACGCTGTTTCGGATATGGGTGATATTTCTATATTTTATGCGTTCTCAAAGAAAACCACATATCCCCTTGAAAACTTTCTTGTGTTTAATTTTGTAAAGAAAATCATTTTTTGATAAGACTAAAACTTTAAGTTATATATATATATATATATTTTTTTAAATTCTGTTTCCATTCCAGTATTCATGTCTTCACCTTGTCGTTTAGAAAATCTCAACCTTCTACGTACCTACAAGGAAGAGACAGGTTTTGGATCCAAAATGTTGTGTTTGACAAGCCCTATATTGCTAGCTAGGATCTGTGATAAGCTGAACTCCACATAATGTACGGATATATGGAGTGCATTCTACTTGTGTCAGACGCCAGTCCTGTCGCAAAACGTCACGATTCATCGGAAAATAAGAGCCGAGAAGTAATCAAGTAGAGTTTCTCGCTCAACACACGTCAGGAGGGATTTGAAAAAATATTCTACAACAAAGTGCAAAACTGTACATTCAGAAATTAATCTCTCTGATTACAGACTGACTACGTGCTTTATTGTACAGAAAGAATGGAAGTCTTGCACAAAATGTAGTCGGTAAGAGGTAATGTTTATGAAATGCACAATCAAAGCAAGCCTAAAATATGTAAAACTTGTCAGACATAATATGAAACATACGCAAGGTTTTACTTCGTAGATTAATAGTATTTAATACAGATTTTATACACTTGATTAGTACAAGCATTTATCTCCATTTAAAATTCCACGTGCCTGGATCCAGTTGCTCATTACGCATCTCTTCAGATACAGACTTCGCACATCCGTCATGTTAGTCAATAATTTTCTGCATTACAAATAAACAGCTAGAATTTTAATATTGTTTAACATCTAGTACCACAAATTATTTTATATCCCGCAGTAGATTTCGTTAGTTTCTTTTATACAAAGGGGGGCCAAAAATTCTCGGAATTGTTAAAGAAATTTATTTAAAATATTCATAAAAGTTTGAAACTTTAGTCCCCTTCAAGGTACTCCCCCTGTGACTGGATGCAGCGATCCCAACGCCGCTCCTACTGCTGGAAACATTGTCTGAAATCTTCAACGGAAATGCTGCCAAGGGCCGCCAGCGATTCTCGTTGAACCTCTGCGACGGCAGCAAAACGCCTCCCTTTTGGCTAAAAACAAAATGGTAGTTGAGTCCCAACACCCCCCTACCCCCCTTTCGACGACCTCGCTCCATGCAACTTTCTTTTGTTCCCAGGGATGAACCAGGATTTGAAAGGGAGGCGTTCTGCCGACTTTGCAGAGGTTCAACGAGAATCGCTGGCGGCCCTTGTCAGCATTTCCGTTGAAGATTTCAGACAATGCTTCCAGCAGTAGGAGCGACGCTGGGATTGCTGCATCCAGTCACAGGGGGAGTGCTTTGAAGGGGACTAAAGTTTCAGACTTGTACGTATATTTTAAATATTTTTTAAACATTTCTAGGCATTTTTGGGTCCCCCTTCGTACATGAAATTCAGTTCAAAACACGTACTCTATTATTATTGCAAGCTAATAAACCTCATTCCCACCCAACGGAATGTAATCTTTAACAGGCCTATGTACCTTCTTAGGTCTATAGGTCTATACCACACTTTTCAAACCTACATCCATTAGGAGCCGATATTGGTAACCGCGCCGTCTAAGGCATGGGTCTGTGTCCTCTGTCTGGTTGGCATTGCCGGTTCGCATCCCGCCGGGTCTTGAAGAACTGCTTCCTTTGATTCCTGTATGTTGTCAGATACTGGTCTCTTCGACGGCCCGATCATTCCTCCAGAGAAGGTCTACCGAGTGCGGTGTGTCTGAGTGTGACCACGAAGCCTCGATAATGAGGAGGACCTAGATCACTAGTGCTGTCGAGCCGTTAAAAAAAACCCGATGATGAGAGATTTCAGGTTCTCACATCTCTGGTTCTGGATAGTCATGTCTTATGGAATATACACGTAATACCCCTTCTATTGCGAAATAGTTACCGAAGTATGTAGGGGAGCTTCCAAAGTTCTTCGGTGGTCTAGGCACTCAAGACATTCACATATTGTGACGTGTAGATTGATAAAGATTTTACGATATTTCGGAGGCGCTTGCTGCCCCATGTTGAAGGTGTAAGCCATATCTACTTACTTATCGATTCAGCAGCACATGTCAGAAAACGTGAAGTTTACTACACTTCTTAATTCACAAGTTATTAATACATATATGTAAAGGAAAACTGATCCCGTTACAGGCCCTGTGTGGCCCAGAGGGTGGGTAGAGGTATAGCTCTAGTCTTCCATGACCGCGGCACCAGAAGTGGGTGAGTGGCCAGCAACACGCTCCGGCCGCACTTTATCCCCGGGAAAGACCCGGTACCCATTTTACAGGAAGCTGGGTGAGCCCCGGGGCCGGTCTGGACGGGCGGAAAATCTCGTCCCCACCGGGATTCGATCCCAGACTTTCCAACCCCCAGTCAGTCGCTATACTGACTAAGCTGCTCGGCCCACATAACATATATATATATATATATATATATATATATACACACACATACACACACATTCGGTTATGATGACACTCGAATTTTCTTTCCATTTTAATGACACTGTTTCAACTGCACAAATATTTAATAGAATCATGTTTAAAGTTAATACAAGGAAAGAAGACACACTGCCAGTAGCACAGCAGTGTTTGGATAACTGGGGAATGTTCAGACTTCAGTCGGTATAATCGTCTTCCAGAGAAAGTACCGAAAGTGAAGCAAAAGTGCAGTTATTTAATCTTCCAATATCAACGATATCATATACCTACTTTTTCTTATAAAATTTTAGGTAGAGAAACTGAAAAGCAATTAAACTGACACGGTTACCAGTAATAGTGGCTATGTCTGTACACATATTCGCGCCCGTTCCTTGACGTACACACGTAAGTTCCAATCCATAAACTGCAGTTTATTTCCTTACGTAATCCACCTAATATCCGTTGGCTGCTCCGCCAATAAGGGTTAGGATCCCGAGGGAAAGACGGCACAGCACTGGATTAAGATAATATTCACCCTATTTTAAAGGAAGCTGGTCGATTATACATAAAGGAGCCTTGACCTGGCCTGACCTGATCTTCGTAACGTGAAAGATTATAAAGCTGATACACATCCCACTTAACTAGAACGCAACGTCACGTAATTCATGTGTAACTTACACCGATGAAAGGAGGTGGTTACAATTCACAAATTATAATAATAATATTTGATTCATGTAATTTAACCAATGCAGCAATTTTCCAATATCGAACTTCCCTGGACAGGAGTAAATGACGAGCATAGACAAGAAACGGAATATAGAAGGAGATATTAATAACAGAGGATTTGCTTGTGCATTCTTTTTACCTTTGGCATTGCGAGTGTTTCTGGCTACTCTGCATGACTGTTGAAGACATTAACCACTTTAAGCCCACCTCTAGTTCTTACTGTCAATAAAATGACTACCGGTTGCTAAGGCAACTGTATTTCGGAAGTGGTTTTACTGCACCTACCACAACAATATTTTGTGCGTCTGCCTCATCGCTAGTACCAAATGTAGGCAATCATAAACTCAAAGCCTGGGGGTCGACTCCAGTTGAATAAATTTTCATTCCAGTATTCTTTAATATCCGAATCTCGATTTGATACAATCGGACCGGTGAAGAGACTGGGATAGTCTTTCATATGTCATCCTTTTATATACAAGTACATTGCGGAAAACTTGCGTACTTCCTTCCGTCTCCATAACCTTCGGACAAAATAAGGTATGACCGCACCGTTACAGGCCTAGAGTGGCCCAGAGGGTTCCAGGAAGTTAAGGTTCCCAGATTTCATGGCAACGGCACAGGATGGTGGTAGGTTGTCAGCCTTATGCACCGGCCGCCTTTACCCCCAGGATATGCTCCTGGTACTCATTTCTGTTAGAGGCTGAGTCGACCCCAGGGCCATAGTGCGATCGGAAGGATTTTGTATCAATGAAAAATTCCAATGGCACCAGGTGGGATCGGACCAGCGACCTTCCGAATTGTAGCACAGCACCTTAACCACTGTGCTACCGCGGTCCCCCTTCATAAAAAAGACAAAAATAAATTATTTCTTGAAGTCGTTAGAAACTGTAGTAAGGAACAGAACACACGACAGAAGATTAAATGATGAAGAGCGATATTTTTTATCACAAAATAAAATAAAACACGCAAATGTTTAAAATGTGTCGAGGAGAGTCATGAATGTAAGGGAGGGGAGGTGAAAAGGGAAAGGAGAGAGTAAAATAATTAAAGGTTTCATAATTTGTACACTTCACCCAAAGTTAATGATGATTAAATCCAGGAGAAGTAAGGAACAGTACGTGTAGCACGCATTGAGCAAATGAGTACAAATCTTTGCTGAGGAAATTCCAAAGCAAGGAGTCACTTGGGAAACATAACAGAAGATTGAGGGGTAGTATCAAAATTGACCTTAGGAAACTAGGTCTTCAGAGTGGCGGCTAAAATCATATGGCACAGCGCAAGTTCAGCGGAGATTCTCTTTAACACAGAAAGAAACTACCTCCTTCCACAAAAGAGGTTATTTCTTGATCAACCGAATAAATGTTGGCTCGACATGGACGGCCCTGAGCCGTAGAGGCAGTCAAAGCCTGTGTTTGGTGCAAGCATGTTACATGTTGTACACATGTTGTACACATGTTGTACACATGTTGTACACATGT
>Ga0131853_10014165_pt1 | contig 14617 bp, 9 predicted proteins | sample TergutLab28metaG_FD_92764 | JGI IMG/M metagenome (GOLD analysis project Ga0131853, IMG submission 92764) | Labiotermes labralis P1 segment gut microbial communities from Petit-Saut dam, French Guiana - Lab288 P1 (version 2) (version 2) | ecosystem: Host-associated > Arthropoda: Insects >... | reverse complement strand
TTTTTTTTTTTTTTTTTGTTTGGTGCTTTTTTTGCCCACCTCCTCCCCCCCCTAAAAAAAAAAAAAGATGCAAAAGTGCATATAGCTGATGTCTGTTACTACTAGCACAGTCTAATAATAGACCTAAAAAATACCTTTGACATTTGGTAAAACTGTGTTGGTAGTGTGGCTCAACATATCTTAGAGGCAGTGTTAATGAACAGTGGTGTAAGACAGGTGGAGTCTGTGCCTTGTATACTTCACCGGTGTGGACTGATATAATGTTTTCTTGTACACATCAAACATGCCTTTGCTGCTGATCTCATAGTTTGTAGATTCATTGCCTATTCTTGAAAGTAACTTAATTTTGTGAGATTTTAATCCTGTGACAGATTTGTACTTACAGGCAAAGTTGTCCCTACACATGCCATGAAGGGCATACAAAGGGATTCAAGTTACAGATCCGCCCATAATTGACCTCATTATTCAATGAAGTTTAGTGGTCAGCTTCATGCTCTGGCTGCTCTACAAATATGCACTTGAAATTGGCATGAAATGCAAGTGGGCAGGTAGTGTCTTGTCATTGAAATGAAACCATGTTTGTATAATCCTGACTTTTGTGCTCTGTACACCTGAAAATATGTGTTTTGTAAATTACTCATGATCTGGTTACAAACCAGAGCAGCTCAATTATTGTAGTGACTGGGGTATAGATTTGGTGATCAAAGAACTGGGATTTGATTCATGACAAGGATATTTTTCTTGCTTGCACAGCATACAGACCTGTAGCCCACCCAGCTTTCCATCAGTGGAAACTGCAGGCCCTTACCCAGGGATAAAATGACTGTGGGATGAAATTGACCACTCACTGCCATCATGTTGCAAAGCTAAGAATGTGTGTAGCCAGAGCTAGTTATCTGGCAAAGTAGATGGTAGTACTCACAAAGCAATATGGACAGCATCCACCAGTTTTAGAGCATGTTTGTTCTGGGGGAAAAAAGAAGTAGCCAGTACTGTATACTGTAGGGGGTACACAGTGGCGCAGTTGGTTGAGGCACTGCACTACAAGTCAGAGGTCACAGGTTCGATTCCCGATGGTGTCACTGGAATTTTTCATTTACATAATTCTTCCGGCCGCACTATGGCCCTGGGGTTGACTCAGCCTCCAACAGAAATGAGTACCAAGAATATTTCCTGGGAGTAAAGGCAGCTGGTGCACAGGGCTAACAACTTTACCACCTTCATGTGCCAAATGTCTTGAAATCTGGGAACCTTATCCTCCTGGATCCCTCTGGGCCTGTCCAGGCCTGTAATGGGATTGCTTTTTACTGCCACAAAAAGCCACTGTGTGTGTAACCATATATCCACTCTTCTATATCTTTATGGCATGCATAATTAAGCACAGGGGCAGTTTTATGTATGCAATTCAAGCCAAGAAAATTGTAATTGGGATGAAAACATGAGAGGGAAGCATTCCAACAATGATTTCATTGTATATGTTTTTCAGATAAATGTGTGTGGCTTGGTGTGACTGGTTAGATGACTCTTTGTGCACTTTTTCACGTTTTCCTGAAAGTTCTGTTGGTAGTGGATTTAATTTGGTGATGCAGAGGCACTTGTTCAATATCTTTTAATCAGTTGTTTTGTAGTAATGTGCAAGGATGTCACTCTGTGGCCATAATATTCTTTGGAGAAACACAAATTTGTGTGATACTCATTTTGGATTTAGCCAGCCTTAAACATCCTGGAATAGCTTGTCCATATTTTTCTGTGTCATGTGGAGTTCACTGCTTGAATCCTAGAAGTGACAGTTGTAATATCTGCATTGCCAGGCTATCATTTTAGGTTCTCTTCCCTTGTTTATGGGGATTGAGCATGTTGGTTCAAACTGTCATGCCACTGACTTGTGTTCCAAAAGGTGTATAGTTCAGATCTCGACTGAGACACCAACTGTCCTGACTGCAGTCCTTATGGTCTGCCACTGTCCCCACAGGAAGAAGACAGAACAGCAATGTAAATTACATCATGACTATTTCTTTTATTTGAAACATTATACACCACAAAGAATTATTTTAAACTGTCTGCCCTCTTTATTAAAATTCTTATTTAACTACATTCTTGTTTTTAGTACACAATTGTTTCTGCATCCAGTTTTACATCATTTTTAACAAGTATTGTGTCATTTGTGTAAGGGAATAAGACCTCATTCCAAGGTTAATATACAGATTATTGTATGGTTTTTTATCTTAAGTTCTAAATGTGTGTAGTATCTTATGATGGCCTGGATGTAGGCTGAAACTGGTAACCTAGAGGAATTGTTGGCCATGTTGTTCATGACTGTACAATAAATAAGTATATCTTTTGATTGGAGCACTCCGGGGGTGTGTCACTTAAAGATTAAATCCATGAAGATTATTTGAAAACATAGGCTTACAGGATAAAAACCTGACATTTACTTTTTATGCATGACAATGAAAAAAGTATGGTGACCAGCGCCATCTGCTTGTGATGTGTTGTGGTCCTGGGAGCTGAAGTCTGTGGTTAAGGTGCAAAGACATTACAGGTGCCTGTCTGTTTAGCTCTCAGCAGAACAGTTTAAGGAGACAGAGAGTGTCTCATGTAGGGAAAACATGGGTCAGTCCTCTCTGTATGCTGACACAGTAGACAGAGTTCATGAGGCATTTTGGTACAACCTGGGAAAATCCATTTATTGTGCTGGCAGGAGTTTCAAACTTCAGGAAAACTGCAGGAAATTCTTACTAACATTTCAAGTTGTCTGCCTGCAAAATCCACATAGTGCAAACATTGGGTCTGGACAATTGGCCACATCGGAAGGAATTTGTGGTGCATGCATCCAGATGCATTGACAGGGACAATTGAAACTGAGCAGTCATATCAAATACTGCTTATTTCTAGATCTGTGCTGTACTTGTGTGTTTGTAATGTGGTACTTAAATAATGGTTGCTGCATTTCATATGGAACAAAAAACAGGAAACATGTTAAATAATTTTGTAACATATAACAGAAATACAGTTTTATTTCTTAATTGTATTAACTAATTCATGTTTACTTTTCATTTCTAAGGACATGGCTTCACTAGAGCATTATGATGGGGCAACATACTGACAAACACTGTTTTGTTTAGGATAATCTACTGTAGGGTTTTACAAATTTTCGAAAAATCTAGGAGCCACCTTAAATTCTAGGTGCCAGAAGGGGGGACATGAAGCAATTTTCATATTGAGGATCCCCAACTACTAGGCGCTTCCCTACAAAATGTTTGCCTGGGCAACCAGACGTCTGTGATTTGTGCAGCCCTGATCTAATGTTTATAATTACTGTGTCTGAAATCCGTGCTTCTTGGACAATATTGAAAGCCTGGTGAGCTGTTCATTTACATTTCCATAATTTTCAAAATTCCTACTCTTACTTCCTACCCCCAGAACTTTATAAGATTTTCCACAGGGGAATTTTCCCTTAATAACAAACATTTGCCTACTTGTCTGTCTTAGTTCTTTCCTTTCTGTATTCAGACATTGGATTCTGGTTCCAGTTGGAAGTTAAAAGAAAATGGTGGATTGACTTCTTCATACGCCAATTGAAGTACTGCATGACTTTTAGTCTGAAAATTTTGTGACTGCTTTTGGAAATACTCTTTCTAATGTATTTACCAGAAAAAAATTGGTGCCAACTGAAGACTTTGTTTTTTTTTTTACACAGCACTTCAAAAGTGAAGGCAGAGCCACGTTCTTCCAGTTCCAGTGAATGTGGAGACTCAGGATCTGTAGATACATCAAAGAAAATTTCAAGTAGAGGAAAGAGACATAGAAGAAGTCACAGTCATGACAGAGAATGTGATTCTGAAATCAAGAGAGAGAGAAGCCGCAGCAGAGAAAAATATAGGAAAAGCAGGAGTAGGAGCCGAGATAAAGGAAGAGAAAGGAGAAGTAGGAGTAGAAATCGTGATAAAAATAGGGAGAGAAGGAGCAGAAGTAGGGAAAGGAACAGGGACAGAAGTAGGAGGAATAAGAGCAAAAGCAGAGACAGAAACAGAAGTCAGGAGAGAAGAGAGCGAAGGAACAGAAATAATATAAGGGAAAGAAGAGGGAGGCTAAGGGATGAGAGTGCTAGCCCCAGCGATGACAGAAGACATTGCCGTTCGAGAAGTCGAGAGAGGGATAAGAAGGTTGTGGAAGGAGCTGGTGAGCAGTCAGTAGCTACTGAACCTGAGATCGGGAAGGTGAGTAGCACATGGTTGTAGTGTGAATCTTGGTGATTGGATAAGTACTGTATTTATTTCTCGGTGCCTAATGTCAAGTATACCCATCACACCCTTTGATGCTCAAAACATGGAATGTCAGGTTAAGGTGGTGGCATTCGTTGGCCTTCCTTTTGCGGGTTTGATTTAAATTCCAGTCTTCTGCAGGTACCAGAAGGTATTTAATTTAGGCATGAAAGTTTTAAGTAACAATGGCCTTCTTGAAATGTAAAGTGAAAACTAGAAGGATTTATTGAATTGATTTATGTCTGTATGCACCAACATAAATGATATCGTGGCTTTTTTTTGAGGGGGGCTCAATTTAGAATTGTAGGGTACAGTGTGTCAGAATTTTGCTTTCAAGTGTCACTACAGATCAAAGGGTTTGCTTGCACTGTTTTCATGTGGGTGTTACAAAGCAAAGTGAACACGGAATGCGAATTGTATAGTGTCTACTTACTACCTGGGGTCAAATTTGGAAACTGCATCTAAGTGCTACATAAAATTTAATATGACTTGTGCAATTTGTGAGACCTCACAAATTTAGTACACACACACACACACACATTTAATTTTGAGTTCTAAATATGTATTTAAATGGTCAGTATGACCGAAACTTGTAGTATGTGTTAACGGGACTAATAAAATTTGTAGTGGTTTATGGTATATGTTTTATCAGATTGTAATAGGACACTTTCAGGACTAATTGTATATGCTATATCATACTCATGCTGTGTATATGGGAACATGAACATGTGATGTCTCTTATTTTGAAGTTGTGCCATTTGAAGGGTAAAGATTTAATGAATTCAAAGTTGTAATAGAGAAAGGAAGGAAGTAGGTAAAGTTACAAACGATATGAAGGAAAGGAAGAAAATGTTTTGAAGAATGAATATATGAAAGAAATTATTCCCTGCTCAATTTCATTGGAGATTTTTCTACTAGTTGATGTAATTGTGGAGGAGCAACTACATGCCTAGTGAAAAGTGGTGGCAACACTGCAGTCAAATGCATAGAACAGATTCAAAGCAACCAATTGCATATTGTGTAACTTGGAGACCTTGTCTCACGTGTATGCTGTCAGTATTGCGGCTGTAAGACAATAGAGAGCATGTTAGAAGACACAAAAGTTGGCGTGTCATCATGTGTTGGCCTACTAACAAAGTTGGAACAGTGCCCCTGGATCAGAATAGAGGTTGCACATGTAGTAAATGTGTGGTAATAAGCTGTCATGTGTGGATGAAAACCTTGTGTCCAGGTTGGGACACTGGTAGGGGTAATACTTCATAACAACATTTAGTGAATTTTGTGTTTGTTTTGTTGTTTACGCATCATATTAGTCATGCTGATTGCAAACATATCAGTGGTTTGTGCATTGCATCAACTAATACTGCTACAAAAATAAGAATATTAATGTTGATGTAGAACATTATTAGCAGTATGAAGTGTTTCACAATATAAACAGAAGTAATTACCAAAAACTGGGCAGGGTCTTTTCAAAATGAAGAAAGAACATGATAGGCCATTGTTACTATGAGTTAAACTTTAAAGCCTGACTTGAAACTGAATGTTGGGACACCTATGCTTTTCATTACTGGACTTATCAAACTATAATTCCCCACCGTTGTTATATCCTATCATCCCTGCTGTCTCCTGCATGTCTTCAGTATCCTCATGGATGCATTCCCCATGTGCTTGACTCACATCACCCATATTTGGTTAGAAGAAGTCCAGGTGTGAGTGTAAACTGTGTACTGTCAGGGATGTTCTACAACCCAGTAGGCAATACTGCTCAATCAAATTTTCCACAAGTTCTTTGTAAGTCTCGTTATTGTTACCCAGGAAGCCATGCACTACCAATGGAAAAGCCTGCCAATCACTTCTTTCAGTAGGAGTAATTTTATATTTTCATGCTAGATATTGTAGTATCTGTCATATTTGTGATGCAATAAATGTGCCACTTTTCACTTTTGTTTGAGACATCTGAGGGAACACAGAACATACATGCTGCAGTGTTCCTGATGTGTGGCCCAAAGTTTTGACATATTGCTTCACAGTGTTGACATAATGGGAAATTGCAAGATCTTGTAAGTTGGAACAAGGGCTTCATGAATAACATTGCGTGTGCCTGACAATGGTCGTTTTCTGGCTTGCCATTTTCTTTGAACATAATGCTGATCAGTTGCGCTGCTGTTCCAATGGCAGAGAAAGCAACAATACTTGGCGTGTCCACCTTGCAGACCTCTAAGGAATCCCAGTGTCTTGAAGTCCCCCACATACATCCTAGTTGTGATGTTCATTGTTGACTTTCTCCAGCACTTCCTTGACATTCTCAATCTTCCTTGAAATGACAATGAGCAACTGGAATGGAGGGAAACTGATTGCTGTTATGCAGCTGAACAGCCTTCTGATTGAGCTGTCCATGAATTAGTGCCCATTTTCCAGGTCATGGGGTAGGCCATTAGCTTCAAAAAGTCTGTCAGCATCAGTGTTATAGCACAAACTTTGGTTTCTTTTCATAGGAAGATGCAAATTTCTGATGCCTTTTCTTGTATGTTGATGTCCTGTAGGTAGGATCCAGTAAATTGCACTCCTTTACACAGTAATAAAATTCCTACATTTCATTCAGTGAGACATATTCTCTGTTTGGGTCTTGCAGTTGTTGTTGATTCATGAAATGTGTCAACGCTTATGCTTACGTGGCAAAAATCTTCTTCATCACTAGCAATTAGTCTTACACTTTTCTCGTCTGACAACGAAACTACAGGTGGGATGGGAGTAGAAATTGTTCACTGTGTGGAACTGAGGCAATAAATGACTGTGTACTTGGATACACCATATGTTTGTGATCTTTAGCCTAATTATAGTGTGTTGGTCACCACACAAAAGTAGCAATCATCATGGTGGTTAGTAGGTTATCTCCAAATTCGAGGAACTGTGAAAGACGTACATGTTCTGGTTCCACACAACCACCCTTCTAATGTTGATTGGCAGCTACCACAGCACACATGAGGAGTGCATGATTTATCTTGCTCGGTGATATCAGCGTTATTTACCTGAAGTGTCGTACTCTAACTGAGATGGAGGAAGGAAGGAAAGAAGTATACGGTGTGGAAGTATTTATAGTGCTGGTAGATGAAAGGGGTGGCAAGGAATACAAGAAAGAGGGGGGAAAGGGGTAAATGCACAAAAGGGATAAGGAAAATGAAGGTGAGGTGAAATAGCAGCTTTGGTGGTCTAGCAGTAGTGTGCTGCCTTTAAGTACCCAAGTTCGCGGGTTAAAACCCGGCCGAAGCCATTGAGATTTTTCAGGGCGAAAAAATCTTCAGCACGCCTTCCTTCGATAGGGAAGTAGAGCCGTGGGTCCCATGTCGCAGATTTGCGGCATGTAAAAGATCCCTGAATTGACGTGGAAGTCGCAATCTCAGGCAAAATTATCAGTTAATTCTCGCCCAGATAGTTCCACCTTTCGCAACTAGGATCTCTCGCGTCGTTGTGGACGTGGGTGTACCTGGCGGTGAACGTGGGAACATCCAAACAGGCGGGGGGGATTGAGTGAGTACAATAAGCCTACTAGGCTGCAGTACAACTGTGGCATCAGCCATGGGCCCTACCGAAGAAGAAGAAGAAGGTGGGGTGAAGGATGGAGATAAGAAAGCAGGGATGGGCCATAAGAGACCAAACTTGCAGGTGACGAGGTGGCATGAGCAAGGAGTGGTACAGAATTTGTACAAGTGAAGTGACCAAATTTGCACATGCCATGAGATGTCGTAAATAGAAAACGCTTTAGTCTTTATATATACAAGTGAAGAGATTTGCTGTTGAATTCTTCAACAGGCATCATATTCATTTTAGAATATTCTCTTGATGTATAATCCTTTCATATTTACTTTTTCGTACAAATGCTGAGAAGGGGTTGTGGTTCTTTGTTGTGATAAGCTACTCATTATTTAATGTACTGTAATTAATTTTTACAGATCTACTCAGGGAAGGTGGCAAATATTGTGCCCTTTGGCTGTTTTGTGCAGCTAGAAGGTCTTAGAAAACGCTGGGAGGGTTTAGTACACATTTCACAACTGCGACGTGAGGGACGTGTTACGAACGTTTCAGATGTTGTTGCCCGTGGACACAAAGTTAAGGTAATGTACTGTTATTATTTCAGAGTTTTTTATTGTCTGGAGTAACATATTTGAATCTGTGGTTGAATGTTCTGCATCTTGAGGTAACGCATATTGCTGTAACTTGGTAGTAATGGAATCAAAATCAGGATTCTTGGATTATTTTTAAATGTGTTATCATTTGTGTAGTTTAATAGCAGTTGGTGAAAAAGAGAAAAGAATTACGAATAGTGTAATGAATGTGGGATTTCTTTTCATGTAGTGGAACTGAGTAAAATCGTAGAAAATTTTCTTCACTTGTTTAACAATGGGTTTCTTTCTTTTTTATTTTTTGATTTTTTTATTTTTCCTTTTTTTTTTTTTTTCTTTTTTTTTTTTTGGTTTTTTTTTTTTTCCTTTTTTTTTGGCCCCCCCCCCCCCCCCATAAAAATACCAGCACAAACTGAATGACAGCCACACTGGCCTGTTTTAAAATACTGTTGTGCCATTTACCTGGTGTCCCTAAGGAAGCCCACACACTCTTGTCAGTTTGAGATTTATTTGAACTTGGAACCCCTTGAATAAGAACTGGGAGAGTTAGTGACTGTGACCCACTGTTGATTGTATATTGGCATGTGAACGTATGTTCAGAACAGACATTTTTCGTACTGTCACAGACATACAGCACATTTTCTTTGCTACATGGTTATTTAGCTGAGCAAACAATATCCTGTTTTGGGAAGTGAGAATTTATTAACTTGATTACAAAGACTTGCTTTCAGTCCTTGTTCTGAGCCGATTCAGTTCAATTCATATTTGTATATCCTGTGTAAGTTATATGTCCCGTTGTCTTCCCATCTATACCCAGGCTATCTTTTTGACTTGAGGCTTTTTGTCCAAAAAGTGTTTTTTCTTGTTTTCTTGTACCCTGGTATGTTCTATGCATATTATGTCATTCAAACAATATTAATTGAATAATGCAAAATGTTAATTTTTTTGTTCTTAGTTCCTCTACTTTTTCATTATTTTACACCTCTTTGGTCCAGATATTCCCTCAGTAATTCGTTCTTCATTCATAGTTCACTTGAATGATGAAGTGAAAGCTTTTCAAAGATATGGAATTTGTAGAATGCTACTTCAGTCCCTCATTTGTGGTTTGTTTGACAACACTGGTAGTGGGAGGTGTCTCATTTATGGTACCTAGTCTTTTTGATTTCAGTTGTCCCCACTGAAGTCATATCATAAGTCAATCATTTGAATTTACTTTATGGACATCGTCTCTTGCCTGTAACTATTGCTTCTTATTGTGTTTTTTAAGGTGAAAGTTTTGTCATTCACGGGTCAGAAGGTTTCACTTTCAATGAAAGATGTCAACCAAGACACCGGTGAAGATTTGAACCCTACAAGTAACAACTTGTTACTTGGAAAAGACAGGTTTGTGATACTGTTTATTACCTAATGTGTAGATTATACTTCAGTGTGTCACGAAAGTCAGCAACTGTTCCCCTCCCCTGGGATGCTGGCAGTGAGGTGCATGATGGTACCTTTGGATTTTGGAATTTGGTAATTTATTATATGAAACTGTAAAAAAAACTACACTAAATTTTGTATGTTCCTACCAATTTAGTCTAAGGATTAATTAAAGATTTGAATTAAATGACAGCTACATTACTGTTTTGTCCAGCACTGATCGTTAACATACATGACCACTTTACATCTGCAAGATTTAGCGAAAATCCAACCAGTGCCCTTGGCCCTTACAATAATAGTTTGTGCTGCTGATTTTGACAGTGGTGTAAATTGTCTTTTTGCTGTTAGTCATTTTGTACAGTTTTCATCAGAATGCCTTTCAGGCATACGGCTGACCTCAAGAAGATGTATAATCTTTAGTGTTTGGTGCAGAACATGTGTACCTTTATGTAACGTGCAGTGTGATGCTCAAAATGTCAAATGTTGTTTAAATATATCTGCTCTTATGCAACCCCTATTTAAATTCTTATCATCAGCAGATCAGCACAGGCATCTAATAGCAGTGCCAAAGTGTTCATATTACAGAACTGTTCAAAATAACACAGACATCACACATGTATCTGTGAATTATAAACACACATTAGACTGAGAAGTAATTGGGCAGTTTGTTGAATCATCCCAACCTCAGTTGTGTGATAGCTTCTTAAACTAACGTTCTGGATTTCTCATTTGACACTCGGATCAGGGAAAGCATGAATGCTGATGTTGAGGTTAAAGTTCATTACCTGATCCACTACCTTAACCTCCTCTCTGTCAGCACCATTAATAGACAGAAAGCACAGTGAATGATGCCCAGTGATGGCCATAATACAAGTTGAAACTGGTGGGATATGTGAAGGCATACATTGGGGAGGTGGCTGCTGGATAGTTAGATGGTAGAGAATTTGTTTGTCATTGTGATTGATGGATTACTTCTGTATAGTTTAAATGTCATCACACCAAGATGTTTAGAGTATGGGTTAATTTACACTTCTTTAAAACTCTCTAATTGTGCTCATTGTTTGTAGTTTATTAATTTTGTGTTTTAGATAATCATTTGTTATTCTTGCAGTATTTGTTAGTTTCATTTCTAAGAGACTTCAGACTATTGAGGTTGTTGGTTTGGATTCTGCCAGCTTCGTAATATTTCCCTTGATCTAATAATTTTGAGTGCACTTTTTAAAACCCTGCATTTTGCTGCTTTAACTCACAATATCTTAGAATTTCTTTGGCCGTAGTTGTGATATTCTGTGTGATACTTCCCCAAAACCAGTTCAAGTCCACATTCTTATCCAAGTTTTATCTGATACCTTTCCTTAACTTCCTTGTCGTGTAGCTTACTGAGGTTATTCCTCTCCATAAAAAAATTTTTTTGTTTGTGTACTTTTCAGCAGTCCCTCCCTGTGTTTTCAAACCACCAGACAAGAACTCTTTTTACAGTCAGCTCCTCTGAACACGTCAGATAGAAATGTATTTGCCTGCATTCTTTTATCTATCCAATGTGACTGATAGCTGGAAGAATGAATAGTCAAGTGTACCCACCAGGAGATGTCCGGCTGTTGTTACAACAGTTGCGCTGTTGGAAAGTTTAATCTTGGCATTTAGGTTTTTTATGTGCCAAAGTTCAATACTTTAAGCCCGTTATCATTACTAGTTTCATGTTGGTTCTTTCTTTTGTGAGTTTAAAGTATCTTCTCTCCCTTCTTTTGCATTGGAATCTTGTAACACATTTCTCTTGTGGCTTGATTGAATACCCACACTAGTTCCTCATGAATGCCGTTGTTTTTATAACTTTTATCTATTATGTATGTGAAGATGTTTAGTTTGTGAATTACAAATCATTGTTTGTGAAATGTTAGCCTAGCAAATGGTACTAAGATAAACTGGAAGTGTTGACAGGAAACATTTTGAACATAATTTTACACTAATTATATTTTGTCTGCAGGGATGAAGAACAAGCTCATCGCAATCCGGACCGACCAACATCTCTGCTGGAATTACAGGGGTCATTAGCTGAGGAAGACGAAACCCACAGTCGAAAGCGTGTCCACCGAATCTCTTCTCCAGAAAAGTGGGAGATAAAACAGGTTTGCTGTAGTATAATGTATCAGTGCTGATGTGGAGAGTGCATTTTTGAGGCAATTTCTGATATTCAGACTATTAATCAGTAATGCCCTAGTTTACATAAGGCCAAAAATAGACAAGTCATCATATCTTGTTTGAAAGTAGTAGCATAAACATGAAAACGAAATAAATTAATGTTAGTGACTGTTGAATGAAGTACACAATTTTCACTACTAGACTGGTGGAGAACAACGTTGGAAAAGTGTCCGACAATACATAATAATATACCAATATTCTAATAAATAATTTACAGTTACCTTGAATTTTAACGTTTTTTGACCAAAAAATCTTAATATCAATTTTTCTTGAATAAGCAGCGTATGATTGAGGTAATATTGTATAATTGCATGCAAATGATTCACTTAGCAAGTGAATATACTCTAGCCTGGTGATGACCCATTAGGTTTGACACATATGTAAGGATTATTATGTGATGTAAGATATTAATAGGGGCAGTGATGATGTGGACACTGCAGAAACTAGTGGTATGTTTGGCTGTGACATTAAGTCTTGGCAGTATGTCACTCCAGGACCGTATAATTAATTTTTTTTCATACAGATGCTTTCAGCAGCTTGTATTGACAAGTCAGAGTTGCCAGATTTTGATGATGAGACTGGCCTGTTGCCGAAGGAAGAGGATGAGGAAGAAGACATAGAAATTGAATTGGTGGAAGATGAACCTCCATTTCTGCAAGGTCATGGTCGCATGTTACATGACCTTAGTCCAGTGAGAATTGTCAAGAATCCAGATGGTTCTTTGGCACAGGTAAGGGGTAGCATGATATATGGAACAGTGATGGTAAATATTCTTCTGCTTATTTAGAGTCTGATAAAGAAATAATACTGAGTCTGAATTTATGTCTGAGATAAAACACAGTTTAGAGGATACCAGTATGATGAGTATGTGTTGACTGGTATCAGAACACTGTCACTCCCTCAGATTCCTACTGTATATGTGGCGAATCCTGCTTGCTTATCACATTCTCTGTCGGCTGGTGTTCCACCCTTTAAAGCATGTTGCATGAAAGGCTTCTGAAATGTTATAATGTACTCTTCTATTAGTGCGCTGGGTAGCTCAGTCGGTATAGCGACTGACTACGGGCTGGACGGTTCGGGATCGAATTCTGGTGGGGACAAGATTTTCCGCCTGTCCAGACCGGCCCTGGGGCCCACCCAGCCTCCTGTAAAATGGGTACCGGGTCTTTCCCAGGGGTAAAGTGCAGCCAGGGTGTGCTGCTGACCACTCACCCCCTTCTAGTGCCGCGGTCATGGAAGAGTAGAGCTATACCCCTACCCACCCTCTGGGCCACACAGGGCCTGTAACGGGATCACTTTACCTTACTCTTCTATTAAGTGGTTGCAGCAAGTACAAGATTGTGTATGCACAAACTGTACGTTTCTGGTGCGGCTAATGCTGCAGACGTTGAGAATGGTGAATTATTCTTCGTTAAACTTAATATTTGTATTATTACCACAGCATTACAGTAACAGAATTGTGTTTGTCACCATCACAATACAACACAGCCATATACAGCAGAACCCTGATTTTATGCTCCCATATTTTGTGTTCTCCGCACCTTTATACACTTGTGGTATGGTACCAGCCAAATGCACATAAGAAAAATGTTTCCCAGAGTTTACATTTTCCTGAATTTTACACCATTTGTAGGTTGGCCCCACAGAAACATAAAATTGGGAGTTTTACTACACATGCCTTATTTTATTTAGACCTTTCATACACATTTCTGTGTGACTGGGGCAATGCAATTACTATAGGATGCCTTATACGGACTACAACTAATAGGATTCATGTTGTGAGTGACGGTTAGTGGATAAACTTGAAATATGTCAGTTATTCATATTCTCTTCATGTCAAGGTTACATTATACAACTTTTTTGGCTTTTATTAATAAATCATCATGCAGTTGCACTAAAGAATCACATTAATTACAATATTACTTACAAATTGCATGTTGATTAACATTGCTGTTACTGCTTTATGAGGAATTAACTGTATGAGAGATTGTTTGGAATTGTAACTGTATTGGAGTGGCATTATGGTAAACTGCATGGACCAGCGTCATTAAGAATTTGGTATTGTCTCACCTCATCAGTAATCTCTTCCTTCTTTTGCTCTTGAAGTTCCATTTAAAGCCAGTTGAAGCCACCCCAGACTTAACAATTTCTCTTTATGATTTGGTTTAATATCATCCTCACAACTGTGTCTAGATCTCCAGTGTTTTTTTAATCAATATTCTATGCTAAATAAAATTCCCAAAATGTTATTATATATGAATTTGGGAACAACAAGACTGAGAGGTAGACCAAGAAGTAGATGGCAAGATGAGGTGAGAGAGAATGAAAAAATCATTGGTGGAGAAGGGTGGCAAGAAACAGTACATAACAGAGAGGAATGGAATAAACTCCTGAGAATGGCAAGGAATCGATGCATTTTGCACATGCCAATGGAATGAATGAATGTATATTTAATGCAGTTTATTAGCATTTTATAATTCGTCCTAGTTCTTTATACAGGGTGTTTCACGACTTTAGGGCATAACTGCAGGAGGTGATTTCCTAGGCCTTTGTGATCAAAAAAGTTCATATAAACATGTGTCCGATTTTGGACGGTTACGGAGTTATGACCGT
>Ga0131853_10014163_pt1 | contig 14617 bp, 7 predicted proteins | sample TergutLab28metaG_FD_92764 | JGI IMG/M metagenome (GOLD analysis project Ga0131853, IMG submission 92764) | Labiotermes labralis P1 segment gut microbial communities from Petit-Saut dam, French Guiana - Lab288 P1 (version 2) (version 2) | ecosystem: Host-associated > Arthropoda: Insects >... | reverse complement strand
TATAATATAATATAATATAATATAATATAATATAATATAATATAATATAATATAATATAATATAATATAATATAATATAATATAATATAATATAATATAATATTCCATTCAATTGTAACAATAATAGTACAGCTACATCCAGATATATTAAAATTTGTGTAGATAAAAACACATCTAAACAACTTTTGTGTCCCATAAATTAGAAATATCGTAGCGGGGTTTCGAGCTTTGACATGTCTACGTGCCAGGGCGTTTTTTAAGTAAGAGTGTGCTAGGAAGATCGATTACAGGAAGGGGGCTTATATAACTAAAATGTGCAATTCGCAGTTTGTAATTTCCACTTCTTTCTCTAGATTTTTGTAAAGCAACAAAACACACTACGCGTTATTAATTTCCCCGGAAACAATTTGTACTACGTTAGAATATCAAAGTGCATGCCATTACGCGAAAGATATTATTAATGCGAAATTAAATAAAGGATGGAAAATATACAGTGCAGCACGGAAGAATACGAAGCATGTCCGAGAGAACGCTAAATATCTGTGATGTTTTACAGTGTTTCCTACAATGATTTTGTGCGGATATTTTAATAGGCGATATTGCGAGTAATTGGTGGGGCTGATGGATCAAGTGTCAGCAAGTTTCCCTTAAAAGAATAATTTAGGTATCCCTTATCTCAGGCAATTTGGAAAATATAGCAGCTTAAGTTGGCGAAAGAACTTACTGGAAGCAGTAAAAGTTCCAGCAAGCGACAGACTAATGATATGAGCTTATTAGAGCTCTTCGTATTACCAAATAGCTTCGGAAAGCGAACCTCATTTTATAAGAGGAGGCAAATTTAAAATATCTGAGGAAAAGTGTTCGAAATTTACTTTGGATTTATTACGAGAAACGGGGGAATTTGATAGACGGATTAAATTAAGTTAAACGACATTAGCCTCTTAGATAACATTCAAAAATTTTAAGAAGATATTCACAATACGTGTAGTTTAATAATAAATGTACATAAGGGGGGCACCTTGGTAATAATACATCAATTGGCCTGCGATTTTTGAAAATAACTGAAATTCTACCCTGGAATAAAAAACCTCGATCGCCGAACGAGAGAGGACTAATGCAAAACCAAGAGTTTTCATGATGTTTCTATGACTTCTTATAAAGCAGCCTTATGAAACGCCAGCTTGGAAATAATGATACCGATTAGAGCACAACACATAGAAATGATCACTGATAGAAATTTCAGTACCAACAACAGCCTACGTGAAAGGGCAAGAAAATGTTATTACTTTATACCGTACACGTACATATTACTTTACAAAAAAATAAAGCAAAATCTACACCCACACAATTATATTTGTTTTCAGTACTTTTGTTTTTGACTTACTTATCCAAAATAATCTCCATAAAAATTCCAGAACTACTAATGTGGGACCAAAACCAACTTTAAAAAAAATCAGTGATAATGGATGTTGCTTAAAAGTTTAGACGGCATTACGTCACTACACCAAGTGCTATTCTAATTTTTTTTTCTGTGGCGCAGCAGCCCAAATCGAGACTAGGCCGCCCCGTTGGTGGGGTTTCTGGGTCACACACAATTTGGCACACACACCCGGTAAAACTACTTTGAACGAGTTTTCAACTCGTCGCAGAGACTGCTATACAGAACACGTAACGAACACAAAAGACCAACGTCCATACCTCAGCGGGATTCGAAGCCGCGATCCCAGCAAACAAATGTCTGCAGACCTACGCCTCAGACTGCACGACCACGTGATAAGCCTATTTAAATGTTACTTGAAAGGGTTAATTATGTACCTTTTCAATTACCGTATTTGTTCAAAAAGACACGCATTTACTCCAAGGCACTAAATATACAGAGTGTATCTAAATTGAGATCTGCGTCCTTTGGTATTTCACGTAACACAGAATGGTAGTTCCGTACCGACGTTTCGGAAAAACCTATAGGTTCTATCTTCAAGGGTAAAGCAGTCATGGTTCTGCTTCTCCCGTGAAATTCCAAAAGAGCTCAGATCTATTTTACAAGTTCACAGGTAATTTTTCATTTTGTTACCTTGCAATGTTATCAATGTTTTTCAAATACCAACTTATTGCACTATTTATTTACTCGATAAATCACACGTTAAAATACGTACGTCTAATCCATTAAAATTTTTTAAAAAATATAACACTCCAGTGTTATATTAAAAAATTTTAATGGATTAGTCGTACGTATTTTAACGTGTGTTTTATCAAGTAAGTAAATAGTGCCATAAGTTGGTATTTGAAAAACAAGTTCACAGGTATCCACCAGACCACACGGCGTCACATACGGCAAGACAGAGGTCTCTATCGTCGCCGCCTTGGGAACCTAGAATCTCATAAAACATAAATCTATAGTCAAGTGACAGATGAGTAAAAACGGAAAAGTAATCAAAATCTCTTTCCCTGCGAACTCCTTAATGCAAACACACGACATTGCAGCGACCCACCACGGACAGTCATAAGAGTTTTAGACCCATTAACAGCACACAAGTTGAGGTATACCTGCAGCAGTAATAACTCTTTCATTACCCCGTAAACCACATTAAAATCAACACACGATTGCTTACACTAGTTAATTGCTTGAGCTTCTCAATAAAGGAGAATCCAGCTACAAATATATTGCGATAAAATTGAGTCTCTGACTTGAATACTCGTGGCTCGACCGGTTTCAATCCACTTGCTAGCCGTTCGGATTTTCGGGGCAGTTTTTTTAAATATCTGTGAAATTACACAGGCAATTGATAACGAACTAATCACAACAAATGATACGTTTAGCAGTCCGGAAATGCTGGTGAACGTTGATGGATGTAACGTAATTACGCGCTGCTGATTCCAACTTGCATTTTGCTTGCTTCGCTTATTTAATGGAGACAAATGTACTGTCACCTGTACTGCATTGAGCACATACATTACTGTGCTTTGTTTCTGTTCATAATGAGGAATGTACACAGAACATGGGCAGTCGTGTGTGGAATTAATGATTATTCAAAGTGAATTACACACTAACATGTTAATGTACAAAATTATGCCCAGTAGAGTACCAGAAATTGTATATTTCCAGTGCCGTATGCACCTCATATTTGTCAGTGTACCAGAACAAAAGTAGGATTCTGACAGTGTTCAATTTTCCAGTAATTTTATCGTGGTTTGGTTTACAAGCAAACTAAATGACGCCCATGCTTACAAATTGTACATTGACCTATACTTGTCAGGTTCAGATTCATTGGCAACAGAAAGAAAAAAGAACAGAAATAAGTAAAAAATAAAATAAATCACTCTATAATCTTTAGGCGCGTTCGGAAAATTTCGAAAACCGACTATTAGCTTCGTCGTGTTCATCCGTCCGCATGGAACAACTCGGCTTCCACTAGACAGATTTTCGTGAAAATTTATATTACAGAGTATTTTTCAAAAATCTTTCGAGAAAATTAAGTTTCATTACAGTCTGACCAGAATAACGGGTACTTTACATGAAGACCAATGTACATCAAGATCTAAAAGAGACGATGTGAGAAGAACAGACATTAATTCTCACAAAGGTTATTAAAGTAGAAGTTCGGTAAGTGGTTTAATTATAATCTGATAGATAGTTTCGGGGAAGAAGCGTGAATTGTCGGACGGAAGCACACAAAATGACCTGAGCCTACGTGTTCTGCTTCTCTGTCTTCAGACATAACACTAAGAACTAAGTAATTACATCCATGGAATGCAGTCGGTCTTGGGAACCTAACAACCACTTAACTGATCAAGATGTCTTCCACTTTTGTTGAATTCGGAATTCGGTTACCTTGCTTACAACATCTCGTTACTTGACCCCAACCCGACAGATAAATTAATTCCACACTTCCAAACCCCATTTCTTTAAAACGTATTTTCGTATTATTTTTCTTCTATACCAGTAAAGAAATAACGACTCGAAAATGAAAGCATGGGGCTTTCGGGCTCCTCGTTTATTTTAAGTGTGCACGATAAATGGCAATTTAACTTCGTTTCTAGCTTGTTCTCGTTCACCGAGTGTATGTGACTGTCGCACATATATCCTTTGAAATATCATTTACAAAATTGTAAAATACAGATTGCTCAGGAAATAACATTGACACTCTTCAAAGTAGCTTCCTCCACTAAAGTTAAGATTAATATCTTATGCCGGGAAATGGTGTCTGATGCGTAAAAAGATCTTTGAAATTTAGATGCGTCGCACTGCAGTAATAAAACAAACTATACCACCCCGCGTGGTAGTGTCGAGGTTCAAGCTTGATCTCCATAATTGACAACTCCCAGCAGCCGCCTGCAGAGTTGTCGTCTCAGCCATTACACGAGGCGTCGTTACACTGGGAACTTCCGTAGAATTGGTGGCACCACGAATGACTGACAGTGACTGAGAGTGAATGGATGGACTGAAAGTAATTGAGAGTGAATGGATAAATGGCTGAAGGAAATAGTGAGAGTGATCAAATGAACGAATGAATGCAGTTTAAAATGGGAGTGACTGGGTTGCTGAATATCTGTGTGGTGGAGTGAATGGCTGAATGATAGGGTGCGACCGGGTGCATGAACAAATGCGTGAGGGTAGATAACTGTTTTAAGTGTGTACAGAGCATTTGACAGCAAATGACGCTTGAAAGTGGACGGTAGGTTGGTGGATGACTGACCGCAGTTGACAGTGCATGGCCAAGCGACAAGAATCAGTGTCTGCCAGACGGAGTGAAAGTGCATGAGAGACAGGGTGAGCGACTAACATTTGCGGGATGAGTGAATCATTGCGATACTTCAGATTTAAACGTTGTGTTTGGAAAAGAATCCAGCTGATATCACTGAACAAATTCTACACACACCAAACTGGTTCTGAGACTTTATATAAGATGACCACCTGCAGCCCGACCGTCTTTGCCCTTTTAATGTACGAGCTGCGTGAAAGGACAAATGGGGACTCACCATATCAATAAAAGCTGCCCACGACTCTTCATTCATTCATTCTTTCTTTCTTTCTTTCTTCTTTTCGTTTCAGTGTATGGTAATTTTAGGCAGAGTTTATGCCGTAATATCATTCCTGCTGCACCTCGTAAAAATGCATGTAAAATATTTAACAGGTTTTTCGGGGCGGTGGGGGGGGGGGGGGGGGCGACCACTAAATATTGCGGTAAATTGTAGGGTAGATGGGCGAATCTCCTTATCATAAGCCACAAGTAGAAATTTAACCAAGAGTTCAAATCTTTGTACTCAATTTCAGGCAATTTTATACCACGACTGTTAACCTCTTAGCAAGATAAACAATTTGTCCTTTCGGTAAACTGTGTTCCCTCACTAACTGAAGTTAGAGTAGGATGATGCGGGAAGATAAATGGCAACTGCGAATGTTAAAAGTTTGGAAGAAGGCGGCTATACCCTATATCAAAACACAGTCATTCTACTCGGGCTGGAGACACAGAGAAGCACAAAATAGAACACACTAAAGGGGACCAGAAAAGACACAGCCAGACAAGTCACACAGATAAGACAGCAAATGTAGACCATACTGGAATTCTCATGTCCGTTCTTGACATGTTAAATTGAATTGCCTGCGTTTAAAATTAGTTATCAGAATCCCAAACATTCAGATTGGTCTGTCGTCTGTGGTCTTGTCCTGTTCAGCCTGCTGCAGTGTATCTGCACCCTATGAAAAGTCGTTTTATAGTAAGAGTTCTCCTTAAAATAATCTGTCCTGTGATAGAAAAGTTTTTTTTTATTTCTTCTCTCACACACACTAACTTCTTTCATGAGACGTGTCACTGCTTGTGTATTGCTTTGAATGTTTACAGCCAAGCGGGTAGTACATGTACTGACAGACACAACACCAAAATCTCAGCACTTTTTGCTCATAGTGTGCGTAGTATTTTTATTCCACACGATTCTCGCAACGAGCAGCAATTATTTCCGCACACACCACTCACCAGCTGGTCTGAAACACACCGAGTTCTCTGTGAGGGTAGAAACAAGTCTTTGCATACTACAAAAAGTTTAGCCCACAGGATTACGTTATGCTTGTATATTTACTGAACTTTATAAAAGAGTTTAATGAACAATAGTGTATTTTAACAAACACTTAAAAGTTTAGTGGGTTGTTAAATACAAGTAAATTTTCATAATTAAAATTACATTCAAAATGCTAAAGGGTGGAATATCGTAGACATTTCCTACAATTAACGCAGTGGTGTTTGACGGTATTAGGTACAACACCAAGCAGAATATAAAGAACGGAGGGACAAGAGGACAGAAAATTAGAGGCCTCAATCCAAGTCCTCGTTTACGGGACGCAAATGCAATACGTTTTTCTTGTTTTATAATGTAACTACCGTCAATTTGCAGCATGCTGTTTTAATTACATCTCTCCCAAAATATATGCGTTGGAAATAACACAAAATTATAAAAATGGAGTTCATAATTGCATACTTGATCTGAAGGAACTTTTAGTGTTAGAAAAACATGAACCAGTCGGCGCTTGCGCATTTACGATCACACTCCGGCTTTAGGCTGATTAATAACGGCTCCGTGACAGAATTCGCCGTGCGGTGAGTAGGAAGGAAAGTTTTCACCCCACGACAGTGACACAGCATACAAAAATATCTAAGAAGAATATTCTGGCAATTATCCAATACTGTGGCAATCACCGTCACCTGTCCGCTATCATTTACTCTTTAGAAAGTTGGCAACAGGTCCTTCTTTACACACGCACAGGAGAACTTTATTTAGTATGAAGAGATTATCGTCGTCTGCCGACCTACAAAGATAGAAAGGACTTCGTCTCCCACTTAAAGAGGAACTTTCCTGACAAGAATGGAAAATATCTCTATTGGGGCAAAGCCGCTCTGCGGCGAAACATGAGAGAACGCCAATGATAAGAACTGGAACTACGTGGCCTGAAAATCTAGTAGAGTTTCGAATGGAAACGCTAAGTGAAAAGCTGAGTTAGACGAGAGAGTCAACTGCTCAATACCACTCACCCCTTTACGGTAACAAAATTATCCTACTATATTTAAAGGGCCATACTGATAAATATATGATGATAGCGGTAGCAGTAATCATATTATTAGTATCAGTAGTATTAGTAGTAGCAAACTGTAGTACAATTATTCTGTCAAGAATGTCAAGAATACAAGTCTAATGCCATGCAGTAGAAGATGACAGGAATTGAGATTCATTGTCCTGTTTAAAGCAGTCCGCCAATAGACCATACCCTGAAAGAGCTGCGTCCGGTCAACACCATATTCCTTTAAGACACATTTTAATATTCCTAACGACGTTCACTCCACTCCCCCCCCCTCCAAGCATCTTCAAGCAGTATTAATCACACCTCCCACGCAAATGCTGGGACAGTACCTCAACTGCGGGAGTATGGTATTTTACCGAAGCATTTACACCGCGCTGTTTCACCAGTCATACTGCCATCGACTGGATACGTATAACTAGAGGTATTATTGTACGTGAAGGAGCCGAACAGCGTTGTCAGTACAATGATGAGGGTACGGGCTCGACGGCAAGGAGTTCGGGCCCCGGAAGAGGCACGAAAACTTTCTCTTCTCCAAACCGCTCTGGCGACCAAGAATCTTTCTATTCAATGGGTTCCGCGGTTATTTCCCGGTAGCAGTGCGGCTGAGATGTGATGCTGACCGCTCGATTCCACGTAGCGCCCTGGATAAGAATGAGAAGAGCCATAGCACTGCCCTCCTCATATGCTTTCATGGCGCGTACAAGGGCAACTTTACCTTTTTTAGGGGCGTTCGCAAAATTACGAGAAGTGACTACTAGCTTCGTCACGTCTGTCCATCATTCCGACTGTCCGCGTGGAACATCTCGGTTGCAAATGAACGGATTTCCATAAAATTTGATAATTCAGTATTCTTTAAAAATTCGTCGATAAAACTCAAGTTTCACTAAAATATGATAAAAATAATGGGTACTTTACATGAAGACTAATATACATATTTAGCGTGTCTCTCTCAATTCTTCTTGGAATGAGAAACATTTCGAACAAAGTTGTAGAGAAAATCAGAACAAATTTTATGTTGAAAGAAGTTTTTGGGAAAATCTTGTCGTCTATGAGATAATGTGGAAAAACCTTGTACAGCCGAGCAGATGACAATATGGCTCATGCGCATTACATGCTGGGTACCTAACGCTACAAACACACAAACAGAATAAGTTACATTTATTAATTTCCACTACAAAAATGGTTGTCCGAACGTGCCTCAGTGTTATGTTATACGTACATTTCCTGTCTCGTTTGCCTATTATAATCTTCGCAATAAGTAACACAGAATAGCTTCAGATTATGTATTAAATTTCGGCCAACGAATTTTTTAAACTCCGCCATTCGTGTTCCGTGCCGCGCCTATATCATCCTCAATAATTTTAACGCCCTGGAAACCCGTAGAGACGAGTCTGAAGTAAAACGGTACGCATTCTGTGGATACTTACTTTCTTCTAACTTCAAACTTTCATCTTAGCACGGCATTTCTCTCACAAACACACTCCACCTAAAATCTAAGTTTGTGTCTCAGGATGATAAAGTTTCACATACGTTGTCAGACAGAAAGCATATTGTTTCGCATATGTTAACATTTATGAGATGGGAAGATAAAAGATTCTGAAATGAGTGGTACCAAACATTCTTCGAATTTAATCCCATCTCAACCTTCTTTGTAAATGCATCTATCAGGTGCTGCGTTAGTTCCACAAAACTGTATTTAAGTGTTCCTGTTACAGGCCCGGTGTGGCCCAGAGGGTGGGTAGAGGTATAGCTCTACTCTTCCATGACCGCGGCACTAGAAGCGGGTGAGTGGTCAGCAGCACGCACCGGCCGCACTTTACCCCTGGGAAAGACCCGGTACCCATTTTACAGGAGGCTGGGTGGGCCCCAGGGCCGGTCTGGACGGGCGGAAGATTTCGTCCCCACCGGGATTCGATCCCGCACCGTCCAGCCCGTAGCTCAGTCGCTATACCGACTGAGCTACCCGGCCCACATTCATTAAGTACAGGTTGTGAATGTCTCTCGCATTCTGTTGATAAGACACGCAGTATGTTTATTAGTTGCTGATACATTTAACACGAAAAAAAAAGGAAGATAAAATACCACTTAGGAGACAGAAGAGAAGTTGGAAATATAATATTAAAATGTATCCTAAAATCTTCATGTTTGCACCGTGCATCTATGATAATTAAACACTTCACCATGCAACTAATGCACAATATACAATATGTAGAAACAATTAAAATTACAAAACATTTAAAAGTTTAAAAATTTTAAATATTTTAAATTTCTTTCTGCATATTGTGTATTGTGCATTAGTTGGATGGTGAAGTGTTTAATGTAACCTAAAAGTTTAAAATTGCATTGGATTAATCTACCTCAGGATAGGGTCCAGTGGCTGGGTCTTGTTAGCATGACAAAATGAACTTCATGATTCCATACTAGGCGAGAATTTGTAACCAGCTGACCAACAATAAGCTTTGTTAAGAAGGACTGTACTATTTTATTATGATGTTTGAGGATCCGTGCGAAAATGAAAAGGGGTAAGTTTACATCAATTAACCAATCTCCAATTAATCTCAGTTTTCCCCTACGAACTGATGTTATTGTTTTGCTATTCAGTTAAACACTCGTATCTGACAACCTGGTTCTGCTACGAAGCAGTGAAAAGCTGTTGGGGCACAGAAGGTGTTACTGCCAGTATATCAAAACTAAAATGAGACACGTCGGTCGACTTGTGTTTTGTTGTTACACACAAAGATGATAATTATAAATAATTCGTAACAACAAGGAAGCGGTGTTCCAGGATTTGACAAAAGATAGCTACCAACTTCCAAAGGAACCTGATGATGGAGCCTGCGGTTCCTGCGAAAGCTTGGACGCAACTAACGAGCTACATGGCGTCTTATTCCACAAGACTCACCGTCGCAAGAACAACAAATCTCACGGTCTTAATAGCAGTTTTTAACACTTGCACAATGTTTCAGTTGTCCAGTGAAGAACTAACGATGAACATGTTTTTATGTTCCTATATGGCTTTCATTATCTTTATATTTAATGGTTAAAATAAAGACTGTAACGATGAACATGATTCAGTGTTATGGATGGCAAGTTGTTCACAGCAAGGGAGTATTCAGAGAAAGCAAAGTTTTGTGCTGGGCCTTCTGCAGCGTCGATGGGTTTTTACTAAAATTAAGCTGGTGCATTAACTTACTGACCAATAACATGTTCTAAGCACCCTCAAACTCTGGTCACTGGTCACTAACTCGCTGAACCGCGCTGAATATAATAAATGTACGGGTTACGTGATGTGTGTTACCCTGCACTACGTCTTCGCTAACCAGGATGACGACTGATACGAGCAGATTATCTTGCTTCTTTCGCTGCAGTTGTTATTTAACTGCCATAATGAACATTGTTTTTTCTTCTTCAGGCACTGAACTTCCTTTAGTATTTGAAAGTTATGGCCTTCTCAACGACACCTTTCCATTTCCCTCTATCCTGGACGCAGATTATCAAATTTTTAACCTTAATTTGGCAAATGTCCTGTTTGACGTTATCCTCCCATCGTTACTTGGGTCTTCCTTGTGATCTTTTCATAATGACCATTGAGGTTACTTAAATTGTACTGAATTGTATTTTGACTTTTTAGGGCAGAGACTAGAACGTTAGGAACTTTATTTAGAAAAAAATTATTCTCATAATAAAACCAACGAGAGGCACTATTTTCTGAAATTTATTTTTGGAATAAAAATCTACATATTTCGGACAGTTCCTCTGTCCATCATCAGGAGTTTAGCACTGTACACACAGCAATGGTATATGTCATACAGGTTTGCTGACAGCTTGCGAGCAGGATCAGGACGGAACTGAGTTCCATCGTGATCCCGTAGAGTTTTGTTCCAAAAGTAAATTTGAGAAATTAGTGCTTCTCGTTGTTTTTATTATAAGAATGTATCACGATGCACGGTCATATGAATGTCAAAAAAAGCTTAATCAAATAAACCATAGAAGAAAAAATATTATGGAAGCATTACAACATGCTTCTGAAATAGTCTACTGTACACTGAAGAATAAAACAAGTAGGTTTGTACATACATCGTGCTTTACTATCATCTTTGTTCCAATGGAAGAATGAAGTAGTTTTCCCGGGTTTATATGCTCCACTTATTCAATTACATTCACCGCTTCATTTTTGTGGCCACGCACCACAGATCACAATCTCTTCTTCAGACCACAATCGCCGAATTTACCACGTTGTCCTTCTTCTTCTGCTTCTACAATACCATTCTTTCTAATGTGGTGCAATTACCACTACAAAATGTAAGTCAATAATACGCTACATAAATAGATTTGTCTTCTTCATGTCAATGGAAAATTACAGGGTCCTTTATATTAAATGTGACAAACACACGCAAACACACACACACATACACACACACACACAAACATTGCCAGTAAAACAAATAAATACATAAAAACGTATTTAATGTTTCTATTCTTTATAATTGTTGGTTTAGGCTATACGAATATAACAGCGTGTAGTATGCGATTAATTTACTTTTCGTGTTGCGCATATTGCGATCGGTCTTTCACGCAACTACGTACGAGAACAACCCCTAGGAAAAACGTTTCATTACACATCGACACAGGCAACTGTTAAGTATTAATGCCACTGACGTGTATTCAGGAGGGGTATGGTTCGTATCTCAGTCGGCACATCAATTATCCTGAGGTTCTTTCTAGTTCTCATTGCCTCCAGGGAAATACCGGCCATTGCCTATTGCGCCTATGTTCTTTCTGAATTAATTATTCGATACCACCCCCTTGCTCGATGCTGCACAGTCTAACAGACTGGCAACGCAGTTAAACCAAATACAAGTAGATAAACACAACTGGAATTACAAACATAGCGAAGTAATAATCTGTAATACAGGACTATATCGGGCAAACTAAACGTAGCAGAAACTAGTACCAGACGACATTACGCACATGAATGTTTCACTAAATTGTGTAATTATCATTTTGTAGCTTCTGATAGCTTAACCATATAGGCTGAAGCATTTGCATCAAAGTTGTCGTCATAACTTATACTACCTGCACTAATAACTGATGTTAGCCAACATAACACACCCAAAAATAAATTGTGCTATAAAGTTAAATCAGCAGCTACTGAAACATCAATATCAGCAGTACAAGGTCGTAACACAAAGTTAGGAACAACAAGAATTAGGAAGGAGATCTGACTACGGACTAATAACTCAGCGACGCTTGTAATATGTAAATGTGGCAACACGTTTGATGTAAGGATAATTCAACACCAGGACAATGCCCAGTAAGTAAAGAAGTGTCTGCAATAGGAATGACTGTACAACAAATACATGAATAAAATAATAAATGAAATCAAGAGTATTCATACATGTTGATAAATAGTTTAAAATCTACTAGTGTAATTGTTGAAATAAATCAGAAGCAATTATGAGAATACAAATTATGATATTTTATTCATTCACTCAATTAAAGGGAGAGTGAATAGGTGAGAATCACCTGAACACGGCGCTACTTTAACAAACGTGTAATTAGTGAATGTTGTCATAATGAGTGCAGTAGTCTGAAAGTCGTCAGTAATTATAGCTAATGACTGCAATGTTTGTGCGTACTTAACTGCAGCACCTACAAATGGCTCCATATTTATTCCTCAACACAAATGGCCACACTTAATACATAAAACCAAGGGCTGTATTTAAATCACTTGATTTACAAGTGAATATTCGAGACAGAGAGAGAGAGAGCGAGATCCTCTTTCTAGGCGACGCAAAATTTTTCCATAACAATTAACTCTGCCATCGACCTACATGCATGTCACTGCCAATGAAATGTCTGAGTAAATCACGTCCTTTGGAAAGTAATGACAAGCTGGAAGGAAACCCTGTAATGATCAGACTAAATAAAAGTAGATTGTTTTAAATGAATATATAAACAAATAATTGGGCTTTATGTTTCCTAAACATCTGAGACCGTAAACACCGTAAATACCAGTGTAGCCGATCATTTTTCGTATAGTTGTTTCTTAGGATTGATGGCGTCAGTTACGGACGGTTCATGGCATCCGTTGTTAAGTTAATCTGTTAACGTATATTCGGGACCGTTGGTGTGTAGGTAGGAGGGGAGAGATTTAAACAAGAAAACGTTAGTAGCTGATAACGAACGCTAGCAGCCCAGTAAGGAATTCAGTCGCGTACGAGTGTGGTGTAGGTAGGAGTACAGAAAAGTGGCTGTGTCAATTTCCTAGAAATGATCTAGTTGTTTTACTGGATATAGCGCCCCATTATTTTATATCAAGAATAAATGGAGTGAATAAAACAACAAATAAAAAAGAAATAATTAAAACTATATGTGATTCGGTGAACTACACATGTTTCCCGAAAGAGGATTACCTACGAGACTGAGCGCGTCGAGACAACAGAGTTACGAAGGGTGATCGTGTAGACCAGGAATACTTCAATCTGTGTCTATCTTTTTGGACAGAAGCCACCCCGTTGTGCAATAACAATTGTATAATATATTACATACCGTCAATACACAACAACATCAATATAGTAATATGTTGTAACCTACTGCATACATTATATTACTATATTGATGTTGTTGTATACTGACGGTATATAACATATTATACAAACTGTGTCTTTACGCTTTCTTCACAGAAACATACAAAAGAACGGTAAAAGCTACCTGTTTTTAATTTTCCACCTTGAAGATGGAAATAAGGGACCTTCGAAACATCAGCAATAGCCTGCATGAAGTTGGTGCCGTCATCCAAAATCATGACCCACCTTATCACCGAACCTCCCTGAAGGCAAACACTCTTCTACTTTCCTCAGTTCGTACAAGGTATAAAACGGCAGTGACTAAGTCTCCGTGGAATGAGAAGTTGCTCGGCTTGTCCAGAAATCCTCCGCCTTCTGTACAGCCGCCCGCTGCTAAAACCCATCATGAACCAAAAGTCCAATTCACAACCTCGCGCCCTATAAGCAACCCATCCTTCCGTCTACGCCAGGGTCTATCATGTGGCCCATCCTTTTCACTTTTTCCTACCTTATAATTTGATGTATGTTTGGCCGTGCATCGTAGTATAAGCGTAGAGAAGAAAACCAACTAGATGAAACTGAATGCTTTATTGCATTTATAATCTGCTCAACATGTTTCGGGCACATATACGCCCATCATCAGGAGCTCGAGACTATATTTGTGTTATTACCGCATATGGTGTGTAATGCTTTGGTTGCTGGTGGTCGGCTGTTAGGAGCGGAGCAGCAGGCTATGCGTCCGGGATGAGGGAAATTGTGTGACTGGTCAGTCGCACAACTTCCCTGACGCATAGTCTGCTGCCCTGCACCTGACCGCCGCCCACCATCAAACAAGGCATTACACACCATATGCGGTAATAACACAAGTATAGTCTCGAGCTCCTGATGATGGGCATATAAGTGCCCGAAACATGTTGAGCAGATTATAAGTGCAATAAAGCATTCAGTTGCATCTAGTTGGTTTTCTTCTCTACGCTTA
>Ga0131853_10014162_pt1 | contig 14618 bp, 10 predicted proteins | sample TergutLab28metaG_FD_92764 | JGI IMG/M metagenome (GOLD analysis project Ga0131853, IMG submission 92764) | Labiotermes labralis P1 segment gut microbial communities from Petit-Saut dam, French Guiana - Lab288 P1 (version 2) (version 2) | ecosystem: Host-associated > Arthropoda: Insects >... | reverse complement strand
TGAGTTGTGACGAACGCGTCCTGCTTGCGATACAATTTTGTGGTGAGAATTAATGGCTCTGAAATCGCAGTGTTCGGTATATTTACCACCAGGTTTCACGCAAAAGAATTCTCCGTTCTGCCCACAGACTGCTTTTAAGTAATTTGTGTGGATCTCAGAACAAACAGTAATTATTTCCCTATGCGGCATTAACTGACTGGTTGTTATAACTGAGACGGAGTGTGTTTACTGCGCGGTACGAACTGAATGTTTATATAATTCAGGTTAATTTTAGTCTGATAAGGGTCAAGCGAACGTAGTTGTCATTTATCTCATTATTTAACCAACTTGATACACAAAATTTGTTTCACAGTAAGTTTTATTTCATGCCTCTACATGTTTCGAGCACATGTGCTCATCATCAGGAGGTCAAAATTGCATTACACAGTCTCTGGTATCGTCACACCTATAGGTGGCCGTCTCGTCCTCTCTCAACCCGTGCACGAGACGGCCAACTATAGGTGTGACGATACCAGAGACTGTGTGATGCAATTTTGACCTCCTGATGATGAGCACTTGTGCTCGAAACATGTAGAGGCACGAAATAAAACTTATTGTGAAACAAATTTTGTGCATCAAGATGGTTAAATACTGAGATGCACGGTCAGCAAAAGGTCAAAAGTAGTTGTCATGTTGCATGACCTCATTTGATTGTTAGAGCTTCCTTCCCAAAATGAAAGCCAAGAAATTGTATGTCAGCTAATCCTTGTGCGTGTCCGCTGCTCCGCCTTGCCTGTGTTAAGCTGTTTGCAATAAACCGCCAACAGTCAGCTGTACATACATACGCAATAAAAGGACGCAAGCGCCACAGTTGCTACGTTGTGCTTATAACGCGTCATTTGTTTTGCTTGTGGTATTTACTCGGCCATACAAATGCTGACTTCTATTTCCCCTTAAGAAGTCTGTTATATGAAAGCAATAAATACGGAGCTACAGAAAAGGCAGTGAAATGGCAGGTTTATTGAAGAGCAGAGAATTTGTGAACTGGCTAGGGGATCTATTGGTTCTCACGACGAATCGCGCGCCGTAGAGTCTGGTAAGTCACTTCGTATTAAAATGAAAATATTACGGCAGTAGACGTTGCTGTCCGTAGTGACCAGACTACGGGCTGGAAGGTCCGCGGTTTGATTCCAGACAGTGCGAAGAGATTCTTGTCTTCTCAAGACGTCCTGAACGGCTGTGGGTTAGAAAAGGGTCGTGTCTTGTGTTATCTAGAGCAGTCTAGATGGCTAGGATTTTGTTACCACAACGTCATCCTCCAGCAGTCTGTATTTCATTGCATAGAGTTTGTAAATGCGATTTGCTACGTCTGTGGCTTGCGACCCTTGGGACAGCAGTTGCTAGAGATATGCAGAACTGGGGACGCTCTTGTCAGCCCTTAATATGCCCTGTGAAGTAATCTTGTACTCAGTGGGAAGACAAAACAAGGGGAGGGAGCCAGAGAACGTGGATAGGAGAGGGGAGGAGATGAAACGGGACGGGTTGCGTCGCGGTGCGGCAGGCAACCTTACAGCTGCGGATACTGAGAATTTCATGGACAAGTGCGTAACGAATGTCACCGCGCGTGGGTTCTTAAACAGTGCCATACCAAACAAAGAGACTATGTGCGGCACAATTCAATCGAAGGCGGTTTGCATGCAATGTGATCGTAACCGGTGGTGTACCTGTACCAAAAACATGTCTCTGTGATTACCGTGACGACATAGAGTGGGAGTGGAGATATAGCTCCGCTCATTCGTAACCTTGACATTAGATGGAGGCCAGTGGTCAACTTCACGCCCCGGCCGCTTTATCCCCGGTACCCATTAAGTACGAGAATGACTTGGCTCCACAGCAGTTGTCCATATTTTTGAAACGAGATGAATGTCTTGCCCATACCCCGAATCGAACCATGGCTGCTCAGTTGCTCAACCATCTCACTTTACCGGCTGAGCTACACAGAAAGGAGCACGTGAACTTCAGGCTGTGAAAAAATGTGTCTATAAAGTAAGGGAGAGGGCTGTTGATTGGATTCGTTATACTGGGAAAGGTTGTAAGGTCTTGTGGAAGTGACAGCACTGCTGACATCACATAAAATGCTGTATGTATGTGTATGTATGTATGTATGTATGTGTGTGTATGTATGTATGTGTGTATGTATGTATGTATGTATGTACACGCTGTTATCTGCTGGAGCCCCTCTCAGCCACTGCAGACTCATTTTAACGGGCAATACATTTAAAGACCCAGTCCGTACCGCGCAGTAAACACACTCCTTCTCGGTTATAAAAACCAATCAGTTAATGCTGTATAGGGAAATAATCGCTGTTTGTTCTCAGATCTATACAAAACACTTCAATGCATTCTGTGGGCAGAACGCAGAATTCTTGAACGTGAAAGCGGGCGCTGCAAACGGTCGCCGGGTGGTGGCACCTCATCAACAATCTAAGCCCAGTGGCTGCTGTATGCTCACCAGATATAACAGTCAAGGGTCTGCATTACCCCATACAGCACGTTTATACCTTCCATAAGTTTCTCACAATAAACAATAATATTTCCCCTAACAGTGTCAACAGGTTGGTCTTTACAAACAGGAAGCAGTGTTTTTACTGCGAGGTATAAAAGAAATTGTACGTACTATTTGGATGAACGTCAAGCTTAAACATGTTTTAATTTTAAACTTCCATTCTATTACAAATGGGAAAAAATTGTGTACCGCAGCTACGGAATGGAGAGCATTGTCTGTGCTAAATACATTTCTGCTGCACACGGTCTAAACACTGCATACTGTGGAACCTGGTGGTGTTGCGTGTGATGGCTTGCATTAAGATAAGACTGTGGCAACTATTTGCACGTTACGTGGTTGTGTACAGCACAGTGTTTCGAAACGTCGTAAGTCCCGGGCGGTGCTAACACCACTGATTGCATCGGAAGTCACAGCAGGTTTCCGTTAAAAGCCGGAACCAATTACCTGCAGGCTTACTAACGTCTTTCCCCTGTAAACTAAACACGTTTAGAAAGGGGGTTAAGCACGTAATTACAAGCAAGGGAATTCATGTGGGGACTGAGCGTAAATAAGTGAAGTGATGTGCAGTGCAGTGATGTGGAGTGAACTGACGTGATTTATATGAAGTGATTTTGTTTTGAAGTGAAGTGAAGTGAAATGAGTTGGAGTTACGTTGAAGTTCTTGGGGACAAAAGTACCATATACATTAGGGTGACCATATACTGAGGGTATTTGATTGTATTGTGACTATTTCATTTGGTGTGTATCTTGTACTGTGGTTGTTTGAACTTGTTTTGTAATGTGTGTGTGTGTGTGTGTGTGTGGGGGGGGATGGTGGGGTTGTAATATGAGGGTGTTCTGACAATTGTGTGGGTGTTTTGGTAATATGTGTACTTGTATTTATTGTGTTTTTGTATTGCTTCTTTTATGTATATTTATTCGTATTTGTTACTAGTGTAAGGACTACTGTCACCGAGTGAAAACTCAAATGCAGTAAATAATAATAATAACATTAGCTACTTTGTGCTGTCTAACGCGGGACAAGTTCAGTGACGGTCACTGTAGCCTACTGTGAGCACTAATTTGGTGTGCAGCTGCAGCTTCAGCATTTCTTGGCTTCAACTTCCACTTTACCCACCTTCTATTACTCTACACAAAATCCATGACCTTGACGGCGATGGCAGCGGGCACGTCACACAATTTGTTTGCAGCATGTATCAGATGTATTCCATCAGCACATATCAGGCTGAGGTGTGGTTTTGTTGAAAGTATAATGTTTCTGACAGGACATGGTTTCTAGGAAAAGGTCGCCTTGCGATAACGGATCGCCATATTCACGCTGTCAAGGCCAACACTGTTCCCGTCAGTAAGTGATAGTACTTTATTTGAATGATGCTCCTGTAGCCACTTGATAGGAGGCGTAGTGGAGAATGTAGAGATGACACAAAATTTCTTCCCCCCCTACCCGTAATATGAAGCTCATTGTGCGGTCTAGTTCGTATGATAAGTCACTGTGCTGAGCTACAAACTTCGTTGCAGATAACAGAGCATCGCCTGACGTGCAGCTTGCCATGTGTGTATTTTTTGCATAACTGGTATGTTTTGTACAGACTTCCTGTGCTTAAAGAGGAATGGAGGCGTTGAGATCGAGCTCCGCACACATTTTTGGCATCAGCAGTGCGAGTGGTTACTTTTAGTTCCTGGTCGCTCTTTCTCCTAAGAAGGGTCCGTCGATATTCACTGGGTACGAAACTGGGTAGGCTGCAGTGCCGGTCAGAATGCTACGTGAGCTGCAGCGAAGGATTTGATGTTTGTTGTTCACCCTGCTGTGCGACTTAGCCAACATTCACTGCACACAATGTTGCCTACCCTGCATGCAGTAGACATCGCTACCATTCACTGCACATAATGTTGCCCACCCTGCAGTAGACATCACTACCATTCACTGCACACAATGTTGCCCATCCTGCAGTAGATATCATTACCATTCACTGCACACAATGTTGCCCACCCTGCAGTAGACATCGCTACCATTCACTGCACACAATGTTGCCCACCCTGCAGTAGACATCGCTACCATTCACTGCACACAATGCTGCCCACCCTGCATGCAGTAGACATCGCTACCATTCACTGCACATAATGTTGCCCACCCTGCAGTAGACATCGCTACCATTCACTGCACATAATGTTGCACACCCTGCAGTAGACATCGCTACCATTCACTGCACACAATGCTGCCCACCCTGCATGCAGTAGACATCGCTACCATTCACTGGACACAGCTCCCATACCCGTGCTGACTCTATTAACAATTCCAGCTGGGATTATGGAAGGGATTTAAACAGACCGCACGAGCGAGCGGACCGAAGTGTGTGTGTGCTGTGGGTCATGGTGCAGTACTGTCAGCAGCAGGCTGGCCGGGTGTAAACAGTGTTTTGGAGCTTAGCTGCCCTGTGCTTCATCATGACGTGGACCTGCCCTTATTACCCATTTGCAGTACAGTCCTGATTTATGCTCAATTTCCTCCAAAATAAAGAAATGCTGCTCACTGCTCCACTGTGCAGTTACCTGCTTTACACAAAGCCCTCGAAAACCAACCATTATTTTCGTACACATCATTAACCGCGAATTTTTGTAATCAGTATGCATTGTTTTCTGTGATGTATGAACTAAATTTTTCATCATCGTTAAATAAGCCTCATGCACATGTGTTTCACATATCAAGATATGCATATGGCACGTCTGCATCGAGCCGGACGGCTGTCAGTACAGTAACTGGCTACCTGTCGAACAACCGAGGTGTTGTCTGTCGATTCGCCGCAGGTGCCAGCCGGTTTAACTTCCCGAAAAGTCCAGACAGCCTCTGGTACAGTACCTACTCATCCTCTAGACAACAGGCACCGCTGCTTTACCTCCGGCAGGGACCAGCTTGTCTTTCACCGTAATGTTGTAAGGTCACAACACACTGACACAAATTAAAGCTGCGGTTAAGTTATAATATTTTGTATTTCTGTTTGGGAAGTCCACAGTTTATATCCAGGCCCGATGGCGGATACCATCACTCGGTCTCTTCGTGGTAGCCCTCAGTCCTTACAGCCATGTGCTGGTGTAGTTCTGCACGCTAGATTATTACAAGGTTTTCACTTAACATTCACCAGCCATTCACACGTTTGTTCGTTATGTTTTCCAAGTTGCTGTGAATGTCGTTGAACAAACCACAACTGAATACATAAATATCTAAATAAATAAATAATACAATTCAAGTACTCGTGTCCTTAAACAATAGGTGTGGGTATCAGTCAATAACACAACAATATCTAAAAAAAGGATGTTTAATAAAGGATGAAGTAAACTACATGTTTCGGCCTAATGTGGCCATCATGGCCACATTAGGCCGAAACGTGTAGTTTACTTCATCCTTTATTAAACATCCTTTTTTTAGATATTGTTGTGTTATTGACTGATACCCACACCTATTGTTTATATACACACAACGGGGATGGCTCATTTTAGAACTCGTGTCGTTCCATCAGTATCGTATTATAGTTTTCTCATATTGCTCGTCTTTCAGAGCAATGTCTTGTCCAGTGCTCTTGAGGAGATGAATCGAACAAAGCAACAGATTTGTCAGCGTAATAATTCTGACATGCCAACGTGCTGACAAACTTTCGTTTAACTACTTCGGAGAACATAAGGCTGGGTATAAACAGCCACTTCCACTGCAACTGTCTGCAACTTTCGCTCCGACAAATATTTAGCGAGTTACCTTGAGATGCGCGCAGAACTGCATGTATGTCTGCTGCACATTAAGTGTCTGTTTAACCAGATGCGCAGCGGCAATTCTGCAGATCCGTCTAACTGCGGACAGACGAACAACAGACTTGTTAAGTTTTGCAAATTTTCACCGCTAGCTTCCCAGAAGTGGCGACTTGAGCGGCAACACTGTCAATAACTATGCGGACTTTTGCGATGTGACGCCGTGTATCTAGAGAATGTGACAAGAGCCTGAATCGTGTGTGCTGACCTGAGTCAGGCTGAACTTCTCTTGCTCACAGCTGCGAACTTGCTGTGTAGAGTTCAGCTGGTCTGACAGTTCAAATGTCACGTCGCATGAAGCAGCCAGACTGTCTGTCACTCTTGTTTAGTTTGCAACTTCAGCACAGCGCTTCTTAAGAATGAAGGCTTCAGTCGTTCCAAGTTAGTGCATGACGAGCAAGGGATAAAAGGAAAGACCAGCAGCCATGAACACGAAACAAGACTCAAATGAGTTATACAATGCTGGTGACGGTGACTGAGGTAGTGGTTGTGGTGGTGGTGATGATGATCAATATAGCTGCACAGAGTCGCGTGATGGGCTAAGCGTGGCATCACCGTACGCACTGTCCGGAGACTACCGTGAAGTGACTTTGGAAGACTACGAAAAGCTACACAAGTTTAGTCGCAAGGCAGAGACCTGAACCCGGCACGTCCTGAATAAGAAGCATGAGAGCTAACCACAGATGTTGTAGAGGAGCACACGGTACATGCAAGTGTGCGTTACCGGAACCTTGAAGGTTACCCTTTTGTCATTAAGCTTTTAGGACAGAGTGGTAACTATGTGCACAATCTCCTGTCACACTTAAAATCAACGCATTTCACCGCACAGTGTACTTACGCTTTCCTTATACCGCTCGCAATAGACAGTGACTACTGTCATCTAAAGCATAACTTGACAGTACGTGGGGCGGTGACACAGGGTGTTTAATGTTAAAAGTGTTAATTCGTGACGCTGTCAGTTGCTACGGCTGTGCAGCGTCGGTGGCAGACGAACGGAGGAGTATGGAGCATTGGTGGAATGATACTGACAAGGGAAAAGCAGAATAATCGGAGAGAAACCTGTGCCTGTGTCACTTTGTCCACCACAAATCCCAGTCGTAGGGCTGGCCTGTGCGTCGAGAGGCCGGCGACTTGACGGACTTAACCTTGACACGGCCCATTGTGTGACGTAACGACTGACCTTTGAACTGTTCTTCACACCAATACCTGTGCATGTCGATATTATACGTATTTACGTTTCGCGTATTGGAATGACGGTATGCTGGCTTGGTTTCAGTACGCACCGGAAAGTCCTGCGACCGGAGCAGTCCGATCAAGTCCTCGGTCCCAGAGCTATTCATGCAGCTGTCCCGACGTTAACATCACAGTTGCGTTCATACTCAGGCAAGGAATCGCTCAGCTCCCCTTGCTGTGCTGTGTAGCCACAGGACATTCCGCAAGTCCGCTGCCTGTCACTGTACAGAACGACGTCACTGCTGCTAACCATCAGGGCACTGTACATGTCCCCCCCCCCCAACATAACCCCCCTTCGCGGCCCCATAACAAATGAAATGTCTCTCACACTCCCCACCACCAGCTCTCTCTCTTCTCTCTGACTTTGGAGCTTCAGAAGCTCCAATTTAGTTGTGGGTGCAGCGACAACGATGCTGTATCATCCAGCGAAGTCACTCCTAAATAATATTAAGAAAAAAAGTTTAACCTGTTTGTACCTTACACACACACACACACACACACACACACACACACAAAAGACAGATAATAACAAAATGATGGAATACTTAAGTTGTGTAAGAATTTCATTATGACAGTAGACCAAGTGTTGGCAAAGAATTTGCATCCATAAAAATTTAAAGGTTTTCGCAGTAACTCATAAAAAGGCGAGGCAGACAGACAGAACCTAACCCAAGTTTAGAAGTGCCACACTTACAATATATGCTAACTTAAACTGTTATATTGCGAACAAAGTTCCTTACCCATCAAAATTCATATCTTTCAGACAAGCGGTTTACAGTTTGTTTCAAAAGGAAGGGTTTGCATAAAAGGCCAAAAAATAGTTTATTTTATACTCACAAACTTTTTGTATAAAATTAAAACAGAGAGGGCAGAAACGGAACGCTGCGGCAGGGACAGCCGTGTAAGGTGCGCTGAATGTAATTGAATTTCGGATTCAATTTGATCTCAAATTAAAATGGCGCTCTCGCCTGTAACAGTACATAAGGTGTGGGTTGTTGGACGCCAGTGTTTAATTGCGTGTGGCAATACAGGCTGTTGTGCGAGAGGAGAGTACAGATACATGCATACGTGACGCTGACACTAGTGGTAGGTGAACTGTGAGCTTGACCACCCGGTCGCTGTATCACCGGTACCCACTGGACACAAGGCTAAGCGGGTCTCAAAGCCGGTCTACGTGGCGCAATGAAGACAGTTACAATTCCAACGGTAGGTCGGGGGAAAATCATGATTATTTGCTGTGAAAGTCACAGTGGACGAACAGGCCCTATGGACAGAATCCAGCGCTTTGACTATAAATCGGGCGGTAATTGCTGTACTACACAGGGGCGCTGGTGGCTGTCATCGGGATGATTTCTTTATACCGTACGTAACGGGTGATTCATGTGAGCGATATCTGGCGTGTTGCTCTGCTGCTGTCGTCAGGGTTAATGACAATGGTTGGCATCGAAATCAGAGCCTTTAAACATTAGGCCAGTAAGAGAGTCAACAGAACTTTGGGGCCTACTGCTTCAGTATTAAAACATTTGGATTTGAAACCAAACCTCTGACTTTGGAAATAATATTAATAATAATGTCTTAGCATGACAATAAGATTAGCCAAGTCCCGGGAAGTCTGAAAATGTCAAACAGGCTTCAAGCGTCGGGACAGTGGACAATAGTAGTTGTCCAACATAACATCGGCAGTGGTCATGTTCGGGACAAGGTCGCAGCAGATGCAGACACCATGCAGGCTGTAGCACTGTGGCTGTAGCTGTCTGCCGGTCGACATGGCCTGTGCACTTCATGTAACTCAATAAACTGAATGACACAGCTGTTCAACACCAGGCTGACACCCGGCGCACGTGTGAGTGTGTGTAGTAAACCCTTTCAGAGCTAAGTGAAAGTACTTTCTCTCCCGTGTTCCCCAACATCGGAAAGAAAGTTGCTTTCTGGCAGTTTCCCGAGCGAAGATGAGTACTGAGCGTTAGAGCAGATGTGCTGACGGGGAAGACCGAAGTACTCGGAGATAAAACTGTCCCACTTCCACTTTGTCCACCACAAATCTCACATTGATTGGTCCGGGATCGAACCCTGGCGTCTGTAGCATTCGACGGCATGGATATTTTACAGACTAAGATTAAACTGAATGATAGTTAATAAGCTGGTACCGCGCAGTAAACACACTCCGTCTCGGTTATAAAAACCAGCCAGTTAATGTTGTATAAGGAAATAATCGCTGTTTGTTCTGAGATCCATTCAGAACACATAAATACACTGTTTGGGCAGAACGTAGAATTTGTTAGTGTTAAACATGGCGGTTAATAGTTAGTGAGGTTGTGACAATAACGTGGTAGTTCTCAGGGCCTTCCAAGTATCCCCTGTCCGTTTGCATGTAAGAACTAAAAACCGCTGCAGATACTCGATGTTACCGAGCCTGAACCCCGTAGTTACTTGGGTCGGTGGGAAAACAATTAGACACTGTACTGACATTTCTGTTTGAAGATCGAGCTTCTTTCGACTGTAACTTGCCTTTGTTATCTGGAGAGGCTATTTGGCCGTTTGTTTTGAGTGGCGCACAAAACACGAGGTCACTGACTGGATACATTGTCGGGCCTCTGTGTCAAATCAGGCGGTACACGTAGTGACCAGTGCGCTTTAAGGGATCGAAAGCTGTACACAGGAGGCCTGCTCAGCTACTGCAGGGGAAAAGACACTAGGCCTGTCTGTAGGCGACAACACTTTATGTGAAGACATTGTGCCTCCAGTGACGCTGCTTTGTGAACAGCAACTACTGTCCAGGAAGGAAAAGTTTCAACTTGGAAATGCTTTAAATGCTGACTCGGTACAGTGCACAGAGACGGGGACATAAGAGTAATTAAAAGACTGCACAAGCACATAGGCTGTGGACTGCCTGATTGTATTATCTTGGCACAGGCTGCAGGTTACTGCCACAAGATTGGTCGTTTGTATTGTGATGTACGTGCCGTGCATTTTGTACAGTTTATTGTGATGTACATACCGTGCATTTTGTACAGTTTATTATCCACACCAACAAATGCACTACATATATTTATTAATAATATTTTATATATCGCAAGCACTGCTACATGTTTCATTGCATAAGCTTCATCTTCAGGGAGTCTTAATTACGTGCTTTGGTAAAGTTACAAAATTATTAAAATTACAATCCAATGAAATTAGTAGATCAAACAGTTCACGTGATCGTTGTTGTATGGACAATAAACTGAACAATGTGCACGACACGTATATCAAAACAGCAGAAGATTAACAAACAAACAAGAATGTAATAACATCTATAAACGTATGAAGCTAAAGTTACTAAAAACTAACGTCGCCATTTGGCACAACAAATCCGCCACGTTTGTTAACATTTTATAGATTTTTACCATACAACACGATCATGTGAACATTTTAATCCACGGCTTTGATTGAGTAGCAATTTTAATAAATTTTGTAACTTTAGCAGAACACATAATTAAGACTCCCTGAAGACGATGCAGATGTATCGAAACATGTAGCAGTGTTTACGGTATACAAAATTTTGTTAATGTACATATGTTGTGCACTTGTTAGTCTGGATAATAAAATGGGTCGTTTGCTTTGTTTTGCAAACTAAATTACTGGCAATTAGTTGTAGCACATTATTCGAGGCAACGGATTTTGCCGATGAGAGAACTGATAAAGGCTGTTCTGCATTGCCGCACACAAGTGTAACGAGTTCCGTTTTTGTCCTTATGCGGAACAAAGTGCACGCACAATATGTAGAGCTGAGTGTCAGCAGGACTGTTCTTTGCCCGGCTTGCGGCGCTTTCCACATCAGTATCACACAATATTGTGGCTTAACACCCTAAGGAACTCAACGTTACTGATACAACTGAGACGACCAATGGGGGTGACATAACTAAACTGTAGGCACACCGAAACACCTGCCTACATTTTTAACAGCAGTGTGTCTACGGCAAATACTGGCGACAGTGCGGAGTGTATCACGCAGTATCTTTGTGTGTTCTCTATCCGGTCCGTGCTAGGAACAGGGACGTCAGTCGACGTTGCAACTACAGTGCAGATCTTCAGGAAACTCCATTGTAGAGGCACGTCATTGAATACTTTTGAACGAATCGGAAAATTTAATGAAGACAACCTTACACTATTGATTTCCTTACATTTCTGCAGTCTGGTCATGGCAAATATTGGCGTCGTCGTGAGTGTAACGGGGCACGCACACTGAACATAATGCGTAGATTTGCTACCTGCAGGACTTGCGCCACCACTGGGAAGTTGTTGAGATGGAGCAGCGAGTCCTGCTACAATACTGTGAGTGCGGTTAAACGGGTCAAACACGAGGAAAAGTGTGACGGCAATGATGGAGGTTCAAAGGGTAGGTATTTCATGAAGATGGAAGCATTATGTTCCTCCGAAAATATAGTAACCACAAGAACACAATGTGTCAGAACACACAGGAACACAGCAAGAGTATTGAATGAAACTAACAGAGATAATCTTCTGGCTGTATTCTTGGAAGTTCAAATGGTATTTGTAATTGTTTTGTGCTTGTGCTTGACCCATGAATCAGTTCTTCAATCTCTTTGTTATGTTCATTTTTTATATTCATTATTACACGTTCCCTTCTAAACACAGGTGAACCAAAAGTAGAGGGACAGGACAGTCAGTAAATATGACGAAGGCACAAGCCCTGCATGGCTTCCATTCGTCATCATTGTGCTACTGATGATGATTATGATGATGATTATGATTATGATTATGATGATGATAATGATACAATCTGCATTTTGTGTTCCAGGAACTTTATAACAGTAAGCCGCAGATCTAAAAAAAAAGGTCTGATTTGCGTTGTCTGTGATGAAAACCAGGCAGAACACTAGCCCTGTATTACAATAAGCGTGACACAATATCGAGCAGTCTTGTTTCTTGTCCGGGAGATTCTGAGTTCAGGTTTCGGTCGTCGTGACTGACCTCATTCGTGGTTTCCCTCTATCTCTAACAAGGCCGGGAAAATGGGCCTATTTTAGTGAACAGAAAACTTTTTCACTCAGCCGTTTAACGCTGCACCAGCTGCAGTCGGCATGGCGTGGTCGCTGCTAGGCTCCGGCAGACATGCCTCTTTCAGAACATTTTCTATTTGGAAGTGCGGACGTTTCCGAAATGAACAAAAGCACTTGGTGGTGTGTGCGCAGCCCCCTGACGGCAGACGACAAGTCACCTGACCACTGTTGTGAGTGTGACACAATTGGGGCCACGACAGCTGCCTACCACATGACTGGCAATTCAGTAACAACAGAGTCTGTAACATGATGTCAGCTCTCTATAGAGCAGTGAAATATGCAAATAATAAGCAAACATGCGACATAATGGTTTGTAAACACGAGGCCCTTGGTTTTATAAAGCTAGGACACGGCAGGTCTCGCTTCTACACTGTCAGGCATATTGCCGTTCTGACGTAACTTCAAGCGGTGCGTGACCAGTAGCTTACGGACTGCTGTGCCTTGCTAAAGGCTGGGAATATGGCTACAGCATGTTCACGGCGCTCTGCCTACAGCACCCTTCCAGCAGCAGAAGCAGAAACGTAAGCAGTGCGCTATCTGCAGCATATCTGTCGAGCTGCCAACATTTTGCGTGAATTCAGGCTTCCACCGAGGTGCAAATGAGATCCGCGCTATTTTTTTTTTTGGGGGGGGGGGGATTTTACGCATTGTAAATTAATGGCTTGTTACCGACACTTCGGGGAAAAAACTGTTGGTCACGCCTTCGAGGGTCATCTTGGACTGGTTGGTCGTTCCATATGGGACCGATAGGTTGGCCCGAAACGTCGTTAACAAACTATCGATCTACGCTGCGTAGAATCTCAGAAGAGCGCAGATCTGATTGGCAACATTTCTCACGGTAGAAGTTTAAATAATAGTATATTCAATACGCCGCGTGCAGAATCTCTTACAGAGAGTAGTTCGTTTTGTTTCCACAAAGATTTATGTAAGCGGCTTATAACAGAATTACAGTGCAGATGTTGTTCTTATTGCGTTAGCAGCAAATGAAATGTATTGCCATTTTGTAAGGAATGTAATGGACCTAATGTGCAACTGTTCGTGTTGCTTGTACACACAGAAGAACACAGAAGACGCGAATAAAACACTCGGACAATTTTTTCTGTGTTTATCATAGATATCCCAGTTTAACATTCAGTTACGAAATCTTAGCTGCCAGTTGCACAACACTAATTCGGCTGTTGAAACTGTTTCAATCTTCGCAGAGTACGTTGGTTTTACAACTCAAAAAGTTTACAGCTCTGAATCTTTGTGTTCACAAGCTGCAGCACTGTGCTCTGAGGTACTAACAATGGAACGAAAGTGAGATAAGAGGAAAAACGTAACGAATGAATAAACTTCAGCACGTAACAATTCTTAGACATTTCCCCACAAAAGTATAAACAGGCGTCCTCACGGACTGTACTGTACAGTCGCTGTATTGCTGCCGTATTCAGAGTTCTGAAAAGAAATACTTTTCGGTACGGAACTTGACCACTGACGTTAAAAACAAGTCTAGCAAACAAACAAAGGCGTTCATTTTAAAGTTTCACAGTTGTATACTGCGTGCTTTTCGGATCAATGCATTTGTTTATTAAGAGCAAATGAATGCACTGTGCCTTTGGTTCGTTTTAATACACCAGTGTACAGAGAGGCATTTTCTTGTGAAGGATATTCGACATTCAGAGCATGTAAATGGAGGTATTGAAGGTTACATTCCAGTGGCACAGTACAGCGCCACATAGCCGCTCCTATTACCATGGCCATTACTGTCTTTCCAACTGAATATTAAGCACAAATTTCCGTACGTAAAACGTAAATAGGATATAATTTCAAATATTCTTTCCGTCGACAAATTTGTAACAGGTGGCTTAACAACAGTGTATGTATGTATGTATGTGTGTATGTATGTAAGTGTGTATGCATGTTTGTATGTATGTAATGTATGTATGTGTGTAATGTATGTAATGTATGTATGTATGTATGCATGTATGTGTGTGTAT
>Ga0131853_10014160_pt1 | contig 14618 bp, 14 predicted proteins | sample TergutLab28metaG_FD_92764 | JGI IMG/M metagenome (GOLD analysis project Ga0131853, IMG submission 92764) | Labiotermes labralis P1 segment gut microbial communities from Petit-Saut dam, French Guiana - Lab288 P1 (version 2) (version 2) | ecosystem: Host-associated > Arthropoda: Insects >... | reverse complement strand
TAGCTGCTTTAAATCCAAGGAGGATAACATAATGTCAAACATGGTAGTAAGAACAAACGTATTTGCGCTTAATGCGCATAGAAACATGAAAAATGTAGGTCTTGAACAGTCAAGAGCGTCAAACAGACTTTCAAGCGGTTACAGAATTAACTCAGCTGCTGACGATGCAGCAGGTCTTGCAATAAGTGAAACAATGCGTGCACAAATTCGTGGTCTTGACCAAGCATCAAGAAATTCACAAGATGGTCAAGCTATGCTTCAAACAACCGAAGGTGGTCTTGAAGAAATTGGTAACATGCTTCAGCGTGTACGTGAACTTATCGTTCAAGCTTCTAATGATACCAATACACAAGACCAACGTACAATGATTGAGCAAGAAATTGCACAGTTAGGTCAAGAAATATCAAGTATGCAACAAAGAGTTGAGTTTAACACAAACCGTGTACTTGCAATGGGTCCTGAAGTTGATTTTAGCGAAGCAATTGAAAGTTTTGCAGAAGGTATTGTAGAACTTGCAGAAGCATACGAGGAGTTTTCTGAAGCTCGTGAAGAATTCGATGAAGCTCGTGCAGAGTGGAATGCTGCAGAATCTGCATGGCTAACAGCACAGAGTTCAGGTGATCCAGAAGCAATTGCAGAAGCTGCTGAAGAATATGCAGAAGCTGCTGTAGAATTTGGTGAAGCGTTAGAAGAATGGACTGAAGCGCAAGAAGAATGGCGTGAGGCGCAAGATGAATGGTCAGGTGAATTTGCCGGAGCTCGCTCTGAGATTCTTGGCGAGTTTAGAAGTGCTAGCAGCAATAACCATGTAGCTTGGTTCCAAGTTGGTGCAAATGCTGACCAAGGTATCCAATTTGACTTTGAGACAGTTTCTCGTGTTGTTGCAGTTTCCGGTGCGCTTGTTAGCATGGTGGCTCAAGGTATGGTAACACTTGGTACACATGGTGACGGTGGTGTTGGTCACGGTGAAGCTCTGTCTTCAATGGCATCAGATATTCAAACTGCACTTGATGAGCTAAACAGTGTACGTGCTAACCTTGGTGCTGTCCAAAACCGTATGGACTACACAATGAGAAGCTTAGATGTTTCAAGTGAAAACCTATCAGACAGTGAAAGCCGTGTAAGAAATGCTGATATGGCACGTGAAATGATGCGCTTTACTATGTCAAACGTGCTTCAACAAGCATCAATCTCCATGCTTTCACAAGCAAATCAAATGCCAAACAACTTATTACAAATTCTACGTTAATTTATTCAAAGTTTTTAGTAAGTATAAGAAAACCGTCTGCCATAAGCTTTGTATAAGCTTATGGCAGGGTTTTATTTTTGAAGTAAAGAAATTTATTCTCTTTAGAAGTGAGGAGACCTTTTGTTGGAAACAAATGAAAAGCCAATTCTTGACACTGCATTTATTAGTAAACATATGAAAATAGATATGCCGCCTGGTGGGGAAAACACAGTTTATTCCTCCATGCGCTTAGTAGAAGATGCAGAAAAAGATTGCATTGCTTTTATGATCACAAGACATGACGACCCTCATTTTATAAAAATAGCGGAAATCCTTAAAAAAAGACATGAATCTCTTCCTGATGATGACCCCCAAAAATTAAATGAGTCACAAATCGAAAAAGAAGTAAGGCGTTACCGCTTAAACGAACTTGCGGATAAGGCAATTGAAAAAGGTGTAAAATTGTTGATAAGTCATGAGCCTATTAAAAATTATCCTTGTCTTTTAGTTCCTAATGTGCGTAGTGTACTTTTATATTTGTTGAAGCAATATGTAAAAATGTTTAATGTTAATGTAATTCAGGTTACAGGTAGTTATGGTAAAACAAGTGCATGTCAATTTGTATATGATATGCTTGGTGCAAATGATAAAATTGTTCACAGAAATAGAGAAAACGGAAATGATTACCGTGGATTGGTAAATGCGATTGCAAGATTAGAAAACAAACATGAGTTTTATGTGCAAGAAACTCAAGAGGCACCAATTGCATGGATGGCAAGTGCGGCATCAAAAATTCTTACTCCAAAGGTTGGAATTATTACAAATGCCGGAGCATCTCATTTACAATTTTTAAAAACAAAGGAAAATGTAGCACACGCTTGTTTAGGCATCCAAGATGGAATTTCAAATGATGATGGACTTTTGTTAATAAATGCAGATGACAACGTGCTAAGAAAAAAGTTAAGGAAGCCAAAAACAAGTGTTGTTTCATATGGCATCCACAATAAAAAGGCTGATTGTTTAGCTGAAAACATAGATACATCATATGATGGCATAAGTTTTGAAATTGTATATAAGAGTGAACGATATCCGTTAAAAGTGGCAGCATTGGGTGAATTTAATGTCTATAATGCGTTGTCTGCTTTTATTACAGGCAGGCACATTGGATTAAATGATGATGAAATAATTAAAGGGATTTCAAGTTACAAATCTAAAGGTATACGCCAAAATCTTGTTGAGATAAAAGGGCGTACTTTCTATATAGATTGTTATAGTGCTACACCAGAAACAATGGCTGCTGCCGTAACACTTATTTCAAATACGAACGTTAAATCAAAGAATAGTAGGCGTATTGCTGTACTTGGAAATATTAATGCTTTGGGTTCCTATAATAAACAAGGGCATGAAGAAGTTGGACATGCTGTATTAAACTCTAATATTGATATTTTAATTTGTTCAGGTCACAATGCTGCAATAATTGCAGATGTTGCAAAAGAAAGAGCGAATTTGAAAGTAATTAAAGTGTTCAACTTTGAGCATTTGGTAGAAACGATTCAAGAAGAGACTAGAGCCGATGACTTAGTTTTATTAAAAGCTGGGCGTGAAGCGGATTTAGAACATGCGTTGGATTTTGCTTTTGGAACGTACTTCACGTTAGAATCAGAGGAGTACTATAAAAATGCAGCTCAACTAAAAAGAGATGATTATTATGCTAGCTTTTTTGAAAGACACACAACAATAACCAAGTATATTGGAGACGCTGTTGACTTAGTAATGCCAAGAACAGTTCATAAACGAGTTGGCAGTAGTATGTATAATAGTGTTTTTGGTATTGGCACAAAAGCGTTTTATGGAAATGAAACGCTTCGCAGTGTTGTTCTTCCCAACTGTTTGAAAGTAATAAGTACAGAGGCTTTTGGAAATTGTAAAGAGCTTACAAAAGTAGTAATACCTCAATCTGTTGTAAATATAGAAAAGGATGCATTTATAAACAGCAATATTGTTATACATGGTGAGCGAAACTCGTTTGCAGAAGAGTATGCGCAAAATAATGATATTCCATTTGAAGAAATAACATCAGCAGCATCCATAAGTAATATTTCATTTGTTTCAGCTGTCGTTACTGGCAATAACGACAATAGACATTTGAATCTAATTAATGATGAACATCCTTTTACAGGTGATACTTCATCACTGTCACTTGCAAAAGCTGAATTAATGTTGCCAGTATTAAAAATTGACACTGTGTATGCGCAAGAAATAGTAATTTATATGACAAAACAACTGCTAGCAGCTGCAAAAAAATATGCAATTGATGGTCTGTATATCGATAGCCCTTGTAAAGGTTCAAACTATGATGACGAGTACGTCATTGGTTTAGCTATTGATATCGTGTCTAAAGGGTCAAAACATTCAGATGAAAGTGATAACTCAATCCATGAATGGTTAGAAAATAATGCGTATCGTTTTGGTTTTAATGTGCACTGTTTAAAAGAAAATGAAGCGTGGCACTTGAGATATGTAGGGAGAGTAAATGCTTATTATATTAAAACTAATAATTTAGGATTAGAAGAATATCTAAACTTAATAAAAGAAAAGAAAGAATTGACTGTTGATATGTATGGGGCAATTTTTAAGCTCTTTTATCAAATCCCAGAAGACAATATGATTAAAGTTCCAAGTGGATTTTATTATTCTATTTCAAGCGATAACCTTGGTGGATATATTATTGAAGTTGATACCGGTGCTGTAAAATGAAAAAAAAGGCAAAAGAGCGCATGATTTCAGTTATATCTGTGCTGATAATAATAACAGTATGGTTTTTAGCCACAAACTTAAATTGGGTATCATCAGTTTTTGTTCCTTCTCCTCAAAGAGTAATAAATGTCTTCATTGTAATTCTTACTGATGGTTATCAAGGTGTTTCGTTTTTTACACATCTGTTTTCTAGTTTAAGGCGTTTATTTATTGCTTTTATTATAGCCTCCGTTGTTGGTGTCCCTTTAGGATTGTTAAGTGGATATAATGGGAAAGTAAGAGCATTTGTTGAGCCGATAATAGGCTTTTGCAGGCCGTTGCCACCGCTTGCATACTATACATTGCTGATTTTGTGGATTGGAATTGGTGATACATCAAAAATAACGTTGTTGTTTATAGCAGCGTTTGCTCCAATGTATCTTGCATGTGTTTCCGCAGTTTTAAGTGTAAAAAAAAGTTATATAGATAGTGCATTAATGCTTGGTGCGTCAAAATGGCAAGTGCTGATTAAAGTTCTGTTTCCGGCATGTTTACCGGGTATTTTAACAGGAATACGTACCGGTGTTGGTGCTGCTTATACAACACTTGTTGCAGCGGAAATGGTTGCTGCAATATCAGGTATCGGTTGGATGACTATTGATGCAAGCCGGTTTTTAAGAAACGAAATTGTATTTTTAGGAATAATAGTTATGGGTATAACTGGGATATTAATAGATGGATTGTTGAAGTTAATAGAGCATATGCTTATTCCTTGGCAAGGAAAAGATTAAAATGGGAGACGAAAATGAAAAAAAAATTTCTATTATTTATATCAATATTTTTTATATTGTTTGTAACAAGCTGTGGCTCAAATGAAGATAATGATTCAAACGGAAATTCACTGCCAAGTGTTGTTAATATTGGTACTCAACAAATGCCAAATGACAAAAACTTAGCAAGGGCTTTGGATTTTTTTGATGATTTAGGTGTGAATGTAAATATACTCATTTTTGATTCTGGCAGAGATGTTAATGTTGCTATGGCATCAGGAAGCATTGATTTTGGTTTAGTTGGCTCAGTACCTGCGTCAGTAGCAATTTCTACAGGAATTGATGTTGATATATTTTGGATTCATGGAATCTTAGGTGATGCTGAATCGTTGGCGATACGTAATGAGTCTGGAATATATAGTTTTGATGACCTTATTGGTGCAAGATTGGCAGTACCTTTTGGTTCGACAGCTCACTATAGTTTACTAAATGCACTTGCGTTAAATGGCTTGACCCAGCGTGATGTTACTTTGTTTGATATGCAACCAGCTGATATTTATGCTGCATGGCAAAGGGGAGATATTGATGGTGCATATGTTTGGCAGCCTACATTATCAAGGATTTTAAATACAGGTTCATCATTAATAACAAGTGGTGATTTGGCTGAGCAGGGAGTAGTAACTGTCGATTTAGGATATGTAAGAAGAGATTTTGGGCAGCGATACCCTGAAATAGTTGAAGAATTTATTCGTATAATGATGCGTTCGCACTATTTGTATCATAATGATTTTGATTATGCTGTTGGAGTTTTGGCAGAACTTCTTATGATTTCGGAAGAAGATAGCCGCCAACAAATAAATGAAAAAATATGGGTTTCAGCAGAAGATCAATTGTTGCCAGAAAATCTTGGAAGTGCGATTGCAAACATTTTAAAAGAAACTGCTGATTTCTTGGAAGAACATTCGTTTATAAATAGAGCCCCTGAGTTAGATGTATTTCGTGAAGCTATAAACACGAGTTTCCTTGAATCTGTTTTAGGTCGTTAAGTTATGCATAATAAAATGGTGCTGGAAGTTAATAATGTTTCGTTTGCATACAAAGATGGAAAAACATGTATAAATGTTTTAAACGACATAAATTTAAGTATAAATGAGCAAGAATTTGTTTGTTTTTTAGGTCCATCTGGTTGTGGAAAAAGCACATTATTAAATTTGATTGCAGGTTTTATAAAACCTGTTTCAGGAATAGTTAAAATGGATGGAGAAAATATAACAAAACCTGATTGGAAAATAGGTGTTGTATTTCAAAACCCAGCACTTTATCCATGGCTTAATGTTAGGCAAAATGTTGAGTTTGGTTTAAAAGCAAGAAAGATAAATAAGAAAGAAATAAATAAACTATCAAGCACTTATTTAGATGAAGTAGGACTATCGGATTTTTCAAAAAGCAAACCATATGAATTGTCCGGTGGTATGCGTCAACGGGTTTCGTTTGCAAGGGTTTTAGTTAATCACCCTCGCTTAGTTTTACTAGATGAACCTTTTAGTGCATTAGATGCTTTTACAAGAGTTGGTATGCAAAATTTCACAAGAGATATCTGGAAAAATAGTAAAAGCACTTTTGCAATGGTAACGCATGATGTTGATGAGGCTCTTTCCTTAGGAACGAGAATCGTAGTAATATCACGCAGACCAGGGCAAATAATTGCAAATAAAAATGTGAATTTTACTAATAGTTTTGAAAAAAATAGTTTAACAAATGTACAGTCATCAGATGAATATATAAATCTTAAAAGAGAGATTCTTGAAATGATTTATACAGAGGCAAATGAATCAATAAAATGATAACTCCGATGGTTTGATAGATGTTTCACCCTATTCTTTTTTGACCTACGACTACCACACCGTTCTACCTCCATGTAGCGGTGCGTAGGTGTTAGATATAGCTTAGCCGCCCACCCGGTTCGTCCTAAAACCGGGGATCATGGGCGGTTTTGCTTTATGCTAGGAAACTGCTTTTTTTCTATAAAAGACTTGCTGCTTCTTTGTCAATTATAAAGTAAACATTTGGATGATTTTGAAGCACTGTTGCTGGAATTTCGTTTGTCACTGGGTGTTTTAATGCTTTTTTAATTATTTCTGCCTTTTTCACACCATTGGCAAGTAAAATGACTGTTTTTGCGTTCATTATTTGGCTTATACCTTGAGTTATCCCATATTCAGGGCTAAATTTATTACCAAAATATTTTGTCATTACTTTTTTTGTAGTTTCTGCTAAAGGGATAATATGAGCATCACTAGAAAAATCAACGCCTTCTTCATTAAAACCAAGATGACCGTTTAACCCTATACCAAGTACGCTAACCTCCAGCGGACCATATTGGTTTATAAAGCTATTTAATTTTTCTTTTTCAGCTTCCGGGCTATCTGCTGCGCCATCAATTATATGGGTATTTTTAAATTGTTTCTCCAGGCTGTCAAGTAAATTTACTTGATTAAAATGTCCGCATGAACCTTCATCAGTTATACGCATCCCAATCCATTCATCAAGTGATACATAATTAGCCTGGCTAATATCAACCTCACCGGCATTTACAGCCTTTGTAAACGCCCTAAACATACCAAGCGGAGTATCCCCACCCGGAAAGCTGTACAAGCCCTTTGGGTTATTTTTTAATGTTTTAGTAATTAAATCACAAGCTTTTTGGCTCATTTTATCATAATTTTCACACACAATAATATTCATAAGTGATTAACACCTGCTTTCTAAATGTATAAAAGCTTACCTAACTAGCGTAACAGCGGCTTTTGAAGGAAGATTTATTTTTACATTCCCATTGCTAAAAGTAACCTCAACATTTACATCAAACTCATTATCATTAAACAGCACAGTATTTATTGACCCATCAGCATTTTTAAATGCAACAGAACAAACATTATTATTTATTGATGACTCAATACGTTTTGCCCCGGGCTTTGTAAACTTGCTAAAGTGGGCTAACCCATAATAGTCAAGTGTGTAGGTCAGTTCCTTAGTTTGCTGGTTTACTTTTACTATTCCACGGCATGTGCTTGCTCCAAAACCCGGTACAAACGGACCGTTGTTCTCGTCAAGTGCCATATTCCAAAGCACCATAGATCTTGACCAGTTTCTCATTATTCCAATACCTGTACGCATTAGGTTTGAAAAAGCCGGTTCAAATTCCGGAATCCATTCGCCTCCGCTTCCTTCCGAAAAGTGGGTTTCTTTATTTGGGAAAAGGTTTTGTACTTGTGTCTGTGCTATTGAATTACCACCATACCAGTGCCATGCTACACCGTCACAAGCATCACCAGCTACTTCCATAACATGCATTGGATAGTCGGGTCTATCCCAGTTATGGTCATAACATAAAATTTTTGTAGTTATACCTGCTTTAACAAAAGCTGGTTTTAGGTAGTTTTTAATAAAATCAGCAGCTTCATGGGCAGGAAGAAACATACTTGGATAATGATGAGGCTCGAAAAGTGGTTCGTTTTGTGGGGTGACAGCATAGATTTTTATACCGTGTTTTTCGTATTCTTTAATAAATTTAACAAAATAGTTTGCAAAAACTTCATAGCAATCTTTACGCAAATGACCTGACACCATGCCTTGAGTGTTTTTCATCCAACCCGGTGCACTCCATGGGGAAGCCATAAGTTTTACATTTTTATTTATTTCCATTGCCTGTTTTGTTAGCGGAAGGATGTCGTCAAGGTCATGTGCAATGGAGAATTTCTCTAGTTCAAAGTCTGTTTCACCTTCGGGGATACTGTTATATGAGTAGATTTTTCTTGCATAGTCGCTTGCACCCATTGGGTTTCTAAGCATTTTTATTCCTATTCCCTTTTCTTCGTCAAAAAGTTTTACCATAAGGTCTTCTTTTACTTTCTTATCTAGCACTTGGTTGATGAGGTATGCCGCAGAATCTGTAAAAGACGCACCAAACCCGTCAATTTCTTGATAGGTTTTTGATTCATCAACTGTTATTTGGACGTTTTTAACGTCTTTTTTTGGCTTAATTTCCTCCAAAGACTTGTTCAAAAAAAGCTCATCCGCATTCGCAGAATAAAATATTTTTAAGCCCATTTCTATATCCACTCCTAAAATAAAATTTTCTTTTATTGTATCACATTAAAATATAAAAATGGTATAATAGACGTGACATTTTCTAATGTTTCTGTTGTGCAAAGCACAACCCCGGAACGGAGTGAGGAAATGTAGCTGGGCTTGGGGCAGAGCCCCATTTAGATAAAAGGAGAAATTTTTCATGCTAAAAAACAAAAAGTCAAATTTACTTTGGTCAATAGCTACAGACAAGGTTTGGCGAAACCTTGAATACTTGAAAAAAATAACAGATGACAATTTACTTCTGCCCTTTAGATACGAGGCAGGGCTTATAAACAGACAAAACAAAAATACAGATGTTCATTGGGGCTGGGATTCTATTTACTGTCAAATCCGAGGGACGTTCACAGGTCACTGGCTTTCTGCAATGGCTCGCATGATTTATACACAAAATGACCCTAGCCTTAAAGCAAGAGCCAACTATATTGTTGATGAAATTTACAACTGCCAAAACGAAAACGCTGGTGGCTGGGCTTTTCCTATACCTGAAAAATATCTACACTGGATAAAACGTGGAAAAAGGGTTTGGGCACCACACTATGTTTGTCATAAAGTTATGATGGGTTTACTTGATATGTATTTGTATGCGGAAAATGAAATTGCACTAACTATTGTTAAAAAATGTGCAGATTGGTTTTATGATTTTACAAAAGATATCGACGAAGAAACAATGGATAATATGTTGGACTTTGAAGAAACCGGAGGCTTGATGGAGCTTTGGGCAGACCTTTATGCTGTAACAAAAAATGAAAAACATAAAAAACTAATTTATAAATACGAGCGTAGAAGGCTTTTTAATGCAGTTTTTAATGGAGAAGATGTTTTAACAAACCGTCATGCAAACACAACAATTCCAGAAATTCATGGTGCAGCTCGTGCTTATGAAGTTACAGGGGAAGAACGTTTTAGAAAGATTGTTGAAATTTATTGGGATTTGGGTGTAGACAGTCGTGGTTCTTTTGTAACAGGTGGGCAGTCAAGTGGTGAAGTTTGGGCACCTCCTGGTCAGCAAGCAAAAAGACTTAGCCCCCTTGCACAGGAACACTGTGTTGTTTACAACCTCATGCGTTTAAGCCAGTATTTGTATCGCTGGACTGGGGATAGTAAATTTGCAGATTATTTTGAGCAAAATTTATATAATGGCATTTTTGCTCAAGGATTTTGTGAAAGCCAATGGACGCAGCTTACAAACGAAGACCACCCAACAAGCAAAGGACTTATTGCATATTATTTACCAAACCATGCAGGCAGTAAGAAAGAGTGGGGGAGTGAAACCAACCATTTTTGGTGCTGCCACTGTACCCTAGTTCAAGCAAATGCATTTGTATTTGAGCATGTTTTTTATGAAAAAGGAAATGAAATTTTTGTAGCCCAGTATTTGCCTGCTGAAATGGAAACTGAGTTTTGGGGTAAAAAGGTAACAATTAAGCAAGAAAAAGAATCTTTAACAGATTGGAAAATAAGCGGTACAAACGACCGTACAGTTTTAAGCCGACCAAAAGAAGACCATTATAAAATGGAAGTAAAGGGTAATGAACAAGAGTTTACTATAAAAATTAGACTTCCTTGGTGGCTTGCAAAAAAAGCTGTAATAAAAATTAATGGTGAAGAAATAGAGTATGTAATTGAAAATGGACATGCCGTTTTAACACGTGTTTGGGGTAGTGAAGATGTTGTAAATTACATTTTGCCAAAGGAAATGAAAACTTGGACATTGCCCGATTTGCCTAACTATGTTGCATTTATTGAAGGTCCAATTGCTTATGCTGGTTTGGCTTCGGAAGAAAGAACAATTTATGGTGACATAACAAACCCGGAAAGCTTTATGATTGGCAGTGACGAACGGCATTGGGGTAATTGGCGCACCGGCTGGAGGACAATAAATCAAGATGTTAATATAGAATTTGTGCCTATTTATCAAATCTGTAATGAGGTTTACACAGTTTATTTTCCGGTTCTTGGGGCAGAGCCCCATTCAATTCATTAAGCCGGAACGAAGTGAGGAAATGTAGTCGGGTTTTGCCCGACGGAATGGCGGGGCTTGGGGCAGAGCCCCATTAAAAAGGAGAAAAAGATGAAAAAAATAATTGTAGGTTTTGATGGCTTTGTAGATGTTCTAGTTAAACCGATAAAAGAAAAAGGTGAAACAACAGAGTACTTTGATACTATAGGAAATTTGGGGCGTTATCTTGTAGGGCAAGAAGGCAAAAGCTGTAGTATCGAATATGATATTTTTAAACGCAAGCATGGCGGAAATGCTCCATTGCTATCAACGGCAGCCGCCCATCTTGGAATGGACACAACCTGTATTGGAATGATGGGATATCCAAGTCTTGACCCTGTATTTGCTCCGCTAAATTTTAAAAAAATATCTTATATGCCCCCGGGGGAAGCAACAGCCCTTGAATTTAATGATGGGAAAGTGTTCTTAGCTCCTGGTCTTGAACTAAAAGACCCTTGGGAAAGAGTAAACGAAGCTTTTGCATATGAAGCCGAAAAAGCGTTTCAACAAGCGGATACAATAGCGCTCGTTAATTGGAGTGAAATTACATTTGCCAAAGAGCTTTGGAAAAATATATTAAACTGTCTGCCGGATTTTAACGAGAAAAAGGAAAAGCATATCCTGTTTGACCTTTGTGACACAACACGCAAACCCAAAAATGAAGTAGATGACATTTTGCAGTTAATTGGAAGGTTTAGTAAAAAAGGAACAACAACTCTAAGCTTAAACGAAAATGAATGTTTAGATGTAGGCAAAAAAATATTTGACATTAATGATTCAAAGTTAATAGCAAAAAACATCCGCAGCTTTTTTAGCATTGATGAAATTCTTGTACGCTCAAAAAGGTGGGTTTATATAATTGCAAAAGATACAGAGTGTTTAAAGGACACAAATCATGTAGAAAAACCGGTAATTTCAACAGGGGCAGGGGATAATTACAACGCAGCATATTGTTATGGAACTGCTAAGGGATTAACTCATGAAGAACGGATTGATTTTTGCAATAAGTTTGTTCATGGATATCTTTCAAAAGGTGGATATTAAAACTAAGGGGTGTAGTAACTACACCCCAAAATCAACAAAAAGTGCGAGTAAACCATAAATTATTAAAGCAACCCCGGAAATAATGTGTGAGAAAACAACAGGGATTTTTTTTGCGTATTCAGTTCGTGCAAGTAAAAATGAAAGAGTTGAATATCCAAAATGAGCAAGAGCAACAGTAAGAGGAATTATAAGGTTGGAAGCAGGTAAAAATATAAATGTAATTCCCATTGTAATAAGCATTGCTTCAACACTCATCACAACTCCAACTGGTATAATTTTTTTAATGGATGATGCGGTTTCTTTAGCTTCGTCCTTTTTTTGTACCTTAAAACATTCAAATACAAAATACTGTAGTAAATACCATATGCCAAGGGAAATAAATAAAAATCCAACAACAATGTCTGTATCAATCGAAATAAGTTCGTAAATTCTTTCTGCAATTAAAAATCCAATAATACATAACATAAACAAAAAGGCATTAATTACAGCAAGATATAAAAACTTACACTTTTTTTGAAGCCCTAAAGAAAGTCCAATAAAAAATGCATCAAGCGATACAACAAGCCCAGATATGACAGGCATAAACATAAACTTCATCTCCACAATTTATATCTAAGTTTATAATATGCATGTTCCCTTAAAGTGGGAAAAGCACATGAATATGCTATAGTATTTTTGAGTAATACAATATTAAACCCTCTTCTTCTTTTGGGTTGGTGATTACCAATTTGTCAAAGGAGTCGTATCCCCAATGGAGATATATCGCAAGGTTGCGGGTTTCTTTAGGCTCAACACCTATTGTTGATGTTTTATAGCCCTCGCTTTTTGCGTATTGCTCCATGATTCTAACAAGTCGGGATATATGCCCTTTACCCTCATGCTTTTTATCAATACGTAGACCATTGACTTCAACGCTTTGCAATGAAAAGATTAGAGTTCCCTCTCCAATAGGTTCTTCACCATATAGCACAACGAATGTTTTAGTTTTCTTCTTCACGTGATTTTCAATAGCGATTTCTTTCCATGCAACCCATCTTTCATCACCAACATTGTCTGCGATGTTTTTATCCCATTTGACATCAAGTTCTGCAACCGTGGCTTCTCGATAGCTATATTCGTTCTCCATCCTACACCTCCTAGCATAAATTTTGTTCAGCTTGTTTTTTATTTGGCTGAAACACCAAAATAACCTTTGCAAGAAGCTCATTTATCACGTTAGTAGGCACGCTCTCTATAAACTCAAAATTTCTGGCGTTGTAGTCTATCGTGACAACTTGGTCTAGCAATACTGACCCTGTTGTTTTTGTACCTTGTAGCTTGATATACAACGGATAATTGTGCAGGGTGTTGCTTATTGGGGCAAATACGGCAATATTGGCTATGTCGCTTATAATCTTGTTGCTTAAACAGATATAAGGACGGTAACCTTGCTGTTCATGTCCTTGCTTTGGATTAAGGTTGATTTTAATAATATCGCCCTGTATTGGAGTTCCGTCTACCATTTTTCATTCCCCGTTGATTCGCCTAAGTCAATTAGCTCCGTTTGAAATGCACCATCAGCATAGTCTTTGAAAAGATGTTCCAGTGTTCCTTTTTTTGGCGTTGGAGTTCTTGTTAAAATAATCCTTTTGTTTTCGTCCACTTCAAAAAATAGCTTGTCGTTAAGGTCAATTTGGGCTTTTCTCAAAATCTCAACAGGTACACGAATACCCTTGCTGTTGCCCCATTGTGATACAACTGCTGCCTCTTGCATTTTCTCAACTCCTTTTATTGTAGTATATCCGCTATGTATATCCTTGTCAAATTAAAATATCTTTTTGTAATTCACACATTTCATTAATCATAGCAACTGCATTGTGATAACTTGAAATTGTACCTTTAATAAGTTGATTGAAACTTCTACTCTTGATAAAATCTACCCCAAGAAGGGTCATCCAAAAACTCTGTCAAACTATCAAAAATATACGTATGCCTATGAAAGGCAAAAACCGAAATATCCATTTGCTGTCTAATATTAAAATCAAAATTAACCCAATCATTATATTTTCTGGTTCTTAGTGCATAATTAAACTCATTGTCAAACTCTCTATCAAGCTATCGTACTAAATCACGAACATTTTCCCCCATTACAATATTTTCAGAAAGATAAACAAGGTATTCTATAAACTTGTCAAGCAACTCTTGACGAGTTAAAGGCTGCCTAAGCAACAATCTATCATCGTTGTCATCTATAAGTACCCTATGAAATGTTGGCAAATCAAAACTGTCTCAATAAAGACCAAATGTCCAATCGAAGTCAGAGAGCAGAAATCTCCACCGACGCATGTTGTTGTATGGCCAGTCTGTTGCACCAATATAAATTTGAAATGCATAATATTTAAGAAATCATTAATATCTAAAATTGCTTCAAGTTCTGCAAAAATTAAATCATCAGAGAAGATTTGTCATGGGGTAACGGAGAATATTTTTTACAATTTGAATGATGCCTTGTGCTTCCGAACGGCTTATATCAAGTAATTATGCCACGCTCACATCCAACCGAACCGGGTCACCTGCTTTTTGTGGACTGGCAACGAGCAACCCCTTATTCATCTTTTATGTTTGTTTGCATTTTTAACAATTTTCTTTCGATACTACGTAAGTCATTAACCGCAGTAGGAAACCCCGGTGTTTTTTTGTTTTCCATGCC
>Ga0131853_10014159_pt1 | contig 14618 bp, 5 predicted proteins | sample TergutLab28metaG_FD_92764 | JGI IMG/M metagenome (GOLD analysis project Ga0131853, IMG submission 92764) | Labiotermes labralis P1 segment gut microbial communities from Petit-Saut dam, French Guiana - Lab288 P1 (version 2) (version 2) | ecosystem: Host-associated > Arthropoda: Insects >... | reverse complement strand
GCGACTTGTGCCACTTACAGCACAAACTGATTGGTTTTTATAACCGAGATGAAAAGTGTTTACAGCGCGGTACGGACTGGGTCTTTAAATAAAGCGGTCTGCGCTTCGTCTGTAAAGGGTTAAAAGCCCACTGGTCACATGATGCACCAACAGTTTAACATTCAACAACTGTACGCTCTGCCCACACTGTATTTATGTGTTTTGTATTTATCTGAGAACAAACAGCGACTTGTGCCACTTACAGCTTAAACTGATAGGTTTTTATAACACATATGAAAAGTGTTTACAGCGCGGTACGGACTGGGTCTTTAAATAAAGCGGTCTGCGCTTCGGGTTTATATCAGAACAAACAGCAACTTGTGCCACTTACAGCATAAACTGATAGGTTTTTATAACGCAGATGGAAAGTGTTTACAGCGCGGTACGGACTGGGTCTTTAAATAAAGCGGTCTGCGCTTCGTCTGTAAAGGGTTAAAAGCCCACTGGTCACGTGATACACCAACAGTTTAATATTCAACAACTGTACGCTCTGCCTACACTGTATTTATGTGTTTTGTATTTATCTGAGAACAAACAGCGACTTGTGCCACTTATAGCATAAACTGATTGGTTTTTATAGCCGAGATGAAAAGTGTTTACAGCGTGGTACGGACTGGGGCTTTAAATAAAGCGGTCTACACTTCGGGTTCAAAGGGTTAACTAATTTTTAGTGACTTTGTTTGAAAAACATGAAGTTCTTCCCACAGCAGGTACATTGAGGGTACAGGGGATTGTGTAGGGTACCTACTGAAAGTAGAAGAAGGTGGACTGATGTGATGGACATGAAAGTGTATTATGTACAAGTAAAATGCTCAAGTTACATTGCGATCACATTTTCCTGTCATCCACTGCACACTCAATAATACAACAATAGTAACTGTTATATATACATATACATTTAATTAACATCTAATAATGGTGTTCAATTATGTCCTCTACTGGCATATGTCAGCAGAAAGAGAACATTGAGTACTGCTGTCCACAGTGTTTGTAAGTTTTGCCTAGTCTTGAATGGCTAACAGTATACAGGTAGCTTCTTCAGCCCACAAATGAACTGGGGCACAAGAACCCAATTCTTAACATCGTTGATATCAAAGCATGTCAATGAGACACTTCAAATTAACACATATCTTCACAAACTATTCCTTTCATTTATTAGTGAAGTATGATGTAACAGCATCAATGTTACCATGCCTGCATATTTCAGTCATACCAGTTAGTCCTGAATAAGGTTGCTGATTTCAATTCTTTTTTAAGCATATTATTTAATTAACATCTAGGCTTAGATGGGACAAGTATGTTAAAATGGATCTTAAGGAAATAGGATGAGAAGACATGGATAGGATTGATATAGTTCAGGACAGGGAAAATTGGCAGGTTCTTGTTAATATGGTACTGAAACTTGGGATTCCATAAAATGTGGGAATTTCTTGACTAGCTGAGGAACTGTTAGCTTCTCAAGAAATACTCTGCCCTGAGGAGTTAGTTATTTATAGCCATGTGATGATGCTGTCAAAAAGATCATGGTGAAAGATGAATAAATGATTATGAAGAATTAGCAGAATGATAATGACAGGGTAAAACCAAGCTACTCTGAGTGGAATCTGTCACAATGATACTTTGGCTAACAAATACTCCACATGGACTAGCCTGGAATTGAACCGAGTGATTTTAATGAAATTTGGTAATATCACGCCATTCATTTTATATCTGTAGATGGGAGGGTAATATCAAATTGGACCCTGCTTCACTAGAAAACTCTGCATCCAAAATACCAGCAGATCTGACAAGTAGGAGACTCTGTAAGGATGCTTATATGGTGGAACATGGTAGTTAAAATCCTTGTGCTTCAGAAACTGCTATCATTCTCCAACTCCTCCTTCTCCTGTTCCTCCTTTACACCATTTTCTACTTCAGCACTAATCTCAACACTTGTCAAAAGTGGAAGGTACAGGCAGCTTCAAGATTACACATTTATTCTGTTCTGTTGTAACTCACAGCCTTATAGCTTTGAATTTAACACTGTCAGTCACTAACATTTCACATTACCATGTCAACATGTATGTACATCTAACAAACACCATTTCTATTGCCTAAAAAACTTTCAAAGTTGTTCAAAATATATCACCTAGCCAAACAAATCCCATTTCTGTTGCACACATTGTTCTTTTTAGTTATGCCTGAATGCTGCGTTTCTGTTGTCTGCTGTTATAGACAAATCTTTACTACAGAAAAATTATTTCCTCCCAAAATAACTTGCCAAATTCAGCAACATTGCCACCCAATGTTTAATTCATTACAACTTTGGCACAAATGTTTGTTACACAAAGAAAAAAAAACCCTCCATTGTCAATCATTAACCAGTTAAAACAGAAACACGTTTATGTGGTTCATGGTACAAATAATGAGGTTCTCCCTGCGTCCTGGAAATCATGAACCCAAAATAAAAAATAAAGTCACAAACATATTTGGAAAATGACATGTGCAACCACAAAGTGTAACTCAAAGCCTCTCCAACAACATAAGAAATTGTGGTTTTCTCTTCATCTTAGGCATCCTCACAGCGTTCTAATGCTACATTTTCATGTGTTATTTTCCACAGGATCCACAAAATTAATGCATATCCATCTACTTGCTTCACCTCTAAAATGTAATAGACTGACAAAATTTGGTATCCATAATACAAGAGCAAATTTTAACTGAGGAAGAATAACTCATTCTATGGGCTACACCAGTTACGGTGCTTTCTGTACCTGAAGATGAAGGTAGAGCTGACTTGTGAAACGTGTATAACTTGTAAGGCAATGATGGATGAAGATTAAAAAATAAGACTGTTTCAGAATATAATACACCACTGTAAAAACCCTACAGACCTGAAATTAACTTTAACCAATACTGGTCCAATATAATACATACAGTACATCAGAGTGCTCAAACTAAACGTTACTGGTACTGTCTAAAATATCAGACAGAAGTACTGGTACAACATATAATATAAAAACATATTTTCTTGAGTATATGGTACACTTTGGAAAATGCTGCTAAATAGGTACATTTGCCTTACAGTCTGAAGGTACAAAAAGTTTACTATCCCTAAAATATACCATCTAATATCTATGTGCATCCTATGGCCTGAAGAATATGGCAGAACTCTATGAAGACATACAGGTTTTATTTGAAAATGTCTTCAGTAAGGTTGATATTCTAAGAGAATTCATTTGACTCCTTATGCTATGACAGCTTTGAAAACACTGGGTCCGCACCTGATCTGAACCTGCAATAAAAAATCAGGCTGAATTCATTTTGAAAAGAACTCTTGTTATAACCGTGTTAGTCTCTGCTGTGAAAGATGTGTTGTCAGCTTCATGATTTATTTAATTATGACATCAACTGCAGATATTAGTGCAAGACAAAATATGAAGTTGATAACATAAACACAGAAAGCAGAAAATGGGAAAGTCAGATTCAGCAGTGATTAACAAATACATTGATTGCATCATGGCAGAAACTTGAAAATTCTGATGGGCGACATATCATAATCATTTCCCCCCCAATAAAAATCATGATTTTATAAAAATCACTGAACTGTCTTAATAAAATATGACTTCAAAATGTAATACAGCCAAAAACTTCTGTGGAATTCAGGGGTCTGTTAGTCTTGCAATTACACAGGTCCATCAAAAGGCTGAAACAAAATATGGACCACTTCTGCAAGTGTCAACACAGCAAACATTAAGCCCATTTTAAGCTGTATATCAACCTTCAGCCTTCTTTTTCAATACTTATCACTGTATTGCTGTAAAGAGCCCCATGGATGTTCCCACCTCAGAAACAGATTGTCACCTTAACAGGTGGCAAGAGGAAAGCAAGCTGCATAAGAGTCAAACTGGAAGAGTCTCTTACAAACAATAAATATATCACATATTACATGTAAGTTCTGTCCATTTTAGAAACATAGCTAATCACAGCAGTCAGCTGTAGGAACATCTTTAGCTTCTGGTGCCATCAGTCACACACTGTTTCCTGTTGCACACATCAGAGGGCAGCAGTGTCAGTCACAATAGCAGCTAGTAACAGTTTCATCTCAATAGATTAACAAAAAATAAATAATTATTAAAACAGGTGAGAAGAGAAATCAACAGATATGGTACCAGTATGCAGTGGCACACCAATCTTATCTCAGCAACAATCAGATAATTCCAAAGTGATGCAAAATTTAACATTTTTCCCTCACAAATCAATACAGATGACATACCACTAAAACAAAATCTCACTGAAATATCAATATTTCAACATGGATACTCTCCATATCAGTTCCCTGGGGCCCTGCACTAGCTGGTACAATACATCAGCTGTCCAACAAACACGAAACATTAACATCAGGTTCCTTTACTCAGGACTGTTAGACGAATTACTGTTTGGTGCTGTGCATTTTCCAGAGAGCACAACAGAGCACAGCATGCACTCAGAATCCTCCTAGCCATCACTCAGCTTTGCATAACACCTTCATTGACAGATCAGCTGGTGACTTCAGCACAGAAACTTGCCTCATGGACAAAATGACTGGTAGGCTGATAAACTTCCACTGCGGTATGGATGTGGACAAAAGATGAAATCATAGGAGGCATCTGGTTCCATAGAGGACAAAGGCAGGAAGTGCCCAAAATTGCATTCTCCAGACCTCTAATGATAATATAGTGAAGTAATTTTAACTGTAATTGAATTCTGCGCTGAATTACAGCAAAATGAGCGCACTACAGCACAACACATTTCCATTTACCTTTTACATATGACTGCTTTAAAGGTAACATACATGCACAGTGTTTACAATTTTTTGCACAGAATTATCTTCAGTATATACACAAAGTTTAATTGCAGCAGGTATGAAGGAATATAAGAAAATCCGGGTTTCACAAAAGTCTGTTTTCAGAAGTCATTTATTGTGCCTTCAGCCCTCATGGAACTAGGTGCTGTTTATCATTATTCAAAAACAAACACCATTGTTCCAGTCACTGAACAGATGTACCATATGACAATGAAGAATTTGTAACTTTCAATTTTCTAAGCACATATAAGCTGGCAGGGCACTTTAAAATGCTTATAATATCAATGAACACTGAAAACAATATGGCGTGTCTGTGGATAAACCAGTTTGAATTTGTAACTTCAAATTGTCTTGTAAGACTTTTTACTTGATGCTAAAAATAATCATGCTGTATCAGTTACCAAATTGCCATGACAAAATCGGAAAAAAAAAAAACAAGATAGCAAATGTATGTATGACATAACAATGTGACATGTTCATGTAAACACTGCCGCAGTGGAAACGCGACAGTGAGTTCCTCATGCATTGTTGTGCTATACAGTGCTGTCAAGAATTCTTCTACGGTAATTTTACGTTGCCAGCAACAATAAAATGTGCATAGGTCTCCATGTAAAGTGCCCAAAGTTTTGCCCGATTTTAATCAAATTTGGACTCTCAAGATTTTCATAAAAACTCCCAATATCTTTCACAGAAATCCAACCAGTGGGAGCCGGGCTTATATAAGCGGCCAGACGTATGGACATGAAGCAAATGTGAGCTTTTCACAAGTATGCAAACCCACCTAAAAACCACAAAGGGTAATTTCTAAGAACACAAGTACTGGCCTCTTGTAACTAATGGGTTTGGGGATCCCCTCCTAAAGAGTCAATTGTGAACACATATGATAAATCTGTTCATGACACACAAGTTTCTCAGTGCCAAGAAATTGGAACTGAGATATCAGGGTAATGATGGCGAACAGAGCAGGCACAGAAAGGTGTCTTACTTTGTATTCACTACTGCACAGGCAAGTCAAATGCCACTACATCAGTGGAGTATCTCACAGTTAATAAATCATATCATACAAAAAAATACCAGCAATTGCTTACAGTATTCATAAATATGTTGCACATTCTTGCTATGCACTACTTGTAAATAGGTACCTATATGCTTATTAGTTCTACACAATCAAAATAACAAAGCACTATATGGCTGGCTTGAGTAGTTGAGAACTCATCAGACATTTATATCAAAACAGTAAGTGTGGAAGAGATACTGACGCATTTTACAAAGGACAACCTCATTTTCCACGAGTATCATACAGGTGTATCGTTACATGACATAGTGATATTGCTATGACATTTATACAACTGTTTACTGTAAACTTAAGTTCAGTAACTCACTCCAAAAATTGAAGCAGATGTTGAAGATTTGAATCTTCTTCAATTAATCACTGCGTCATTGGGACACAGTTTCTGACATTTTGAAGGAAGGACCATAGAAATCTGTGATCGGTGGAACAGTGTCAAAGATGCCTAACCTAATGTATGCCGACAAACGATGGATGTGTCTATGTTACATTATGTCAAAGTGCCAATAATTTTTTGTCAAATTAATCTGAAGACACCCAGGGCCGCTCTGAGTGAAACAAACATCGAAAATGATTTGTTACTTATAGTAAAAAAAAGTGAACTTCATCAGACACACTTCAGGAAGCTAGGAAAACCAGGCTTCACACTGACGGCAGATATGAACATGATCAGCGTAGAGAAGAAAACAAACTAGATGCTACTGAATGCTTTATTGCACTTATAATCTATTGAACATGTTTCAAGCACTTATATGCCCATCTTCAGGAGCTCGAGACTATACTTGTGTTACTGCCGCGTACGGTGCGAAATGTGTTGGTTGCTGGTCGTCCGCTGTTAGGTGCAGAGCAGCAGGATATGCGTCCGGGACGCATAGCCTGCTGCTCTGCTCCTAACAGCCAACCACCATCAACCAAGGCATTTCACACCGTATGCTGCAATAACACAAGTATAGTCTTGAGCTCCTGATGATGGGCACATAAGTGCCTGAAACATGTTCAATAGATTATAAGTGCAATAAAGCATTCAGTAGCATCTAGTTCATTTTCTTCTCTATGCTTATACTATGATGCACGGACAAACATACATCAAATGAACATGATCAGTTCAAAATGTTTGTGCTCGGTTGATGGACATCAATTGTATGCTTTTTTTTTTTTTAAATAATCATGTGGAGTTTTGTACTCATGAATCTCTCTGTTTCTCTTGATATCACACACACACACACACACACATGCATGTAAACACACTGCCACGTTATGCAGCCAGTTACTGTTGACATATTCAGCAACAAATATGTTACTGTAAACTTGCAATATTTATATCTTTGCATTAACGTAGCTGGCCTACCTCTCACATCCAGTATACAAACTGTGAACATACAGCTTGTGATCATAATGGCTGACTCACATAGCAGTGATGAATTTACATTCAACTATGTCTAAACAATTGGTCCCTAACATTCATGTATCAAGGCTCTGTGAACCACACAAAACACATAGTCACAAGACATAAATATCATGACAGATAAGGTACACAGCGCTTCTGCCCTCTGAAGAAACAAGTGCATTATTGTAACTTCCTTCAACCAGAATTCAGAATGGAACAAGGAAGTCAGTTCCAATCTGAATTCTGGTGATCACATAATTCATACTATAACAACTGAGAATGGCCAGTGTTTTTCAGAAGTTCCCACTGGAATGTGCAGTGCAGACACAGCATCACATGGTATGTATTCGGCACCTCCTGTGAGCAGTTGCTTGCTGACTAGCGAATATCTAAGGTGGAGCTGCTATCACCTGAGCAAACCAAACCAAACATTCCATTGTGATAAGCACACTGTTTCATACTGTACAACAGTACATACTTACCTGGAGATGTCCATTAGTTTTGAACATTATGTGTCAAATACACAGACATTTTGCCACTATGAATCTGATATGACCACTCAACCACAGTGGGCAGGACTCACTCATTGTTATGGATTCAGATATACTGTGTCAACTGCTGAGATAATGAGAAGGACAATTACAAACCATGAGGGGATATGAGGTATCAGAATCTGTTAAAAGATCATAATCAGAACTGTAATGGTAAAACTGAAAAACCACATAAAAACCAGTATTGGCAAGATCTAAGCTAAGAACTTCTTTACAACACATCAGATCATTACCTTTAACCAGTTCAGCCCCCCAGATTGTACTCTCACACCTGTCCCACATGAGAAATAAGGAATATAGGACAACATGGTGGAGGAAGTGTGCCGAATGAGTGTGATGTGGGACTGCAAATGTGTCCTGGAGATAACCGCACCACACCCAAGTTACAGTGAGGTAACAGTTGAAGTAAGTTTTCAGAATCAAAATACTTCTCACCAAACAGGTAGACAACAAACAGAATTAATTTGCTGTATTTCTTGCAGTGTATTGCTAACTTAACACATGAAAACCAGTATACGGGTCACAGGGATGGCTACAACTACATTAAGAACAGGGTGCAGGCAGATATGACAGAGAAGGTCAAAAGATTGATAAGAATAACAATGAAAGTATTAGGAAACTAAACAATACAGTAGTTATAAATGTACACATATATAAATATACAATGATGTATCAGTCAAACACAACAAAACTTTATTATGTTTATTACTGTATTAGGGCAACATGTTTCGATTCTTACAGAATTGCCTTCAGGCCCTTCTAAGATACAGATCCTTATTTAGTATGCTCAGAAAATGTAATGGTGTACTCCGTGAAAAACACATGGCAGGACTTAAAATAAGCCCAAAGGGAAAACATTTAACCTGGAGTATAATTAATGAAAACAGAGGAAGTTGCTTACCTGCGAACATCACTTCTTGCTCTCTGTGAAGTCTTGAAATCATCCCGGACCCTGCCAGAACGCGAATGGAGTTTACGGAAGATCTGCGGGAGATTGTGCTGTGGAAACAACGTTTCAAGTATGCCCTCTAGCAAGACGTGTAATAAACGTCTGTTCAGCACAGGGTGTTGGAAAAGTTCAAACACGCATAAAAGTCCTCGTCTCGTTGTATCGCTGCCTATTATATGCTTCAGTTCATCTGCAAAAGTATTTACACAAACAATACAGAATGAAGCATAGAGTGACGTATATATGTAAGTAGTTATGTGAGAAGGATCACAACACTATGGGAAAATGAGCAGAGAAGAGGCAGATATTATACCCACAGTCAGCTATAAACTGAGGGCGTTACACTGAGAGGTGACTACAACAACACAGTACTTACCAGACAGGCTCGAAAGTAGGGCTACTTTGGCAGCAACTCGAGTCCGCATGCGAGTCGCTTCATCTCGGGGCAGGCGAGGCTCTGCCTTGCAGCCATTTGGCCAGAAGGACTGTCTGCGTAACATTCAATCATTATATAATCACAGCTGTAATGCATATTGCAATATGGCAGGTACTACTGCTGTTTTCTATTCATACCTCAAACAAACATGGCCTATGTAGTTTTTGGTTTACACATATTTCTCCGAGTGAGAGATATGACAACACATTCACTTCCGACACCTTGATATAATTACTATATACTTCATGTCCTGCTAAGACGCATGTACTCATACATGCAGTTAGTGGTAGGCTTTCGTCTGTCCTCCATGTGAATGCTACAAATATGGAATATTGCAGCTGAGACATATGCACTGTCTTATTTCTCAAAGGTCCCATGTCTCATTCCTGACCCAAAGCCAGACATTTTGAGTTTTTGGAGCTTTCCTTTATTTCTCTACACAACTTTTCGAATGAACTCAAGCCACCCCACATACTTCCAGATTCAATGTTCAAATCACTCCTTCTATAATCTATGCAGTTGAGGAGGTACTGTTAATCTTTTGCTGCAGTTACCAAGTCTACTCCCCTCTGACCCTTGGAAATAACCACATACCATCATCCAGTCATTAAAAACATATTATGTAGTCACCCAAACATTACACAAGTAATGTATATAATCATCCAATAATTGCATAATTACTATATACTGGCACCCCCTTATGTCATTCCACATTACATCATTTCTGCATCTGACTCAGCTTCTTAAATTGATGTAAAATATTCTAAACTTCCTAACCACAACAGTGGCAAGTGATTAGTGCAAACCATTCATTTCTCTGCCAGTCCATCCTTATAAGAGCAAATATGGAATAAAGAGTGACATCATGCCAGAATCTGACTTGTTCAAATGTTGTTGCCCATCTTAAACACAAATTATGAAGAAAACTTACTTGAATGCTCTCAGGTAGTCAGCAACCTGGTCAGGGCTGGTCATTAGGGACACATAATCCAGTATCCTCCGATTCACAATGTCACCAAACATGGTACGTATAATCTGACGTAGTAATGTCACTATCCGTCTGCGAAGCCACTGGTTTCGAGACTTGAGATCAAATACCTCGTCCATCAGAAGCAACATAATTCGCAGTGGGATGTTGTCATCAGTCTAGAACAGACAAATAATGGTTGTATTCAGTTTTGTTACAGTGAGTGACATCCTATTTGAACACAACCTGTCTCTGCAATGTATTTAAATATGAGAATCTGGTTCTGTTCCATTGTGCACATTATTACTGTAGCAACCAGGCCTTTTGAATATTAATCAGGCAGAATCACCCCAGTGACTTATGGAGGTTGTGAAGACATCAAATGCATATGTAGAAACATGCATGGTAAGTGAGCTGCGGCATTTTTACCATTTAATGACATTCTATCTCATGGGGATGGAGCATCAACAAGATATGTTACAACAGAAAAGTACAAGGAAATACATAGGTAGTGCTGATGAGGTTCTATTATCCTGTAACCATTCAAATGCTTTCTATGAATACAGAAACCAGTAAAATTATAAATTAAAAAGTACATTCATGCAACACTTGAATGAGTAAGACACTTCCACTTCAAACTGTGACAGCCCAGCCATTATGGTTACTAGGCAATGGGCTGCATAAACAGGATTTGATTCCCAGCAGGATCCAGGGATCTAGGTCCTCTCTCCAGCAGTAAAACTGTTGAAGCTAACACTCACTTCCACCTACTGCCGAGGTTAAAGATGCATGCAGACAGAACCACTTCCATTCTGCCACACATCTTCATGATATGATGCTTAATTATGCAAAACGGCAATTTTTTACTTTTACAGGCTTCCAGTACTAACCATTTTCAAACACAGCATAAAATGTTGGTTCACTGCTCACAAGTACTCACATCAACATGAAGTGAAGCTCCAACCTTCATGGACTCACAGAAGACAGGTGGACGTATTACCTTTCCCTGGAACACCTTGTTTATACCATCCATCACACCATCCACTGTACTCATGAGGTTGTCAGGCATGGTACGGACTGCCTGCCCAACGGTCCGCATTGATGTCTTCAGAGGATTCACTAAAATGTCAAGCTACAAAAACAGGGTGACTGCATTTCTGTGACATTATATTGCAATAAATGAGATATGGCTAAGTGATTGTGACTGAGTAAGCAGGACTACAGAAGGTGCTAGTCATGGCCCAATGCAAAGGCAGAATATGAACATGCCCACGTGCAAACTCTAAAAAAAAACCATGAAAAAACTAAATCATGATAGCCAGGATTTAGAATGGGTGCCTTCAAAATGGGAGTCAAAACAGATTAACTTGTTTGGTAACATATATTTTTATCACGCACAATTACCATTACGTGTACTAAATATCCATGATGTTTGGAACATAATCTTTTAATGAATTTTATGCTTTCACAAGGATTCACTTTTAATACACACCCTGGAGACACATGTAGCATATTTCTCCAAAATGTAAGCAACGCAGCCCACTTCCGAATCTTGCAAAACCCCAAAACTGGATCAATATCTTATTAAATCTGAATCCAAAATTGCATTTCTGGTTCATAATGAAGACAATAAAAATATCTCAAAAGTACTATGCTATTTGTTAAAATACATCATTAATACAATAATGTTGACTTAATTTAGAAGGCTCCATTAATATAAAACAGAAATTCCACAGACAAGGCTGAAGTAAGGGACACAGGGCAGTACGAATATTACAATTTGTGGAAATGAATAGGCTAAAGGAAATGGTGGAATGGCTCGTGAAGGTCTTCAATTCAAAGCAAATAAAGAGAAGACAATTATCAAGAGGACTATGGAACTGTATGATGGTACAGCAACACTGCTGTGATACAGATATGGCCAAGTGGAATGGGTGGGCCAGGATTTGGTAAGGCAAGACAAAGAGTGCAAGAACAATGTCTTAGGAAAGTGGGAGAGCAAACTGCAACAGGAAGTTTTCTTGGCAACATCTGACCCACATGATATGGACAGGAATCAGACAAGAACAGAAACAAAGAAGCAAGAAACGAGAGAAGCAATGTTTATACAAGTAACGCTGGCATGTGTTCATGTAACCACTGTTGCCGTGGAAGAGCAATAACTATTATATATTTTAAGTATGTGTCTGTAACCTTAGTTACCCAGCAACTGCAGCACATGCACCATATTATGAATATTGTCATCTGGGTCTGCCAAATTTTTCCACATTATCTCACAAACAGCACAATTTTCAAAAGAAAGTTATTGAACATAAAAATGCACTTGGACTTTCTCTACAACTTTGTCTGGAACATTTCTCATTCTAAGAAGAATTCAGCAAAAATCTGTCCAGTAGGACCCATGCGGGCAGACAGACAGATATGATGAAGCTAACGGTCACTTTTCACTATTTTGCAAACACGCCTGAAAAAAGTGTATATAACACAGCTGTTTCAGGTTGTTTGTGGATGTTATTGTAAGTGGGTGTGGAGTTACCGTGCGAGCTATCTGTCCTCCAGTTATGCCCTTGTCATACTCCTCCTGCTCGAAGAATGCCAGCAGCATTCTCTGCAACTGTGAGTGCGTGTCTATGACCCCAGGCTGCAGAAGAATCTGCAAGTAATCATTCAGCATTTTCATCCTCTTCTCCAGCACACTACGCTCCATGTTGTGGAAAGTCTTCTTACCAGGAAATGTCAGCTTCCCGAGATCACCGTACTGAAACACAGAGCACCACTGTGCTAAATGCATACCCTCTACCTTCTGGACAAAATTTAGTGTGTGTTCTGTTACTTATTAGTTGTTTTCCAGTTCTTATTGCAATTTCAATGGCCATGACATTAATAAGAAAAACAACAAGTATTTTCTATCATATCCCTGAACACAGAAACTGTTATGAAAGTTTTATCACACAGGATGCCTGCATCTGCCAGGAATTTGGAGTGTATGTCTCCACTGTAATTTAAATTATCTTACTTTGTAGGAGGGACTTTAAATGCTGACATTCCATGTCAAAGCAGGCCCTGCACCTTCTGACAATAGTTCTAGATAAATAATAAAGGTTATCTTGAAAGAATTAGCAATTTCTTTTCAAATACTGCCTTTCACTAATTGCACAGAATCTGGACTGGTCACATAACTTTTGTCTTTTATGATCACACACAAATAACAACAAAGATTCAAAAAAAAAATATCTTTTCTTCCTGTATGAATAATCTGACAAATGGTCTGAGAATTAATCAATCATAATGAGAATTTGTTTCTTCACAATTACAGGCCCAATGACTTTGAATTCACCCACTGCATGTGAAGCTGAATTTATCGTCCTGCACATAAAAGCCTTACGAACAGAACACCAGTTATTCAAACACCTACATTTATAATTTTGAGTGTTACATTTCAACTTAACACAAACCTGCCTCATGGCACAAAAACACAATTTCTATATCAAAACACCCACGGGTTACTGATTTACCAAAACACTCACAATACCAGCTTCCTGTTCGCCAGTCTGGAAGAAATAATTTCTTGTGGGGATCTGAGATCTGCATGCCATATTTTTAAAAGTTATGCTGGCATGTAAGCTGGAGTCTTACAGTTCAGTCTGAATAGCCATATCTGCTATAGAGTGAACCATTTTTTTGCATGGCTACCTCTTCTTTCATATCTAGCAAAGAAAACACTTTACTTAGAGAAATCCAACGTCTGGCTGAAAATGGTCACCTCCTGGTTGGAACAAATCCCCTGTCTGCACCATGTCCACACAGGCTCTGGGGCTTACCCAACCTAACAAATGACTATCAATGACCCCTTTCCATAGGTGTAACATGGCCAGAGCATGGCACTGCTTATCAACTCACATTTAACTGAATACAAACTTTCATTTAATATTGGAGTTCATGAAAAGAACTTTACCTCCTCCACCTCATTGTGATTAGGAAGTGGAATATATATATATATATATATATATATATGTATACATATACCTCAACAGAAGAAAATGGAAATAAGACACTGAATGAACAAGCACTAACAGAATTCCAAAAAGACAACAACAGGAGAGAGGTAAAGGTAAAGGTAAAGCAGTCCCATTACAGACCTGGAGTGGCCCAGAGGGATCCAGGAAGTTAAGGTTCCCAGATTTCATGACAACGGCACATGATGGCGATAAAGTTGTCAGTCTTATGCACCGGCCGCCTTTACCCTCAGGAAATGCTCCTGGTACTCATTTATGTTAGAGGCTGAGTCGACCCCAGGGCCATAGTGCGATCGGAAGGATTTTATGTCAATGAAAAATCCCAATGACACCAGCTGGGATCGAACCAGCGACCTTCCGATTTGTAGCACAGCACCTT
>Ga0131853_10014157_pt1 | contig 14620 bp, 18 predicted proteins | sample TergutLab28metaG_FD_92764 | JGI IMG/M metagenome (GOLD analysis project Ga0131853, IMG submission 92764) | Labiotermes labralis P1 segment gut microbial communities from Petit-Saut dam, French Guiana - Lab288 P1 (version 2) (version 2) | ecosystem: Host-associated > Arthropoda: Insects >... | reverse complement strand
GGGGGGGGGGGGGGGGGGTGTGCGGTGTGTTTCTCCTTTCTGTCTATTCTTCAGCTTATCTTATTGGAGTGGAACTATGTTTCTTCCTCTAGTTTTCTCAGGGTTGTTAGTAGGGTCCCTCGGAGCAGTGGTCGGTAGGGTCGGGCTCCTGTCCCTTTTTGTAGTGTACCCTCCTCCGTGCCGGGGTGGATGGTCTCACATGAAGAAATATTAGCTTACCAAAAAGTATTCTGCTGCATTGAGGACTGAATTAGTTAGTTATTTAGTTTGTTAGTTGGTTGTTTGGTTGGTTGGTTGGTTAAATAGTTACTTTATAGTAGCATGCAATGTACAATTTGTATTGCTATACCTGAGATGTGCAACTGGTACTGAACAGTAAAGCAAGATGAATGTTTTTCCTTTGAAGCACAGTGGTAACTATGTGTACCACCATATTCAGCTTTCAAAATTTTGCATTTTGTGTACAGAGTATTGTGATGGAAGGGTCCAACCTTCCAGTACTCTGGGCTAGCTCTGTAACTTCAGACTGTGTGTCACGAATCAGGCTCTCGAACTTGGAGTCTAGGGGCCTGATCCAGTAGCTTGCCACCATCTCTCATTTGTGAAAAAACAAAAATTGCAAGGATTGCAAGAGATCAGACCCAAAAGTACCATTCTTTCTAGGCTTGAGGCATGGGGTTCTGTGAGAAAAAGACAACAAACATGTATAAGTTGATTCCGAAACATAAAATGTATTTAAAAAAATAATTACACCATTTAGAGAAGGAGCAAGGTTGCCTATGGCCCTAATCCAACATTTCCCTGAATCCAGACCACATAACTGACCAGAACTACCATAGAGCTTGTTAGTTCAAAAGTAAACATTCCTACCTTGCAGGTGTGTTACAAAGGTGTAGACTATCAACACAGCGTTGGACCTCATGGCTGCGAGGTTCCTTTGAAGATAGAATGTACTTGGCAGTCCCTCCCAGTACCTCTGCGAGTGATAATGATGATGATGTTAACTCTTTATACCATAATTGTTATGTTTTTTTCTCCTTAACTTATTACATCAGTTTATTATTTCTCAATGCTACAATAACTGTACTTTTTGACCAAATATCCTCCTTTTTTTTTGTACCTCGGTCTAGGAGAACAGTCTTCCAAGTGTCTGGCCATCAGCAAATATCTTTCATAAGTTACATTTCAACAACTAATGTCCAATTTATGACAGAAGAGTGGAATTCCATAACATAGGAATTCTGATAACATTTTTCCAAACATTAAAAACTTGATTTGAAAATATTTTCTAAATCTTATGCCTAAACGTTTTTCTCAAAAATCACTATATTATAGAGTGAATTTATACATTTTTAATAATTTTCGCAGTAAACAGTGATCAGTTCCTTAAACATCATGCAGCAGTTGATATCTGTGATGTCAGTGTTGTGTGCTCACTGTGAGATGGGACCTGAGTTCTTAAGTATTTAAATGAACTAAGGCTTATTAAGTTAGCTGTTTCTGTATCCTGTTAAGTTTATGTTGTTGCATTCCCACTGCCCTAATTTTGCTGGGTGAACTTTGTTTGTTTGCAAATATTAGATGACAGATGGTGTTAGTGGGAGGTGCTCTGATAAGAGAGGAGCACCGGCATGTATCATTCACAATTGTGAAGTTCTGCAACATGTCTGTGCCACTGTTCATCTTAGCCTGTCTTTTCCTGCAGGGATCAGCTTTATCTAAGGAGGAGGCTGTGGTAAGATTGTTTCATATCATAATACAATATCATTCTGAGCTGTCTTACTGCCTTTTGAACCCTGAAGTTCACATAAATACCATTTAAAATTAAGTTCCTACCTCAAAGGGACCACAGTCTGTCTCCACTTTAAAGACCAGCTTAATAATTTTGTATAGGGAGCGAATCAATATTAGTAGAGAGAATCATACAGAACATGTAACATGCATTGTGTGGGCACAACGCAGTTTGATTGTTAAGTATATGAGGATGTGCTGCAGCATCACTGGGTCAATGGCTTCCAGCTTATGGGAATGTGAGCGTTGCCTTTATCTTGAAGTGTGTGAGACCCTTCTTAGACCCTTGTTCCTTGAATATTAACCTTTAGACGCCTAATGTCAACTATAGTTGTCATACCACACCACTAACCTCTAAAGTTGCATTTTATGTATTTATTCAACAAATATAGGTACTGATTATTTTAAACATGGCATATACTCTCCATTTTTTTTTTCTTCAAAATGCAGTTTGTTTCATAATTCTAATGTATTTGGTTCCTGTATTATTCACATTTTATATACAGAGTGTGCTAAAATTAAAAAAATAATTCCGGTGCCAAAACGTTAAGGTAACCTGCTCCGTTGAAATGTCAGAAACCACTTGCTCAATGGTGCAGTGTCACATCCCAGAAGACTGGAATTCTCAATGACATCACTGTCAAAACCTGGAAAATTTCATATGGTGTATATCATTACCATTGTGCTATAAAGAGTCAAAGTGAACTTTTCTGAAAAAGGGCATGTTGAGAGAGATCTGAACAACTTTGGGAAGACTGAGGCAAATGTTTGCTCTGCTGCATATGCCCCAGAAATCACTGTGATGCAAATCTGCCTACAAGGAGGAAAGAAGTGAAATGTTCATATTGTAGATTTCTGGTTTATGACACCATGTAGTGTGGTTAGGTGGATACCAGTGATTCAACAGAATATCCTGCTTCTATGTTTAGGACAATGTGAATGAAGCTGTAAATCTGACATCTTGTAAGGGAATATGGGAAAATGGAAAGGTCATACAGTTTAGGGTTAGTGGGACCTTAGACCCAACAGGGGCACATACTGTAGGACTGGTGGAAGTTGATGCATATATACAAGCAAAACGTAGGCAGTGATTATAATGGGGTACATACCCTGAAGAGACAGGGCAACTACTCCATATGAGGAGTACTTCCACTCTGAAGATGGAGGCAGTTTTTTTGCTCTGAAAGGTGGTACCCTCCTACCAGAGTGCATGGTGTCATAACATATAAAATTGATGTGTGGACGTTCACCACCATAATACCTCAGGTCTTACATAGGAAGAAATGGCGTGAAATACATCTGAGAATTACAGAATGTTAGACAATTGTGGAGTTGTTTTGTGCTGGCAGAATTATCTTGGAGTGTGAGGTGTAAATTAAGGACTGGTCTGATGTGCTTCAGAAAGTATGAGACCTCAAATATTTGTATTCTTTCACAAACATTATCTTATCTCTTGTTGAATTTTGGAGGTGCCTGTATGAAATTATATATAGCATTTGAGATTGCATTCACGAGTATGGGAAACAGATCAAATGTAGGGAACACCTGCCCACATTTAGTTCTGAATCTTTCTTCCTGTCCGCTTCCTAAGTATGTAAATATTACAATATACACTCATAAAGATAGGTACAGCAAAGTCAAACACAACTTGTGGATGTTTTATTGCTACGAGACTTTTTTCGCATAGCGTATCTTAGGAACAAGTACATGTTTCGGTACTTTTCCAGGCCATAATCAGGTTGATCGTATATCCTATTCGAGGCAACTATACAATATGCAGTATTAAGTCTGTAGTATCTAACGAGATCTCGTTTTCATCGATAAAATTTGATGTTCATTTGAACATAAATTATTGTGAAATTTAAAATAGTTATAAAATTTTTAAAAAAATTTAGAGAGCGTAATTTTTGGAGAGGGGTATTACATTATGAAGTATATTGTTTTAGTATGTTACTTCGCAAATGGCGAAGTGATAGAATCGTGTGTGGTGTCGTAGAGTCTTCTAGTAGGCACCGACCTATACACACTACTACCTTTCAACATCAATGCGGAACAACACGCCAGACCTCAAATGTGTCTTCTATAGTGAAACTTATCATAAGAATCCAAAACACTGTCCTTTGACAACAAAGATAGCCATACTAACTAGCGTCTCTTCCATATATAACTACTAACATACCCGCTATCTCTGGGCACTATCACGTCATACGTGACACATCTGATATAGATACGCGTCTGCACGGTAACAAAAGTTTCGAGCCTGGATTCTCGCTGCCAGAATGTCTGCATAAATTTTTTTTAAAAATCCAATTTCAGCTGGCGATCACTACTATAGACAATATAACGCCATTTCTACATAACCTCTTCTGGAGCTCAATCACTACGAAACCACACATGATTCAATCACGGCGCCATAAGCGAATTAACATAGTAAAACAGTACTCCCTAATGTGATACTCCTGTCCAAAAACAACGTTGTCTAAGTTTTATAAATTTTATGACTATTTAAATTTCACAATGTTTAATATTCAAACAAACAAGAAGTTTTATCGATGAAGACAACATCTCGGTAGATACTAAAGGCTTGATACTGCATATTGTATAGTTGCCTCGAATAGGATATACAATCAACCTGACGATGGCCTAGAAAAAAGGCCGAAACATGTAGTTGTTCCTAAGATACGCTATGTGATTAAAGCTCCTTAGCAATAAAATATTCACAATTTGCATTTGACTTTGCTCTACCTATCTTTATGATTGTATGCAGAACAATGGGGATGGCTCACTTGAAAGTTATAATATACACAACTGTAATTTTGCCTGTTGTTTTGTATGGGTGTGGAGCTTGGTCTGTCACATTCAGGGAAGAACACAGGCTGAGGATGTTAGAGATGATAGTGCTGAGGAGGATGCTTGGGCCTAAGAGGCAGGAGGTTTTGTATACTGAGGAGCTTTGTGATTTGTACTGCTTACCCTATATTATAAGTGTGACCAGATCAAGAAGGATAAGAGTGTTTAGGGGCAGGGTAACTTAATTATAATTATTGAGGACTTTCTGGAACAGTTCAACTGTTCTGTAAATTCTCCATTTTAATGTAATGTAATTTATTTGCATTTTATAAATCCAAATTAGGGTACAATCTTGTGGATATAGACATTGTCACATACATACTATCTAACATAGTAATACACAGTGTTGGAAGAATCTTAGCAATAAATAAAAAAGTACAATAATAAAACACCTAAAACCAATTTTAAATTCAGTTTTCAATGGAATAACTCTGATAATTAAAATATTCTTCACTATTATAAAAGGAATTTATGAGTAAAAACCTCTTTAACCCTTATCCTGCTAACGTGGAGAATATGATGAGCTCCTAATAATGGCAGCAATTGGCAGATGGGATTTAATTCGGCATTTAAATTTTTAAAGCATTCCGAAACAGTACTGTCTCATTAGCTAAGTCTTTGATATTGTGAGGAAGGTTGTTAAAAATTTTAATTGCTGAGTAGTACACTGCCTTTTGGAACTTTGTTAGATTGGCTGTGGGTGGATGTAAGTTGGTTTGAAGTCTTGTGTGAATACTGTGGATCTGATTATTTGTATAATATAAATGTTTGCTTTTTATAACAAATATTGATATTGATAAGATATATCGAAAATATAAGGACAGTATTTCTAATTTTTTGAACAGTTCCCTCCATGAATCTCTCATTCTTGAATTTGTGATGATTCTAATCACCCTTTTTTTAATTTTGAAAAATCTTATCACTGTATCATTGATTTCCTCAGAAAATTACCCATAACACATAACTGAATGTATGTATGCAAAATAGACTATTCTTAAAGTTTCTGGAGACATTATAGCTTGTATAGTTCGAATTACAAAACATGCTGTATTCAAATTGGACATCACTTGGTCTATATGAACCTTCCATGATAGGGAGTCATCAATGATCAAATCCATAAATTTTGTATTTGATGAGCTTTTGACATATTACCCAGGTAGTTAAGTTTCAAATCATAATCCCAGCTATTTCTTGTATTTAACTGTAAGTAATGTGTTTTATTGTAATTTAATATTAATGGGTTTACTTTAAACCAATTATTAATATCCCCAAATATTTTATCTATTTTTGTTTCAAAATTTTCCAAATTTGGACTAGTTACTATCGTACTAGTATTGTCTGCATACAAAAGGATTTTGGTTCTAATGGATGCTAAGTTTGGCAAGTCATTTATATAGATTAGAAAAAAAATGTGTCCCAAAATTAATCCCTGCAGTACCCCCTGTTTTATTTTCTCCCGGTGGATTCAATACCATTATTATGACTTAAAATTACTTTTTGATATCTTCCATCTAAATAAGATTTTATCAAATTGTAAAATTTTCCTGATACTCCATAGAATTTCAATTTCTCTAATAGCACAGCATGATTAATACAGTCAAATGCTTTATGGAGTTCACAAAATATTCCTCCCACCATCTGTTTGTTTTTCAGTGCTGTCAGTATTTCATTTAGTAATGTATAAGAAACATTTTCTGTTGACACTTCGCTTTGAAAACCATATTGATTCTCGTTCAGTATAACGTTATTGTTCAGATGATTTTTAATGGGACTGAGGTTCCTGGCCTGAATTCAGTTTGCATTTTCACTAAATATTTGTCCAGTGTCCATTTTAATACTTTCATCCCATATACCCTGCACATCTAAATCCAAAGCAGGAGAATCACCCCCTTTCAGCTATCTGGCATCACCTATTCTTTATATTCATAGTTCAAGGTTACAGTCTTTGGGGATGAGATACCATTTAATTTGGTAGAGAGTAACCAGCCACCTCTCTCTTCATGACATTACCCCCAATATGGAGGCAGGAACATCATTGTTTCCATCCTGTTAAACTGCACTGCATCAGAATTCAGAAGATTTTAATCTCATTCACAGATATTCTCCACACCTAGAGGTGAGGCCATTTCCTCAGGATGTGCCTTTTTTTATGACAAGCTACCCACATCGCATGAATAATACCTGTTTTAGGTTAGGGGTGCACAAATTTCCCGAAAGTCTAGAATCCACTTCAGTATTCAAGGCACCAGGAGGGTGACATGAAGCACGTTCTGTAGCCTGCTGATGACTGACAAATATTTGGTGCCACTGCACAACAGTTAGTTGCTGGGCAATCTGCCATCTGATATTTATGCAATCATTTTTTGGTATTATTTACACAGTAAAAAAAGAATTCCTTCTGTGGAAAACATGTTAGTCTGCCTATCTGTTACCTAGTATTAGTGACTAAGCTATCTGTATATTTTCATCAAATTCAATATAAGCATTCTTCACAAAAAGTTGTCGAACAAGTTTGAGTTCTGTGAAAACTGACATGGTGAGAATCATACTTTCCTGAAGGGTGTAAATTAAATTCTATCCATACTTTCCACACATGTTGTATGATTTGGATGGAATTCTGTATCAGATATATGTGCACAGTGTTGTTGAGCATTTTTTATTTTTTATGAAAATTGACACATGGAAGGCACATGAAATTACGGTCACACATGTTCTGTGAAACTGTATGATATTTTGAGAGTGAAGAAAGCCTTGGTAAAGTTTATGTATTGTGTCAGGAAGTACAACATTTGCAGTCTTTTTATATATCTGTCAAGCATCTCATATATTTGTTTGCAACATTTGAAAGTTTTCTGATTACTTACTTGGTACATAATTTTTTTCAGGAATACCTGATTAACTATGGATACATAAACCCAAAGTTTCTTCAGACCCACAAACAGATACCAGAGAAAGAGTTTGAAACTGCACTAATGAATTTCCAAACGTTTGTGGGACTTAAAAAAACAGGTACATTACCATAAATTTTAACAAATATTTTTTTACTAGTTATTGAGAGGCAACTGCATAATGCAAGGTCTGTATAATTATAAGAAGATGTATCCACAACTGAACTCTGTGGGTGAATGTTCCGTGTCACACATTGGGGTCTGCGGTTAATGTAGTCACCACTGCCACTTCAAGATTTATTAGAACCGGGGTAGGTCAGTTGGTATAGTGACTAGGCTATGGTGAGAACTGTCCAGGGTTCGATTTCTGGCAGCAGAAAGAGGTTTTCCCTTTTTTAAAATGTTTTGACTGGCAGTTCATCTCCGTGTGTCTGTATGACATTTTGCTTAAAACTAGGGGCCAGCACTACAGAAACTTTCAAAATGTTGAAAGTGGCATTAGGCAAGCAGGTAGTGAGAAAAACACAAGTTTTTGAGTTGATTTGCAAGTTAAAAATCTGGATGAACTCAATAATGCTGAACAATCAGGAGGCTGGTCAACAAGAAAAACAGATGAAAATGTGGATAGTGCAAAGAAATCTGTCCTGTAAAATAGAAGTTTCACTGTGCATGAGGTTAGTAACATTTCAGAAAGTTCAGTTGGCTCAATTCATGACATTTTTAAAGGGAGTGTGAACATGTGTGAGCTTACCACCAAATTCATGCCTCATGCCTGCACGCTGTGCTTTGTCTTTGCATGAATTTCTGGCTAAAAACAAAATTGCTGCCATTGCACAGTTTCCCAGCTCACCAGATTTAGTGCCAAGTGACTTCATTCTTTTCCTAAATCTCAAGATGTCATTAAAGGGAAGGAGGATTAATGATATCACCATGACTGAAGCAAAGCCACAGGACACACTTGCTGATTTTCACAGAACACATGTCATGAAATGCTTTGAATGCTGGCACGATCACTTGGCTTGCTGTATAAAGGGGGACAGCATTGATTAGAAGGTAAGTGCTGTTGTGGTGGAGAACACCATTTGATTGCTGCATTGTAGATCATGCACAAACCAGATGTGCTGAATTTATTTTCTGTGCCTAAGAGACCTCTTTCCATACTGAGACAGACTAAGTTATAACAGTCAGAAATATGCAGTCATCACCCAGTATACGACGGCTTTCCTTGCCAATATCAGTAGTTTGAAGCCAAAGGATGACAAAACACCTGTCATTTAGAAGGTGAAGTTTATTTATGCAGGTGAAATTTTCTGATCGAATCCAATGAACTACTGCAGTGAACACATAAGTCTTCAGGGATGTGACACTGTGTCATTGGGTGAGCATTTTCCTGGCATTTCCAAGGATCATGGTTTCTTCATATTCAGGGTTAAGCAGTCTGCAAATGCTTCAGCCTTGAGACAGAGGCATTGGGATCCTTCACAACACTATGCAGTTACTCACCCAATGATGTTGTGTCACATTCCAGCAAGTCTTCACCAGTTGCTGTGATTTCATCCTTACTGCAGTACTTCCAAATTATCACTTCAGTAAACATGGCTACCATATGTACTGGCCAGAGTATGTTGTATCAGGAACAGGGCCATAGTAGGGAACAACGTAATATATGAAGTTTTATATATGTTATGTAAAAAAATAGATGTAAAATTTTTAAATTAACCTAAATTGCTATGATTTGCTGCAGGAAAACTGGACAATGAGACACAGACAATGATGAAGAAGCCTCGTTGCGGAGTGAAGGACAAGTTTGAATTTGAAGAAGATGGTCAGACATCAGGCATGAACACAAGTACGGGTATTCACAGTGAAGATAATGATAGTGCTTCTGACTGTAATTGCCAAGGTCCTGGTTAAAATCTCAGCCAGGACACTGCTAACTTCTGTGAGACATTGCATGATATTCATCAGTTCCTCCAGGATAGTACCTTATACGGTAAACTTTACAGTTCGCTGAACCATGCATTGTGACGCACATATGCAAGAAAGACCAACAAGATGCACACTTTCCTTGATAATTTATTTCAATTAAATTATCCTGGACATGTTTCAAACAAATAATTTGGATACATGGATCAGCTCATCAGGGAAGCTATTGAATTTGAAATGCACCCACACAACATCAACAGAGAAGATGGCCTGCCCTTAAGCAAATCTTGGAAACCCCTTCTACACAAGCTTAAGGAGAGGAGACAGACACCTAAAACACAATAGTTTGACCTCACCCTGACACATGCCCTATCTCCTTCACAAACCTGCCCATGGCCTCCATGTGGGTCGTTACCCTCCACAGCCTGTTTCTGTACTCTGAACTGCCCCTAACCTGTCACCCTCCTTCCTATCAGCTCAGGCTATTTTTGAGCCAAACCTTTTCCCATATAAATATTCCAACTTTTCTCAAATCTAGTCATACTTCATACTTCATACCTGCCTGTGAAGATGGAACAGACAGAATGTTCCGAAATGTTGGCATATTAAATTCAGATGCTGGGGAATTACCCAGAAAAAAGGATAGAACAAATAATTTTTCATCATCAGGAGGTCTGTACAAGCAGCTAACAGTATTTTACCGTGCATCGTTATGAGGAGTCTAGTGGCTGACATAATATGATTGATGCTCAATCAAGTACCAATTGTGTTGTTTCAGCCTAGTCTAGTGGCTGATATGATAGAATTGATACTCAATCAAGTATCAATTGTATTGTGTCAGCCACTAGACTCCTCATAAAGATTCACAGTAAAATACTAAAATCTGCTTGTACAGACCTCCTGCTGATGAACAATTATTTGTTCAATACATGTTCAGGATAATTTAATTGAAATAAATTATCAAGAAAAGTGTGCATCATGTTGGTCTTTCTCACACACCTCATGCTGTATTAGGTCATGACCTCGTATGATGCCCTGTACAATTTGTCATTAGCCAGTGATCAAACCATTGAATGCTGTACTGTCTAATGTACTGACAGCTGCATATGAGAAACATAAATCAATATAAATTTGTCAAAGTGGTGTAATTTACATTTTTGTACCAGCTTGGAGTTATGAGGACCTGACGTACAGAGTGTTCAGATACGCAACAGGTCTGCGCTACGGAGCTGTCAATGAAGTGTTCCAGCAGGCTTTGCTGACCTGGGCATCTGTTACTAACTTACACTTTCAGCAAATTAATAGACATGCAGATATAAATATTGCATTTGTTGGCATGAACAATTCCCGTTTGCAACAGTTCAGACCAGATGTCTACGCTTATGCCTCTCCTCCTCCAACGGGCTCTGTATACTTCAATCGGGACTGGAATTGGACCATCAGAGAACCCTCTGGTGAGTAAAATGTACACTGTATGTTTTCAGATTGTCATGATGGTTGTTCACAGTGTGGTTATTGTTGTGATTTCTACACTGTGTAGTGGTTAAGTGTTCTGACATTTCAGAGGAACTTATTGCCTCCGTCTTCATGGGAACTAAACTGGTTCAAGTTCATGCTGGTGTGATGCAGTGAAAGAAACTGTTGGCTATGTAGGACAGTTTGAGGGAACTTGGCCAATCAGAGCTATGGAAGGCAGGAAGATGGGATACAACTCTCCAATCAGTGGGAGTTTAGTATTTTGAAAACAGTCACTTTCAGGGCCTTAGCCAATGGATGGTATGAATATAGTGTAGATGGTAGCTAGTGATGTACCTTATTCATGTGGGTGTCAGTATTGAAGGAAGATGGTTTTTTTCTCAGGAGGGCAAGACCATTTTATTCTTGGAGAACCCCTGATGCCTCATTTCTATCACAGAATGGATGAGCAGCTATCAGGATCAGCTTAGGGAGAATCTGTTCTCCTGGTTCAAGCATTACCTCTGTACTATGGCATGTAAGATAACCTAAGCACAAATGAATCCCCATACTAGGGTTCATGTTAACATTACACCAAAAATGCTGCCGTGCAACTGTGATAAGTCATTAACATAGAGGTTGTAATGAAACCAGATGTTGTGGGATAGATGTTCATAGTTACTGTAAATGCAGAGTTTACAGAATGAACACAATAACACTAGCCATATACGACAGCCGATGTAGCAAAAAAATATAACTTTTAAGTGGCCATGCAGACAGCTCTTAATATATGACCTGTCCATGTCAATGAAACATCAGTGTTAGGACATAATTCTTAAACAGTATGTTGTAATATCTGAAGGCAAATAGCACTATTATAACACAAACAGACTGCTGACAACATTACTGGAACGTGCACACTGCTGACAATGTTACTGTAATAAACAGACTGCTGACAACTTTACTGTAATACACAGACTGCTGACAACTTTACTGTAACACACAGACTACTGACAACTTTACTGTAATATACAGACTGCTAACAAATTTACTGTAATACACAGACTGCTGACATTGTTACTGTAATACAAGTCTCAAGTCTGCTCACGTATAGGAAGAATGCATAAGACTTTTTTTTGTGAATTCACATGATATAATTATTTCTGTGTATTTGATGTTTTCAGGGGTGGACTTATACCATGTGGCTGTCCATGAGTTTGGCCATGCCCTCGGCTTACAACATTCTGCATCAAATAAATCTGTTATGTACCCATATCTACAAACTGAAGGTTTCAATCCCGCTTTCATGTTGCATGAAGAAGATGTACAAAATATACAGGTAGGTCAGGTTCATGAAGTTCATCTCTAACTCTCCAACTCACTGACTAAATAGCTAAGTGCCTACCTGCCTGCCTGCCTGCCTGCTTACTAGTTTACTTATTTACTTACTCCATGCAGCAGAGTCCTTCTTGAGATGCTAACCGGTTTGCAGCTAGTCAAGAAATTGCCTGCATTTTATAGAACCCAAACGTTCATTACCGCATTCACAAGTGCCTGCCACCTGTCACTAACCTGGACCAGCTCAATCCAGTCCATACCCCCACATCCCACTTCCTGAAGATCTATCTTATTATTATCCTCCCATTTATGCCTGGGTCTCCCAAGTGGTGTCCTTCACTCGGGTTTCCCCACCAAAACCCTGTATACATCTCTCCTCTCCCTCACACATGCTACATGTCCCACCCATCTCATTTTTCTCAATTTTATCACCCGAACAATTTTGGGTGAGGAGTACAGTCATTAACCTCCTCATTACATAGTTTTCTCCACTCCCTTGTTACCTCGTCCTTCTTGGGCCCAAATATTCTCCTCAGCATCCTATTTTCAAACACCCTCAGTCTATGTTCCTCCCTCGATGTGAACAACCAAGTTTTGCATCCATACAAAACAACGTACAAAATTATAGTTCTGTATATTTTAATCTTTGTATTTTTGGATAGCACACAGGAAGACAAAAGATTCTGCATTGAATGAGATTAGGCCTTCCCTGACTTCAGTCTGCTCTTAATTTCTTCCTGAATAGAATTTTGATTTATTAAATTTGTTTCCAAATATTTGAGCTCTTTCACCCCTTCAAAGGAGTTATTATAAATCTTTATACTGTGACTTTGTCCTGCATTCTGATCTCGAGACACGACCATATACTTAGTTTTATCAGCATTCACTTTTAGACCAATCCCCATACTAGCGACTACCAAAGCTTCGGCGTTTTCTCTATAGTATATATGCTTCCACCCAATATATTAATATCATCAGCATAAACCAAAAGCTGATTTATACTATTTAATTTCAAGCCATCTTGGTTTACCTGAACCCTCCAAATAGTGTGCTTTAAATCAAAGTTGAAAAGAAATGGTGATAAAGCATCTCCTTCTTTGAAACCATTCCCAATAGGACACATGTCAGACAAATGCTTGATTGTCTGGACTCTGCTGTGAGTTTCATTCAGACACATTTTTATTATCCCAACCAGTTTCATGGGGATTCCAAATTCAATGAGAATATTATACAAGACCTACCTACCTGCCTTCCTAACTAACTAACTGTGCAGCAGATTTATTCTTAACAAACTAATAATAGCTCAGCTAGTCAAGAAATTTGCCACAGGCCATCATCGTCATGTGCACAAGGGCACACTGTACTGGTCCCTCTATCCTGACCCAGATGAATCCAGGACACACCCTCCCTTTCTGTGTTTTGAAGATCCATTTTAATAGTATTTTATCTGAAAAAATAGAACTTCCCCATGCATGCCATGAAGGCATATATATATAGAGAGAGAGAGGAGGAATGGTGCTTCTTCTTCTTAATATCAGCAGTGTATGCCAGTGACTTGTCAGCCTCACAGCATAGCTGCTTTACTCCAACCACCCACTGAATATGAGACTGGGTGGGCTCCAGAGCCAGTCTGGATATTTTGGAGAAGAGTACAATCTCTTCCGTCTGCCAGGAATCAAACTCTGGATTGTCCAGATGGTAGCCTAATCACTACATCAACTATACTAACCCTGCTGCATATGTTGTCTTCTCATCAACGCTTGAATCTACCAAGCAGTCTCCTACAGAAATCTTACATGCATTTCTGTTCTCACTCACTCTCTCTCTCTCTCTCTCTCTCTTACAAGTTTCACCCACTCATCCTCCTTTATTTGACCACCCTAAATTAATCATATACAGTGTATGTATTGTGAAGCTTATTGTTGTACAAATTTCTTCATCCTCCTGTCCCTTCCCCTCTCTAAGTTCCAAAAACCATCATCAGCATTCTGTTCTCACATGCCCCAGTCAATGGGAGAGAGCCATTGTACGCACTTAGTAACAGTCCAAGTGCTACTGTACTGACAATAGAGTGTGTGGTCAACCCATCACTGTTTCTTGTTAAACTGTCTTAGGATAAAGAATTCTAGTCCTGATCCAATACAAAATGTCTAGGATTATGCCTAAATAACACAAATAAGCCGTCTTGTACTTAAACTAAGCTCAGCATGGTGTGCCATTAGAACTGTACAACAAATTATGTCACAAGGAAACTTTCCCAAAAGGGAATTGCCTTTTCAGGGGCAAAGGTTTTTAATCACCTGCCACTTGAGCTGAAAAAGTTGGCCCATGATGCCAAACGTTTCAAATCAGCATTGCACACTTTTTTATCT
>Ga0131853_10014153_pt1 | contig 14621 bp, 17 predicted proteins | sample TergutLab28metaG_FD_92764 | JGI IMG/M metagenome (GOLD analysis project Ga0131853, IMG submission 92764) | Labiotermes labralis P1 segment gut microbial communities from Petit-Saut dam, French Guiana - Lab288 P1 (version 2) (version 2) | ecosystem: Host-associated > Arthropoda: Insects >... | reverse complement strand
GAGTATCTTGGTGTCCCCTGGATAGGTTACCGGCCCGTCGCAGGGTGAGTCTAGTGGTGGGGCTGCCACCTTGATGCCTCTAGACCTGCATGCTTTTCTGTAGGGGTGTGCTTCCTTAGCTGAATGGACCCAGTTTACAAATTATTTGCTAACGTAATAAAATAAAAGGCTAAATGAATATTTGGAAGACGAAATGATATAGGAACAGTGCGGTTTTAGAAAGACACGCAACTGTACCGATTCACGGTGCAATAGATAATGGGGAAAAAAAAAATTTTACCGCTCTTTCTCTTATTTATAGACTACGAAAAGGCGTATGATAACGTGAACAGAGATAAGCTGTGGGAAATTATGGACAATAAATTTCCAAATTATTTACTAAATAAAATACAATATATTTACATGAACACGAAGATTAGAATTAAATTTATTGATGGTATATCTGAACCAATACACATAAACAAAGAAGTAAGACAGGGATGCGGCATTTCTCCGGTATTGTTTAATATATACATAAATAAAATAAAACAGGAATTCAAAACAGTGACAAAGAAGGATATAAAATAAATTAAAGGTAATTAGTGAACACGACACTTTATACAGACGACCAGATATTAATGGCTACATCAGAAGATGATTTACAAACAATGGCACACCACTTGAAACTTATACCAAGAAAATAAAAAATGACCTTACTTAGGAAAAATACAAAATGAATGGCAATGTGGGGGAACCACATACAGAGGGTAAAAATTGTGATAAACGACAATATTACTAAATAATTAACACATTTTAAATACTTTGTTTTTCGCATATCACAATACGGAAGTGATTTAGAAGATAAATTACAAACAAACAACAAAATAAATGGAGCTATACAGAGATATTTTGAAAAACAAATGAACAAAGAAACAAAGTTAAGAATTCACAACATTACAGTTAAAGCAGCATTGAAATACGGAGTGAAGCTTGGGTACTGAAGAAAAGAGAGGATAAACGTTTAGAAGCAGCACAGATGAATTTTTGAGACACTTATTTGTAATAACTAAACTAGACAATGAAAAGCATCAAAGTATTAGGCAAAAAAAGGGAGTACAGCACATAGTAAAGGAAATAAAACAGTACCAGAAAAAGGGGCTTCAACACGTACAGAAAGTGGACATAAAGAGCCTATCAAAACAATAATTACAATATAGAAAAAAGGAAGAAGAAACATAAAACGACCGAGGAAGGGATAGAGGGACCATCTTGATCTTAAGGATCTAGGAAGAGATAAAACCCCTAAACCTTCAGGAACATGATGATGATGATGCATGTATGTAATTATTTTGGTATGTATGTTGGTATGTCCGTACGTATTATTTATGTTTGTATGTATACGTGTGTGTATGTATCTATAAGGGTATTTATGTATGTATGTAAGTGTGAATATATGTATGTAAATATGTATTTATGAATGTGTGTGTATATTGCGAATATATATATGTGTATTTTGTTTACGTATGTATGAATCTTTATTTGTAAGTACGTTTGTAAGGTGTGTGTATGTATGTAGGCATTTATGGTGGTATGTTTATTTTTATGTCTTTATATATATAATTTTATAAGTATGTGTGAATGAATGTATATATATATATATGTATTTATGTATAAATGTGCATCTAAGTATGAAAGTATGTATGTACGTATGTATGCATTTGTGTATGTACTATGAATGAACGAATATATGTGTATGCATGAAGTTATGTGTTCATGTACGTATATATGTATGTACGTGTGTATGAATGTATGTTTGTGTATTATTTAGGATATAAACGAATGAATGTATGTGTTTAAGATGTATATATTTAATTAATCATATGTATGTACATATATATTTACGTGGGTATATATGTGTGTTTCTATGTATGAATGTATGCATTTATATATATATATGTATTTATGAATGTATAAATGTAGGAATGTGTCTATGCATGCATTATTATGTACGGCTATAAGTGATTAATTTTGAATTTATATATGTTCATATATTAATAAGTATGTAAGGAAGTGTGTGAGAGTATATATATGTTTGTATGTACGTATATATGTATGTATACATGTATATATATATTTGTATATGTGCGTATGTGTGTATATGAATAATTATTTTTGTAGTTGTCCGTGGAAGAATGTATGGGTGTATGTCTTTGTAATTATATAAATATGTTTGAATGTAAGTGTGTACGTTTGTATGTACTTCTGTATGTATATATGTATGTCTGTATATATGTATTTATATATGTTTGTATTTATGTATGAATGTGAGTATGAATGTGTATTTGTTTCTGTATGTATTTATGTACTTATCTATGGGTGTATGCATATATTTATATATATGGATGTACATATGTAAGTATGTACGTATGTATACTTGTATTTTTGTGTGTGTATATATATATATAAATTTTTATGTTTGTTTGTCTGTATATATTTACTTATGAATATATGTCTGTTTGTGCCTATATGTGGTGATGTATATATGTATATATGTGTGTATTTACGCACGAAATTATGTGTAAATAATTGTATGTAGTATTTATATATCTCTTATGAATATAGGAAAGTATATATGTATACAATTATGTGCCTTCTTATATATTTTTATTTGGTTAACAAAGTGTATAAGTTTATATGTATTTATTTATATACATGTGATTGTACGTATGTGAGATTTATTTATGTATGCACGTGTCTAATTTTGTAATTATGAATATAAGTGTGTAAGTATTTGTGTATGTATGTACGTATGTATGTAATTAAGGTGAATGTATGTATGTATGTATGTATGTGTTTACTTATTATGTATGTATAAATGTGTGTATGTGTGCATGCATATATGTATTGTGTATGTATGTAAATATGTATATATGAATGTATGAATATATGAGCGTGTAAGTAATAAAGGACTTGTGTATTTATGAATGTATGAATGTTATATAAGGGTGTAGTTATGTATGTATTTATTTATATATGTATATTTTTCAGTAGGAATATAGGAATGATTGTATTTTTTTATAAGTTTTTCTTTATTAATATATGTATGCATGTATGTATGTGAGTATGTATATATTTTTAATGAATGCATGAATGTACATATGTTTCAAGCGTGTACTATGTACGTACGTTCGAATGTACGTATCAACGTATGTTCTATATATGTATATACTAATGAATGTATGTAGGTATGGAAACATGTATATATTTGTGTTGGTGTGTATGTACGTAAGTATGCACTTTTTAATACGTGTATGTATATAGATAAATATGAATATGTGACTGTATTTTTTATGTATGTATGTATGTAAGAATGTATTGTGTTTTTGTACGTGTGTTCTTATGTACGAATGTACGTGTGTATGTATGGAAGTATATATCGATGTGTGTATGTAGGTATGTGTGTATGTGTGTGTACATACATATGCGTATGTATATACATGTATATGTGCGTATATTTATTGGTAGTAGGTATGTATTTATGAAGCTATATGTGTGTGCGTACGTATGTATGTTCCTCTATGGGTACGTATATATTTATATATGCACGAATATACGTGCTTTTTTATGTACGTACGTAAATTTGTATATATGGATATTTTATATACATACGTATGTATATATTTATGTTGACATGTACGTGCGCGCGTATACATGTATGTATGTTTTTTGTATATATATATATGTATGTGTATTATGTATGTATGTAATATTGTATATGTGGATTTGTGTATTATGTAAGTATATAAATATACATGAATGAACTACATATGTGTATAATTATGTATGCATATATTACGTATGTTTGTATGATAATGTGTATGTATGAGATATGTTTTATTGTATGTGTGCGTGTATGTATGTGTATATGTGTATGTATGCTGGATATATATAAGTGTGAGTATGTATTTTTGTATGTATATATGTGTATATGTAGGTACGTATGTATTTATGAATGTCTGTATAAATATATATTTATGTATATGTTGGTACGTTTGTATTCATGTATGTCTGAATGTATTAGGTGTATATGTATGCTCGAATATATGTGTGGATGTATGTATAAATGTGTGTATGTATTTATGTCTGTATTTACATATATTGATATATATATATGTGCGTATGTTCGAATATATGTATGTGTAAATTTATGTATATATGTATTATTGTATATATGTTTGTGTGTTTGTATGTATGTACGAATGTAAGTATGTATATATGCATAAATTATGTATATATTTATTTAAATATGTATGTAATTATGTGTGAATAAATGTGTTTATACTCATGTATGTATGTGTGTTTGTATGCAAGAATGTGTGTAGTCAACTATGTATGTATATATTCATGTACGTATGTAAGTAATTATATATGAATGTGTATATGTTTGCATGTATGTATTCTTGTATGTATATATGTATATCTCTACGTGTGATTGTACATATTTGTTTATGTATTTGTGCATGTTTGTATGTATATACATAAAAACGTATTTATGTGTATGTAATCATGTATGCATTTATGTATTTTTGTTTTTATGTATGTTTGTATGTATGTACGAATATTTAGGTGTTTGTTTTTGTGGATGTATATAGACTAGATTGTACGTATATATGTATGAATATATGTATGTTTTCATGTATATGTTTATGTATATGTAATATCAATTAATATTTTATAATTATATGTACATATATGAGTACGTATGTTAGTGTGTTTTTATATATTCGTTTATGTGTATATATATATGTATGGACGTAAATATTTTGAATGCATGTTGTTATGTGTCTACTTATGTTTTTATGTGTGTATGTTAACGTGTATGTATGTACGTATATGTGTATGTATTTATGTATGTATGTGTGTGTATATATGTATCTATATACGTACGTATTTATATGTATATATGAATTTTTGTGTTTGTGCACGCATCGTAACTAAACGTGTGTATTTGTTTTTTTGGATGTATATTTATAGATATAGATATGCAGGTATATATTTATATAAGTATTTATGATGATATGTATATGTGTAAGTATTTACGTATTTAGTTTTGTACGTATGAGTTTATGAATATATATAGGAATGTATTGAAATTTAAATGTATGTATGCATATATGTATTAATGAAAGTGTATATGGACGTATACATGATTTATGAGTATATTTTATATGGACGTATGACTGTACGAATATATGAGTGTAAGGATGGATTTATGTACAAATTTGTGTAAGCATGTATGCATATATGTGTGTGGATATATATATGATTGAATGTATTATGTAGAGTGTATGTGAATGAATGTATGTTTTTGTATGTATGTGTTTAGTGGTTCATGTGTTTATGTATTTATGCGTATGTATATATATTTTTGTATGGGTGCATGCGTGTATAATTGTACGTTGAATTTTATTAATTTATGTGTTATTTAAGTGTATATGTGATTACATATTTACATACGTATATATTTATGTTTATGTATATATATGGAAGTATATGAAATTATGTATATGTGTACATATGTATGTATATATGTACGTATGTATGAAAGTATATATGTATATGTGTATGCATATATCTGTCTGTGTGTAGGCGAAAATTTACTTTTGTAGGTGTGAATGGATGAATGTTTGTGTTAGATATTTTTATTATATGTGTATATTTGTATGTATGTACGTTTGTATGTACGTACGTATATATATATATACATATATGTATGTGTAAATGTATATTTGTAAGTATGTATGTATGTATGTGCATATGAATGTGTATTTATTTCTGTATGTATTTATGTATGAGTGAATTTATATGACCGCCTCTGTGGTCTAGTGGTCAGAGTTTGTGGCTACAGATAGAGAGGTCCCGGGTTCGATCCCCGGCGCTACCAGATTTTCTGAGTAATAGTGGGTCTGGAAGGGGGTCCACTCAGCCTCGTGAAGTCAATTGAGGAGCTACTTGAATGAAAAAAGTAGCGGCTCAAGAATTAGAAAACAGAGATTAAAGGCTATGGGGACCCGTTGCGCTGAACACGTGACACCCCTCTATCCGCAAAAGTTGGCACTAACTTCGACGACAGGCGGCGGCCGCTCTGTCGTTATAGTTCGTGTGCGGACTGAGTCAAAGGAGTTTTTTTTTAGAATTAATAAATATATGTAATTGTGTGTATGTGTATATATATATGTACTTATGTATATTTGTATTAATGTGGGTATCTATGTTCGTCTGCACGTATATATGTACGTGCGTTTGCCTTATATACTTTTGAATAAATTGATATGTATGCCTGTATGTGGATGTGTATGTATATTTTATGTATGTATGAGTGTAGGCATGCACGTGCCTTAGTATGTAATTTTATGTACGTATGTACATATGTATTATGAATGTAGAAATGAATATATGTATATATGAATGTGCACATTCATATACATTATTATATGTAGCAAAATATATACGTGTATAAACATATATGTATGTATATAATTATGTTTTTATATATGATTTTTTTATGTATGTACGTGTCTAAATATGCACGCATGTATGTGTGTGTATGTACTTTTGTATGTTCGTACGTATGTATGTAAGCATCTATATATGTATGCATGAATATCAGTATGTGTGTGTATGTGTTCACGTATGTATGCATCTATGTAATTATGTATGTATGTATATATGTGTGTGGTTATGTATGTGTTTATTTATATATGTATACATGATAGTATGTAAGTACGAATGATTGTGTGCATGTTTTTTTGTATGTTTTCATTAATGTATTTATGCATGAATATATGCATGTATATGTGTTTATGTGTGTATGCATGAATTTAAGTATGTTTCGAACGAAAGTATATATGTACTTACGAATGTAAGTACGTACGAATGTAAGTACGTACGTATGTGGCAATGTATGTATATATATTTAAAAATATATGTATGAATGTAATTAAGTGTGTATTTTGGTGTTGTGTATATATATATGTCCTTTCCAATATATATATATATGTATGTAGGCAATGTTTATATGTGAATGTATTTGGATGTGTATATGTACGTGTATATGTAAGTATGTGTGTGTGTATATATTTATGTATGTGTGTATACATGGATATGTGTATGTATGTGCTTATATGTGTATGTAGGTATGTGTGCACATCTATATATGTATGTGTGTATATGTATATATATGTGTATGTATGTATATAGTGATATGTAATTATGAAGATATATATGTGTGTGTTTATGTGTGTATTTTTGTGTGTATGTGTGAAAGTACAAAAAGTTTTGCGTTTGTATGTATATACTTATATATTTATTATATGTGTGTATGTATATAATTATGTCGTTATGAATGTGCGAAAATATATGTGTTTCTGTAGGTATGTATATATATATATGTACGTATGAATAATTCCGTATGTATGTTAGTATATATGTGTGTGTATGTGTATATGTAAGGATGTAATTATTCATGCGTGTGTATATTTAAGTATGTATGTATGCATGGATATACGTATTTGTGTATATAAGTATGTATGTATGTATGTGTGAATCAATATTTGTATTTTTTTATGTGTGTATATTTTTATGTAATTATTTGTGTATGTATATAAGAATTTATTAATTGTTTGTCTGTAAGTTTGTGTGTAAAATGAATGTACGTTTTTAATTATGCACATATTTTTTTATATTAGAATATATGTATATATAAAATTGTTAATATATATACAGGTTGTTTCACGACTTCAGAGCATAACTGCAGGATTTGATTTTCTAGGTCTTTGTGATAAAAAAGTTCATATAAATATGCGTCCGATTTTGGACGGTTACGGAGTTGTGACCGTTTGAAACTCAGAATAGAATATAAATATTACTGACAATATAGGGAACCAAATAATAAACCAGCCTAATACGTGATACATTTAAAGCACAAATGTAAAATTAACTTCGTGAAATTACTTTTAATTTGAATTTATCGGTGCTTAAAGCCGATTTTCGAAAATGCCACCGCCGGCCGCAACAAAGGCTGCCGCTCGGTTGTGAACCGTGCGGGTAGCACTTAGCGGCTTCAGCTGGTTTTTTCTGATGTGGTCAGCGGCATCAAGAATCGACTAAGCAATACATCTCACGTTTCAAAATTCTCACCGTAAACAATTTTTTTCATCCATCTCCACACACAATAATCCAGTGGGCTTAAGTCTTGGGACCTGTCTGGTCAATGGTGGGGACCGCAACGTCGGATCGATCGCCCGGGGAAACGATAGTTCAGGAAATTTGTAACACCACGTGAAGAATGAGGAGGAGCTCCTTCGTGTTGGAAATATACGAGACTAAGTTTATCAAATGGCACATCCTCCACAAATTGGGGCAATTCCTCCTGTAGAAATCTGAGGTACGCCTCTCCTGTAAAACGACCTTCCAAGATGAAAGGACCTATCAGTTTATCTTCCAGAACTGCACACCACACATTGACACGTTAACGTTGTTGAATATTGCTTTCAATATTGGCGTGGGGATTCTAATTTTCCCACAAATTAGAATTGTGTGTATTATTTGCAATTATTTGCTCTTCGTCTGTAAACATGATGTAACGATGCAATTGGCAACTGCCATTGAGCCACTTGCAAAAGTTTAGCATCTCAGCAAATTCACCAGTTTGGAGATGTTGCACTCGCTGCACGTAGTACGGATACATTCACACTGCATGCAGTGTTTTCCACACTCTCCTGTAGGGAACACGAAGACGTCTTGAAATTCTTCGTGTACTCGTTCGTGGACTACGGTGTACCATACCAACAATGCCCTCTTCATTGACGCCTTCATTAACACCACTCTCGGATCAATACGAACGCCAAGAAATCTACCGGTATATCGCAATGCCTGGTAAACTCCAGTAAACACTCTTCGGTTTGGTATTCTACGATTCGAAAACTGTTGCTGATATTCGGCTACGGCAAGAACTGAGTTACCGTCACAAAACCCGTACACATAAATCATATCTGCATACTCTTCAAATTAAAATCTAAATGGCTTCGTGAATGTGACAGACGCACCGAGATAAGAACTTTTCTGAACACCAGTTGTCGGCACACTGTAGGCGTCGCCGCCATACCAACCCACCCTGCCTTTCCCCGCACGCCTTAGGTACCACACAAGTCTCGAGATAAGGGGAACTCCCTTGCCTGTAGCTGGCTAAAAATAGCGACCCGCCAGATGATAGACGCGGTTCACACGAGGGCGTGTACGGGAATAAAAAAGCGTTCATAACTCCATAACCGTCCAAAATCGGACAAATGTTTATATCAACTTTTTGATCACAAAGGCCTAAGGAATTATCTTCTGCGGTTGTGCTCTAAAGTCGTGAAACACCCTCTATATATTTATACATACATACTTTCACACTTTCATAGAGATACACACAAACATATATACACATTCAAATACTTACCTACCTACCTACAATCATACTTACATACATACAAATATATACGTAAATAAATCTATGCATAAATATATAAAGAATAACCTACAGGTACATACACACATACATAAGTACATATATACATAAACACATACGTACATACCTATATGCAAACATACATATTTATTTACATACATTCTAATATACGTACATTTCATACAAACATATACAGGCGCAATCCTACATAAACAAATAGTTACAGACACATACCTACATATATAAATTTATGCATACATTCATATATACTTCCTCGTATACATAAATATATTTATATGTACATTCGTGCATAAATATATATACATACTTATATTCACACATACATTCTTACATGCATTCATAGATACATATAATCATAAATACACTCATACTTTCACAAACATATACAAAAATTTATATACATACATTCATAAATAAATATGTACATACCACACATATTCATAAGAATATAAAAATATACATACACATACACACACGTACAATCATAAACACCTACATACATACACACACATATATATTTATATATACACACACAAAAATATATACAAATATGAATATGCGATCATACAAACATACATACACACAAAACATATAGATATATATATATGTACTTACATATTTACACAGATACATACATCCAGTCAAACATACATATAACTATATTTCCATAGGCACACATACATTCATACAAGCCTACATAAACACATACACATATATATACAAGCATAAATTAATACATATTTACATACTATAATATACACATATATATATATTCATACATACATTTACATGTACGTATATATATGTAAACACATAAACTCATCCATATATAAATACACCTACACACATATATTAATAAATACAAACGTACCTAAATATTACATATATGTACATATATACATAAAATACGCGTGCATATTGACACATGTATATACATGCGTAAATAAAACACCCATAACCAAAATTTATAAAACGAATATATTTTCATAAATACAAATATGCATTCAAACCTATAAATATATATATATATAATTCATTCATACATACATACACACATACATAAACACATATATACAAACATACATACATACGTATATGCAGATACGTATAAAACACAAAAGAATTCATACAAACATTCATAAATAATAAAACACATAAACAAACATACCTGCGTTCATGCACAAACACATTCATATATACCTACACACATAAACACGTAAATATTAACGACATATATATATACAAAACGAAATGAATTCTTACAAACCTACATGAATGCATATATATATATAAGAAATAAAACCTACACATTTACGTATATACGTACACAACTACAAGCATACATGCATACACACATATATATACACATACATACGTACACACATATGTACGTACACATTTACACACATATATGCGTACATACACACGATCACACAAACTTCCATTTTACATAGAGATTTAGGTATATTCGTACTTACAAATTTATTGTATGCATGACGTATGCTTACATTCGTGCATACACCCACATACATATATGCATAATTAATTAATAAAAATATCCCAACATACGTGTATATACGCTTTCATATATACACAAAAACGTGCATATGTATTTATATATATATATAAATACATACATTCTTCAATAAAAACTTACGTTATTACATACATACGTACGTACATATTTATATTTATACATGCAAACAATCATTCATTCACACGTACGCAGTACATACTTATAGATATAAATACGTTCACACAAATATATTCGTACATTCATATCAAAATACGTACCTACACACATATACACGCGCACATAAAAACAAAAAATTCATCCATACAAACATACAAATATACCTACATACATATAAGAAGACACACATATGTATATACGTACATAGATCAACACATACGCATATATATACATAGATACATGCATGCATACATGCATATTTACAAATATATTTCAATACACACAAAAATATATAACTTCGTAACTACCAAAATACATACATACATATTTATATACATACATATTACACACAAATATATGATTGCATACATAATTATATTTGTATATACATTCACACACATATGTAAATACACACGTATATATTTTCGTACATATATATATTACTACCTACTTATATACATAAATGCATTCATAAAATACAACACACGTACGTACGTAATACATACATATAAATTATATACATACATATATAAACACACACGTATATTCATAAAACAAACATACAGAAATACATATGTACATGCATACATGTATTCATAAACACGTACATACAAATACACAGTAATACAGAAATACTCACATGCATTGATACATATAAACATACATATATACATACATGCATACATATATACATATATCCATACACATACAAAAAAAATAAGTAAATTCATACATACATACATGTATACAAACATACATACACACATACATAAAACACACACTAACAAAATCACAAAATTACATACATAACTGAATATATACATAAGACATTTAAAGATATATACATGCATACGTACACACATACATAAATAAATACGTACATATATCCATACGAACATACATAATTACTTACATACGTACTTATATATATGAACAGGTAATTGCTCAGATACATACATAATCACGCGTACATATATACATATATTTATACATACATACACACATTAATATATACACACACATACATAAGCATACATATACATACATACATAAATAAATACATAACTAAATACGTAAATTGTACATACATCCATCCATTCATTCATAAATAAATACATACATACAGACATACATACAAATATACATAAATACACACATACATAAACAAGTACATACACACGTACATGAATAGAAACATACCTACATAATTATAAACACATATATATGTATATTTAAATAAATATACGTCCATACATACACAGATGCATACAAATACATTCATAAAAAAACACAAAATACTTACATTTATATATATACACACATACATACATACGTACAAGGAATCATACATATATATACATACACTCATAAATATTTACATACATATTTTCAAACGTACATACATTTTAAACACATACGTACACACATACGTTCATACACACGTTCGTGCATTCATCGTATACGCTTGAAATATGTATAAATTCATGCACACACACATTCACACATACATACACACACATAACTTCATGCTTATATACATTAAATTCATACATACATACCTACATTTATACGTATATAAATACACGCATACATAATATATACATTAATTCATAATTACGTACATACCTACATACATATATACATACATTCATACTTAAATATATACATACGTACATTCATACATGCAGAGATACCTAGATACATACATACACATACATACATATATACATACATGTATACATTCGTACATTCACACACATAATTAAACACATACATACAAACGTATAAAATTTTATATATACGTACCCAAATACACTCTTATACACATACGCACGTACATCCATACATACATACATACAAACAGAATACATGTATCCATACATGCATATAAAGATACATATATACACACATATATGAATATATACATACATAAACACATAAATACATAAATACATATTTCTATTCACACCTACATACATACACACACATATACACAAATACGTACACACACAGGAGGCCAAGATAGCGGACGACGTGAACGAGGGTATGGAGAACGCTCTAAACGTAAAAAAGTCCACCTCAGGAAGCAGTGGAAACATGAAGAAAGAATTGAAAACTAATATATTTGACGCAGTACGTAATCTAAGGAAATTATTTGCTTAGCTAATAGACACTAATGAAAACAATGCTACGAAAATAATAGATTTGGAAAAGCAGGTGGCCAAAACCAAAGAGAAACGGGAAGGAGGTAGGAGCAGAGCACAGAACTACATACCAGAGCCATATAGAGCTCCTGAAAGGAAAACACATAGCCAAACCGTCAGTAAGGTGGCGCAGTTAAGCGGAAGTAGGGTTAAATTTTACTCGGTGGTGGTAGTAAGTAGAAAAACGCAAAATGTTTATAAGATAACCGTGAATTCCATAGACAATAAAACAGCAGAAACAAATAAAAGTGGGAATAGAATCTATTAAATCAAAAAGGGGCGGGAAAGTGCAGATAGAAACGAGCAGATCCAGGAAGCTTAGACCCTGGAGAATAGCATAACGGACAAACTAGGCGCCAAAATAGAAACGTACATACAGAGACCACGAAAAACAAAATTGAAAATATTCAACATATCGGAGGAAATCTCCACAGACAACATAGAGGACAATCTAATGACACAGAAACCAGAGATAGGTATAGGAAAAGGGGAAATTATTCCCAAATTCACATATGAGACAAAAAGAAACACACTGAATATAGTTATAGAGGTCAGCGCCCTAACGAGGAAGAAACTGATAGAAAACAAAGTCAAAATAGAATGGATAAACTGTAGCAGAGAAGTCGACTAGTTTGCCAACAGATGCTTCAAATCTTCTAGATTCAACCACACAATGAGGTAATGCAGAGGGACAGAAATTGGTCCGTTATGTGCAGACAATCATAACCTGAAAGAATGTAAAGCGGAACCAAGGAGAACAAATGCATAAACAGCCGGTCGTACAACCACCTTAGTAGAAACACAAAATTAATAAAAAAACTTTTCTCATTGGATAGGAACTGCCCAAGCATGAAAGCTATCATAGAAAAATATAAGAAGAACACAGAATATTGAGACCAAGCAAACACACAACAAAACCTTGAAGGATACAATCGTAGATTGAAAATGCGTACTGATCAATTAGCAACACTCGACAGGGGCAATAGCGAACCTAATGAAATACGCAGCGGACATAAATTAGATAAACTATGCATACAGAAACTTTACATTTTTCAAGGTAGAGCAGCGGGATTAGACTCAAAATACAGAACGAACACGGCAGGAGAGTCACAAATTAGAACTGCTACAACAACAAGAAACAAAGCAGTAGACGCTATGTTAATATCACAACTCTCAGACGAAGACACCATCACACTGTAAACAACAAGAGGGG
>Ga0131853_10014152_pt1 | contig 14621 bp, 9 predicted proteins | sample TergutLab28metaG_FD_92764 | JGI IMG/M metagenome (GOLD analysis project Ga0131853, IMG submission 92764) | Labiotermes labralis P1 segment gut microbial communities from Petit-Saut dam, French Guiana - Lab288 P1 (version 2) (version 2) | ecosystem: Host-associated > Arthropoda: Insects >... | reverse complement strand
GCAATAAATGTACTGTCAGCAACTATGCAATAAATGTACTGTCAGTAACTATGCAATAAATGTACTGTCAGCAACTATGCAATAAATGTACTGTCAGTAACTATGCAATAAATGTACTGTCAGTAACTATGTCACATATCGTATGTCTTGTTCTTCGGGTTTATTTGTGGTCGCTTTATGAGATATTTCAACTGCTGATTTTTTTTAATTCCAAACAAACCGTTGTTAACCGTGTTGCATATTTTTATGGCTGTATATTATCTGCATATTTCGATGGTTGTAGAATACATGTATATTTCGATGGCTGTAGAGTACTGTACCTGTATATATATCGATGGCTGTAGAGTATCTGCATATTTCGATGGTTGTAGAATACCTGTATATTTCGATGGCTGTAGAGTACTGTACCTGAATATTTCTATGGCTGTAGAGTATCTGCATATTTCTATGGCTGTAGAGTATTATAACTGCATATTTTGATGGCTGTATAGTATCTGCATATTTCGATTATTGTAGAGTATCTGCGTATTTCGATGGCTGTAGAATACCTGTATATTTCGATGGACGTACAGAACTGTACCTGAATATTTCGATGGCTGTAGAGCATGTGCATATTTCGATGGCTGTAGAATACCTGTATATTTCGATGGCTGTAGAGTACTGTACCTGAATATTTCTATGGCTGTAGAATATCTGCATATTTCTATGGCTGTAGAGTATTGTACCTGCATATTTTGATGGCTGTATAGTATCTGCATATTTCGATGGCTGTAGAGTACTTGTATATTTCGATGGCTGTAGAGTACTGTACCTGAATATTTCGATGGCTGTAGAGTACTGTACATGCATATTTCGATGGCCGTATAGTACCTGCATATTTCGATGGTTGTAGAGTATCTGCGTATTTCGATGGCTGTAGAGTACTCTACCTGCATATTTCGATGGCTGTATAATACTTACATATCGATGGATATAGAGTATCTGCATATTTCGATGGCTGTAGAATATCTGCATATCTTGATGGCTTAGAATGTCTGCGTAATTCTATGGCTGTAGAATACTGTACTTGCATATTTCGATGGCTCTAGAGTAACTGCATATGTTATTGGATTTTGGCTACTTTGCAGTAAAATGCGACCGCATACGAAAGAAAGTTAGATGCTGAGTTATAGATTCATTTTCTTTCATGATCTGTACTCCTCACCAAATATTGTTCGGTTCATCACATTAAAAAACGTTATATAAACATACGTGGCGGAGAAGAAGAGTGTGTGAAGGTTTTCTGTGGGAAATCTGAAAGGAAAGCGCCACCTTGAAAACCATGACATAGAAGGGAGGATAATATTAAAAGGAATTATAAAGAAATGTGGTGTATATTGGATATGATAAGTCTGATTCAGCCAGGCTGTTGTGAACACGGTATTTCAACTTCAGGTTTCGTAAAATGCGGAGAATTTCCTCACCAGCTGTGGGACCTTTAACTTCTCAAGAAAGGCTCTTCTCCATGGAGTCAGTTACTTATTTCATTAGTTAGTTACGTATTCGTATACAAACTGATCATCTTCCGTGATCACTACTGAGTGCGTAAAAATATATCCGTTGCCCACGATATTTTTCGCATTCTCTTTTCCAATCTGGGAGTAGTCAAAAGCTAACGCATTTGAAACGGCGTACAGTGTTATGCCCTTCTGAGGCAGGACTGCGATTACGGGCACGTTTTATGTCACACATAAACAGTCAAATGACTAAACAGGAATACGACTTTACCTCCTGCTATAATTACTCCATTACGGCACTGTGCACTTTGAACACATCTCGTCTTCTCAGTGTCTCTTGTTTATCTTGTTATACGCTGTTCTCTGTTTTCTCCCGCTCTGCTGTTCGCCACCATAGGAAGGGAGCTCAGGTCAAATGTGGTTATGACCTTTTGTCAACTTAGGCAGTACTGTCTGTAGTAATTCTTGTTAGGAAATGTGAAATATTGGTTTCGCAATCAGTCGCCTACCCTCCAAACAATGTATTGTCTTTTGACACAGAGGACACTGGCCAATTGTGGGAGGAACGAGTTTAGTTTCAGTTAACACTCTGAAACGTTAAAGAGAAAGGACGCAGACACAAGACAGAGTTTATGGAAAGGGAGGACCTTGGAGAAAGCGAAATATTTCGTATTGGGAGAGAACGAGCTTTATTTCCTTGAGGTTCCCAACTTTTGCCCGCTCGTCCTTCTGATAGCGTAATTGTTGTGAAGACATTAAAAATTTGGTTAAGTAATGTTTTGATTTCGCGAAGGCAGGGTTTTATTAAACTGTGAAATATGTGATTTGGAAAGATCATTTGAGCTCGATCAGATCTGGGACTTTAATTTTGGCGACTTGGAAATTGCGAACAGCTTCCAGAAAAATTTCCACTGTTGAAAATTAATTTGGAGTGTCGCTAACACCCAGCTGTTGATCACGCACAAAGTTGCTACTTAATGCCAGTAGTGCACAGAAGTCCAATTTGTATCTGACAGTCAACACTCAAGTCTTTATTACAAAGAACAGTCTACTAATTGTGGTCGGGATATAATTGGTCTTTACCATGTTAATCCAAGAAACACATTAATAATATCCGAGGTGAATTCGGGTTTTTCGTGTTGTAAGCAGGATGTGATCATAGTTGTGAATTCAGTAATCACTCTGTTACAGAGTTAATAATACAGGGAAGGGAATAAGGATGTTTTGAAGCCTCAGCCCTTCGATAGAGCTTCGTTTCAGTGAAGTTTTATTTGTTTCTGTTGTCACAATTCTGAAGGATTATAGCTTGCAGCATGTTTATATAACAGAGAATCAGGAGAGATATTTAGAGAACAAAATTCATGTACATAGCAATGTGTCATTCGGTGACGTCTGATCACATTCTGTCAAAACTTTCAAACGGACGAAAAGATTAATTGATTGCCGTTTAGAACATATAGAGTTTGGTGGGTTTGTAACAAGAAAGTCCTACAATGTGAAGACTGACTTGGTTATAAGAAGAATCTGTGTGCGGAGATCTGAAGGAGAAAGCTTGAAATAAACCGATGCACTGAGTTACAATGTATGAAGTACTTAAAATAATGCGAATATTTTTGCCCATTATATTTAATAATTATATTTTTGAATGATTAGTATCGGCTTCTCAGCATTTGCTTATAACCCAATAATTTCATGCTTTGGGCCACATCTGACATATTTTTTTTTATTCCAATGTTAAAATTCTGTCTTATTTAGTCTTCTTATATATATAGGAGGGGCAGACATGACGGAGGTAAGTGTAGCTTTTCGCAATTTTGTGAGCGCACCTAGTAGATTTAAATTAAGATTTGCTCGTAGCTACAAAAATAAGTCGGGTCATGTAGGAGATCTTTCGACTTCCGTTCGGCAGAAACTCCTTTCTTATCCCTGCAGGTTACATTCAGTATCTCCAATATTAACCTCTCTCCTTTCAAGACACTTTCCGAAATATTATCCCGAACTAGGCCACCAGCTCTTCCTTCCCAGTTCTTTCCAGTTCATTTGCTGTCCTACCAATCGCTGCTCTGTAATGTTGCTTGAAACGCACATTGTATTAAAAAGCCTATAATTTTGGCGTCATTTAACAAAAGAATTGTCGTATGTGGTCGCTGGTGACCAAAATTTGTATAACCCGCTCTGCGCCATTGCGCTTATTATTATTATTATTATTATTATTATTACCTATTTAATTTATTAATTACGTTAATAACGAAGTGGGTCATCCACGATCCAAGGTTGTGCTATTTGTAGTTGTTATCTGACTGTCTTTACAAGTTTAAGTGCACGAAATATCTCTGTTGTTAGAGTCGCTGTTTTTGTGGTTTAATAATTCCACCGTTGAAGCTTGGCGGGAGGGGTGTGTCGGGAGGGGGGTGGTGTGCCAGAATGCGTGCGCGTCTCCTGTGTGACCACCGCCATGCTGTCGGCCTCTAGCGGTAGTATGAGGGTATCAGTCATGGCGGTTACACAACCAACGTTTGCAGATATAAAGGACTGAACCCATCAGCAGAAAGCCAGGAGGCACATGTCTGTACCTGAGGCAGCTCAGCTGTGAGATTACACCGGTCTAATGCATCGTCAGTGGACACCAGAACAGATGTTTAGTAAGTTTATTTAATTCGTACAAGGTAGCAGTGATGTGAGAAGAGTTTGTTATTGAAAGCGGTGCTTGAATGCGACATTCTGCATTTTAACATTGCTGGATTTTATTGTTGTCAGTAAGTGACCGTTATGGACTATAACAGGGAAGAACTGTTGACTTTGTTGTTGTCAGACTCTGTCTGTTTTGTGGTGAACTGATAACTTGTGTTGGTGCTGTCGTTGAACCAAAAACTGTATTTCAGTGTCTTGGTGTATAACATTCCAATTGTATACGAAACTGTATTGACTTGCTCAGAAACTTGACGTGAAACTTATTTAGTGTCTGAAAACGTTTACCAAACCGATAGGTCAGGACGCTTACAGTATCAGTGATAAAAATAGACACTGCGTGGAATTTTCGACAAGTTTGTTTACGTTGGCACTCGAGCAATGAACAGGATGGGTACGTACAGTGTACTGATGTGTTTTTGTTTTTCTGCCTGTGTGCTGCGTATTGGTTTATTATATACTGTTTTTCTTTGTTATGTGTGTGGGGTGTGTGACATGTCTACCGAACTAAAAACGAGCTGGCTCAACCGGTAACATTTCCGACTTGCTTTCGAGAGGTTACTTCTTGTAATGTCGGTCAAGAAACATTTTTATGACTGATAATCTCCGTGGGTTTTCCCAGTCCCCCAAAGCCATATCCTTCTGAATTCACCCTTTACTTGTCATACCGTATGAGGTTGTTTGCTTGACTGCTGAAGGCGTCGTTAAATAAACTGTAGATAATTAGGGCCATCGAAGGCGTCTCTTGTTTCTAAATCTGAAATTGGCTGAAGTAATTAAGCGCGTGTTTATTAGTGCACGGGTCACGAGGGGACGCTACTACTTTGATAGCCCCGTGGCAATTCAGTGACCTCAATAAACGTCCGCCGCCCTGACGGTCCTCCAAACTTGATTACACTGTAGAACGCGGGCTGCCGTGGCATAGCCTACAGAGCGCCTTGCTGACGTCAGCAATGACACCGTGACTGTGGCTGTGTGAAAGGAAGCAAAAAACAGACACACGTAATAATAATAATAATAACAATAATAATGTTAATACCTACCCCATCTGGCGCCGAGGCTAAAGAAAGGGTAGAGCTATACCTTTGCTCCCCTCTGGGCTTTCAGGGCTTGTTTTAGGGTGAACTTTATCTTTACCTTTTGCAATAATAATGTGTGTAGGGACTGAGACAGCTCAGGTGGTACAGTGACTAGGCTACGAGGTGGAAATGTGAGGTATCTTGGTTCGACTGCCGTCAGAAACAACATTTTTCTCTTCTCCACGGCCCATTTTATGGGAACCGGTGTTGTTTCCCGAAAGATCTAGTCCCCGGCGTTATACGTATCGTGGTTCTTTCCCGAAGGCAAAGTCGCTGAGGCATGAAGACGATCGGTTACGTCCGTCGAGCATTGAGGTTAAGAATATGTGGAGTTACATCTCCATTCCCCTTTATTTTCTTGTGGCGCGGTGCTGAATTCAGAGGAGTAATAATTTAACATAACTGTGTGTGTGTGTGTGTGTGAGTGAGTGTGAGTGTGAGTGAGAGAGAGAGAGAGCTTAAGGAAAAATGGGCATCAATAGACTCCACAGAAAATGTCGGAGTCATTTTAGCATCTAAACCCGTCAAAGCCCAGCCGTAACTGTATGAATTGTAAACGTGACGTTGAAAGCTTCTGCATTTTGCCCACAACTTTTTAAGTCTTTTGTGTGGTTTTTAAAATAAACAGCGATTTCCTCCCTATAAATAATTGACCTCTATTTATTTACTGAATAAATGTGTTATTTCACGACGCTGCCAGTTGCTTATTTTATATACTAGTGGTGTAGTCATTTACAGAGGTGAGGAAAAATACTTTGTGTGGGGTAGGAATGAATTATTGTCTTCTTATACGAACTTCTGGATTCAGAAGTTAAAAATAACTCCTTCGTTCTTAGCTAAACACTATTAGGTTATAGTTTGTCAAAAACACTAACATAAAAAGACAGTAGAAAACAGAGCGTTTAAGTGAAACAGGTTTTGACATTTTTGACGTTTTTCTGTTAACACATGAGTGCTTCAGTTAGTTTTACTTGCTGTGACAAGAGTATTCAAAACTTTATACATCTTAAATGTATACCGTACCGACGCTCATTCATGGCATTAAATCATTCGAGCAAGAACGATCAGTATCCAAGAGCCGGCTAAAACGTCGGTTAAAGAAAATATTCAAAGTATTATCTGTTCCCATGTGGAAGGCAAAATTATAATTTCTGTACTGTCAAGTACTTGTGGGCTATTAAAGTTGTCCCTGTGTCAGACATGAAGTTATTGAAGGGGCGAAGGCATAGCTCCACATATTCTTAACTCTGTACTAGATGCATGTGAGCGGTCATTTTTATGCATTGGCCTCTTAACTCTCTTTATCCTTTGAGTAAGTGTTGAAGGGGACACCCGATCCGATCTGGACGCTTTTGGGTAAATAAATATCTGTTAACGAGTTTGTATGTTCTAAACGTTGGCCCTCGTAAGATATTTACTTCGATACGCCGAGAATTTCGACAACAAGTGGGCTTGAAAAGCTACGTAATGTCGGTTACTTTTGAATGTCTACCAGAAGTACTTGAATGTCTTCCATTAATTAATTAATATAATTTATTTAATTAATTAATATAATTTATCTTGCTCATTCTTAGATTTGAGTTTGAAAGTTACATGTGATAGTTTACGTAACGTCGCTGTCTGTATCTAGCCGAATTATTGAGGGTAGTGTGCATTCCAGCATATATTCGAAGCAGAGACCTCCCGAATACAAAAACAGGACAATTACCACTTAAACCATCTTGCGGACCAAAAAAATTAACTATATTAGATACAAATCGTCGCTGTTCTTTGCTTTCACTACTTTAAATTTATTTGTAAAACGTTTTAATAGGAACAATTTTAAGCTGTTCATGTCAACGTCATGAAGTGATAAGTAGGGGGTGTTGCGGTACAGCTCCAGTCATTCTGAACCTCGGCTGTAGATGGGAGTGGTGAACTTTAGGTCTTTGCCGTTTTACCCGCGGGAAAGAAACCCAGTGCCAATTCAATACGAGCGTGGGTGGGCACCAGAGGCTGTTTGGACGTTTCGGAGAAGAAAATAAATCCCTCCACCGAGTTTCGAACCCTAGGACTTGTGGCTCGTAACCTATCCCGGCTTCCCCATCGTGATTGATGGGAGTGCAATAATAAAATGGACCACAAAGGTGCAGAATATCATGTTCTGACATGGATTCATCTGGCTCAAGATCCGTTCCAGTGGTGGCATGTTCTGAACACGTTGGTGGAGTTTGGGGGTTCGAGATTTGTGGTTCCCCTAACAGTATTTGCAGAGAATCAACTATTCTGATATGTAATACTGTGTCAGCGAGTATTTCCCTGATATTTCGAAGGATCGTAGTTAATGCACCCAGAAGTACAAGAAGCATGACATGAACATTTTTTTTGGACTGCCTGACCCAGAATATGAAGGAACTATGACCTTTCGAAACGTCAAGATCTACCTGCGCAATGACCGAGAGTCCCACCGTTGGAGACTCGAAGGTTCATCAAATGGCGTGTTTCATAGAGGGCGGGTAATCTATCAGCTGAGCGGTTTAAGGACCATGTTACATTAAGCTGTTTAGATGCTCATGCCAACTATATCAATTGAAGTCGTCTTGATAATGAACTAATGGAAGCAAAGTGGAGCTTTTACTACGTGAGACATTCAACCCATCACCTTTCGTACTAAATTAAAGATGAGTTATCCAGTTATGTGTTCTTGTATTGTTCAGAGGTACAGTGCCTATTATTCCAATTGGGTTAAGGATACATGAATTCAGTACACAGCGTTTAAAGTAGTGAAGTGGATTGTTGATGGAACGTAATGGCGATGTCGAGGGGTGGGTCGTGACAGTAGCTAGTGCACCCCCACCGCCAACACCCCAACCATTCCCATCAACACAGTGCAGCAAACTGCTGCAGGAAGTTTTATTAAAAGTATGTATGTATGTATGTATGTCCCGGGGATTTACCCCACTGCTGTGTATAGAAGTTGTTATTTTTTCACGTTTTTAATCTATATTTTATGACAGAGTTGGGAATTTTATATGACCCCTAGAGTGGTTTCACTTCTTCCTTTAAGCATTAGAAAAAAATACCTCCTTCTTTGTCTGTGACCTTTGGTAGAGTTTGAAGGAGAACACTGTTTTGTCATTTCGTTTATGTTACTGACTGTATCTGACTGTACAGTATGGATGGTTACGATGGTTGACCATGAATAACGTCTGGTAAAGGACGTGGAAGTTAATGTTGCGTGGTTGCAATTATGTCCCGGCTTTGGCGTGGAGGGGCGGAGGAAAGCCACGGAATATACTGGGTAATATAGCCTGTGTCGTGTCCGAGATATGATCCAGTCAAATTGCGCAGAGACGTCGGGTGTATTATGGTTACGGTCACCATACAGACACAGCGGATAAAACCGACTACATTTCTTCGAAATCAGAAAAAGGTTTCTTTTGATATTTTCTGAAAATCTTTAAGTTACACTGACAGATCGTAAAAACTTCCAGAAATAAATAAATTCGTTATTTACCCTATGTTGTAGGTCGAGCGGTGTATATTTATGTGTCTCGAATTTTTTAATCACAGCAAACAGTGGTGACATTCATGTACATTATTCAGTCCGTGTTTATAATGGAGACTGACCGTGTTCTCTGTGAAGTGGGAACAAAATATTTATATATAATCTAGACTAACGTAAGTCTTCCGAATTTGCATTTCACCCACGCTGTGTTTTTGCGTTTCTTACAATTCTTTCAGTGAACAGTCATTATTTCGTCCTGAAAACAAATTAATTTATCTTCGTAACCGATTCGTAATGTTTTTTTTTTTACCTGTGTGCTAGTTCCAACATATCGATCTTAAAATGAGAGCCAAAGCACGCCGTTCGTCTGTTCTGCTCCGTAGAGAAGCGTGGCATTAAAGGTGCTCTATGCTCAAAATCCCAGGACGCAGTGTGTGATGATAATGGAGTTGTGACGTTTCGCCCTTTAAATCTGTGCTGCTCTGATTTCTCCACTGCCTGTGTATCTATCATGTCGTTCATCGTATCAGTACCTTAACGCATGAGTGGTGTAAGTTACTGCATGTCACAAAGTCCCTGCGTGAGGAGTTATTTGTGTTTAGTCGAATTCTTAGTATTTTGTGCAATTTAAAGTTCCATCACCGCCTTCAAATCAACCCGCCACCTACCCCTGCCCTAATCCTGATTACGCCTGTCCACACTTTTCCAATGCTATTCCCTTCATATACATTTCAATATTCTCCCTTCCACACCCTTTTTTTTTTCAAGTGGACTCTTTTTCTTCCAGGTTCCGTACTATTCCATTTTAAAACTTAAAGGAAGATATTGTGGGTTGGATTCATGTCTCAAAAAGGTTTCACTTTGCTGGACGTGATGTAAAGCAGACGGATGTATCTAAGTGAATGATTGTCAGGTTTTAAGACCGCAAGGAGCTGTACGAATATTCACCACACATGTATACAACAGAGACAGCTCTGTGGAAGCTTACAAGACGTATGGCTAATTGAAAGTATGTCCCGGTTGTCACGTCTCATGATCAGGGCTCCGTGATTTTCCTCAGTTCCACTTGACTAATTCTGGAATGGTACCTCAACTTCGGCCATGTTGACATCCTTTCAAAACTTTCCAGTTTATCATTTATCATAACATATCATGCCATGTAACACTAGCCATTTATGACGTCATAAAGGTAACAAGAAAATAAGTTAACGAACTTCAGGATAAATTAGCATTGGAAAGCCTAATGTTTGCTATGCTTACCGCGAAGTTTAAAATTAAAAATTCAACATTCTGTTAACACATTTTCTGTGTGTTTAGTGTGTGTGTGTGTGGGTGGGTGTGTGTGTGGGTGTGTGTGTGTGTGTGTGTGTGGGTGTGTGTGTGTGTGGGTGTGTGTGTGTGTGTGTTACTATGAACAGCCATTACATTCGTCCACTGGTTTCACCCTTTGGTTATTCTAATGCATAAACACTCTATTTTCTGTAAGGTACGAAATTAATCTTTATGTGTAATGTAGCTTAGTTGCGGTGATTAAAGTGCAAGGCATCCGGCATTGAACACGAAGATATTTGACTGCTGGTCAACAGTACATAACCTGATAGATAACGCAACGTTAGATTGCTTCGTAGTGTAGGCGCATTTGATATTTGAACAACGACGCAAACCCGGCTAACAGACACGCGAGTGTGGAATGTAATATTGGTCCTTGATACCATCTTGCCCTCACACAATGTCCCTTCCCTTTGAAGCGCTTGTAACGAGATGAAACTCCCCGCCAGTACAGCCAACTTTGAAAGTTGGTACGTACATTGTTTGTGCTATGACCCTATCTTCGATCAAGCCATATACGCAAAATAAAGTGGATTGGAAGCTATATGTGAAAAGTGAGTTGTTACAAGGATTGGTTTTTTAGCGCCATAATTTCGAACCGCAATTGAAGCATTTGATGCTTTGTAGTTTACGTGTGACTGTGAAGTCTTTTTGATGTGAGACAAACACATGCATTTCTGAGCAAGATCCTTATGGCTTATTATCCTATTTCTTTGTTTTGTTGGGCTGCGGCATAATATTGTTGTTCTCTCGCGTTTGAAATGCTTTTTACAAATACGGATAAAATGAAACCGATTGCTGTATACGTCGAACAAAACTTGTGTTTTATTGGTGTAAAATCGAGCTACGTGTATATGTTTCGGCTTTTAGTAAGCCACCAACAGGCGGTGTGCAAGAAGACAAATGTACACGACCCTTTACAATTGTGATCTTGTTACACGCAGCCTGTCGATGGCGCATTGAAAGCAGAAACGAGTAATTGCAGCTGGGTTTTGTACTACTAAAATACGAGTCGTGTCCGACGGATGCAGAAATTGACAGTATTGCTTTTTTTTAAAAAAAAAAACAGGGTAAATCACTTTAAGGAATCCAGATACATTCTGCGTAAAACTTTACTTATATAATTCCTCAATTTTACCATGTTGGAAACTGTTAACACAAAAATGTGGCACTGTAATTACGTTTATGATCTACGTCCTTACCAATTACACGTTCTTAACTCGAATTTATGATTCCTTACGTTTGTGAAAGTCAATTATTGAAAAATTTTGCAGAATTGCCACTTTCTTGTATATCTTTCCTTAAGTTTGAATATTTTTCGAAATCCAAAAACCTATACGACCAAACATGAGGTCAGGACCATAAGTTGTGAGTAAGTACCACTTTTCACGTATGAGCATTTCGCATATTATTTATTCTGATGTATGAAATTATGAAGTACTAAAATTTTTTGGTTTCTACTAGTATAAATTTCAAAGCCGTTTAATGAATTTTTCTGAAAATTTAAACATTCAAACGGAGTGGAATTGGTGATATTGATCCCCTCTGTCTCTTGATAGAAGGCCCCACTCTTCAGTTACGTAAGGAGAGTAATTAGAAAATGGGATACGGCAGTATTTGAAGTGCTCAATACATTGTTGCAAGAAGACCGCCAATTTCAAAATATCTATCTAACCGTGCGTTTCAGTGCATAGCGGAATATCTTTCCCCTGAATTTTATTTGCATGGAAGAGATGAAGATAAAAGTTATTAATACACGTTAGGTACAGGGTAAGTAAAATTTGAATTATCATGCGGTGGGTAGTTCACGTTAATTGGTGGTCAGTTGAATGAGCGAGATAATGCAACTAAGGTACCCACAAAAGACTGCGAATGTCTTAACTGCACTGTACAACCTTGTAAAGATGGTATGCGGTCTAGTCGTTACTGCAATTTTGGACACTCCGTCATGAGGTCAAAAAGCCACAATCCAAGTCTTCAAGCTAGTTATTTCCAATGGCAGAACGGTATTAGATTTCTGCTTTTCTGAGCGAAATCTTGTGGGTTCTTTCAGTAAACAGTGTCTAAACTTCTTTCACTGTTGTTGGAATTTCTTGACTGGCATGTAGAGTATAAACGTGTCGGAAGGACTGTTCCATGGAGTTTAGTTTCTGTTGTGGTAGCCCTGTAACCTGCAACCCAGAGGACAGCACTTTGCACGCCAACAAGTGTTTCAATTGGACCATTTAATTTGGTGTCTCGTGGTGGTTATGTGCAACTAAACAACGACGAAAGAGAATTTATTATAGCGTGCAATGGTATCTGATGGAGAAATTAATGACTACGTGGAAATAACATGGGGGTAAACCGGCCTAATAGGGCGACGATGTTCAACCTGTGCGCGAGGTATTATTTGAACTCGGTTAAATGTAGGAAAAACGTGGCAAATTCGGGCGAGTTCGCTGTTCCATTTTCTCTGTGCCTTGGATCTGTCAATAACAAATTTTTTAAGCGCTCCTACAATCAGCGGATATTTGATGGCATCAAACACCTGCTTTGATACAATACGTTTTAGTGTGAGTTTCCACTCCTTGCAGGTTGAACACATCAGCACTGATGTCCTCCGAAATACGAATAACTATAAAAGTTTTTCAATCATTTGCTAAAACTTTAAAGGCGAAAATTAACCTGAACTGTAGGTAAAAATTCATTCCGTACCGCGCAGTAAACACTCTCCGTCTCAGTTATAAAAACCAATCGTTAATTCTGTATAGGGAAGTAATCGCTGTTTGCTATTAGATCCGTATACAACACGTAAATAAACTGTGTGGGCAGAACGTAGAGTTTTTTAGTACCGTAACCATTGACACCCCATAAATATAAAAGTCGACACTTTTGGAATCCGGGGTGTAATGTTACGCACAAACCATGCTGTTAGCAACAGCAATGGAAACGCGGTAAACAGACCAACCCGGATGTAACCACGGAAACCGGGTTGTGACTCACCCATTCACTCAGACGGTATTATTCACGCGCTACTCCATGGCCCCCAGCTGTCATTTATTTATTCTGAGAACAAACCGAGTGTTAGTTTTATGTGTAGGATTTCTGCTACCTTTATTTATTCTGAGAACAAACCGAGTGTTTGTGTGTAGGATTTCTGCTACCAAATTGTACTATGTCTCATTATATATTCATTGTTAGACTTCCCTCAGCCTCAGCTATACCCCACAGAAAACTCGGTGCTGAGGTGTTTGTTAGGCCATAGCGCTTACCGCACAGAAGACCAGGGTGTGACTCTCATACACACCAAAGTTATATACATACGGAGATGAAATTCGAATGTGCAGTCTGCATAACATCAAGAGCTGGTGCGATATTGTAATATTGGCACTCTTTTGTGTTTGTCAGCGGACCGCTGTACAAATCAGCTCAGGACCATTAGTGTTATTTACGTATGAAAATTTCACGGCATTAACACGTCTAGCAGTAACGTTACACTAGCTGGAAATAGCGCTATTTCCTGTTTCTATCAACAGAATATTTATTCAGGGGAGAAAGGGCGAGAAAGGGGGAGACGGGCTTCATTGAACTTTGTGGCGAAGAACGTCTGTTCTATCCTGGAGCGTATAATCCCGTATTTTATTTGTAATTCTTATACTATTAGATCAGCCACTGAAATTATGTGGACGAGTCTTCATTGAAGCTGTCGTTGACAACGTTCATTATGACTTTCAGCTAACTAGCTGAGCTACTTAATGTCCGTCATTTATGGAACTTGGAAGTCCGTTACCGTGTTCACAGAATCTCGCCACTGATGTCTAGCCTGAGGCTGATTATTCCAGTCTTTGTACTCGAGTCATGTTCGGTTAAAATTCGTTTTAATATTACCCTCAAGCCTAGGTCTAATCCTTACAAAATGAGGCCTTATCTTGACGTTTGTAAGAAATTGCGGTGACAATCACTTGCGACCGTGCGTGTAGTTCTCTTCGATTTTCAGGCGTTCTGCGCAAAATTGTGGAATCGGCTATTAGGTTTGCCATGTCTGTCCGTCCGTCCGTCCGTCCGTCCGTCCGTGTGGAACAACTCGGCTTCCGCAGGACATCTTTTTATACAATTTGATATAAGAACATTTCACGAAAATATGTCAAAAAAATTCAATTTTCATTAAAATCTAACAAGAACAATGGGCATTTTACACGAAGGCCTATGTACATTGGTGCCAATATCCTACTGAATTCTTGTTAGAATAAAAATATTTTGAGACGAAGTTGTAGATAGAAGCAAAACACACATTTTATGCTGCTGTATAATTTTTTTTAAACCATGCTGTTTATAAGATAAGGTGGAAAAAATATTACAATATAAACAACCAACTAGATGCAACAATAAGTTATTAATAATTTCAATCAGCTCAATATGTTTCGGGCGATAATTTCGCCATCCTCAGGAGCACTTGTCTGAGCCAAGTCACCATCCGGCTGCATCGTCTGTGCACTATGGCAATTGCTGTAAACACAGTCTGGTGCTCATGATGCTGGGTGAAATTATAGCCCGAAACAT
>Ga0131853_10014151_pt1 | contig 14621 bp, 14 predicted proteins | sample TergutLab28metaG_FD_92764 | JGI IMG/M metagenome (GOLD analysis project Ga0131853, IMG submission 92764) | Labiotermes labralis P1 segment gut microbial communities from Petit-Saut dam, French Guiana - Lab288 P1 (version 2) (version 2) | ecosystem: Host-associated > Arthropoda: Insects >... | reverse complement strand
TGTATTGTCATCAGCAGGAATTCTTCGCTTGGACTGAATACGCTAACGGCATCTCAGATATATTGTCATCAGCAGGAATTCTTCGCTTGGACTGAATACGCTAACGGCATCTCAGATGCACTGTCATCAGCATACGCTAACGGCATCTCAGAACGTGCGTCATTAACCCTTTAAAATTCTGTGGTAATTATATGTACCACCAGGTTTAACACCACAAAATTTTATGTTTTGTCCACAGACTTGGATTTATGCGTCATTTGTTGTTCTCAGAATAAACAGAAATTCTCTCCCTATACGGCATTTACTGATTGGTTTTTAGGCGAGTTAGCAAAACTGCGAAAAGGGATTTTTAGTTTCATGTCCGTCTGTCCGTCCTTGTGTCCTCATGGAACAACTCGGCTCCACCTGGACGGATTTTCATGACATTTGATATTTCACTTTTTTTTTTTTTCGAAAAGCTGTCGAGAAAATTCTAGTTGCATTGTAATCTGACAAGAATATCGGGTACTTTACACGAAGACCATTATATATTTTTTCGATCATGTCTCGCTCAGTTCTTCTTAGAATGAGGCATGTTTCAGACAAAAGTTGTAGAGAAAATCAAAACATACATTTTATGTTCAATAAATTTCCTTCGAAAATCGTGCCTTTATGAGATAACGCAAAAAAAAAAATATATATATATAATACAGCCGGACATGCCACAGATGACAAAATGTCACGTGAGCATTTCACGCTGGATACCTCAGCTTACAGACACGCACTTAGAATACTTAAGTTATTGCTTTTCCAAGGCAGCAATGTTTGCACGAACGGGCCTCAACTTTACGTAATACGTACAATTCCTGTCTTGTTATAACCTACATGTATTGCGTTTACTGCGTGATACGAGGAGAAGCTTTGTTAAGTTAGGTTAATCTCAATCTTTAAATAGTTAACGAGCCTCCTTCTCTATACCATGTCGAGTCTTTCTACTCATTCGCACAACTTTCTACGGCTCGCGAAATACTGCGATACCGTATTATCGCACTTTCGTAAAGTTGATTACGTACGAGTCTTAACCTATAACCGCAAAAATATAACTATGATCATCGTTCTTCTTTGATACATTTTGTCGATAAATCATCTATGCGGAATGTGTCACTATTCAAAAGGCAATGAAAATGAATCAGCAGCAACGGAGTGAAGATACCTACTGGTTACATCCGCGACAATTTTCAGTGCTGCGAACGTAACCCTACACGATCAACCTTCGTAACTTTGTTGTCCCGACGCGCTCAGTCTGGTAGGTTCTTTCGGGAAACGGGTGTGGTTCACCGAATCACATATAGTTTTAGCGATTTTCTTTTTTTTACTTACGTTTTATTTATTAATTTTATTCTTGATGTAAAATAATGGAGTGCTACAACCAGTTAAACAACTACATCATTTCTAGTAAACTGACACAGTCACTTCTCTGTACTCCCACCTACACCACACTCGTAAGCGACTGACTTCCTTACACTGCTAGCGTCCGGTCCGTTATCAGCTCCTAACCTTTTCGGCGTTTAAATCTCTCCCCTCCTACCTATCACCGACGATCCCGAATATACGTTGACAGATTAACTTACAACGCATGGTCATGAACCGTCCGTAACTGAAGCCAGAAATCCTAAGAAAAAAAAAATATCGATTATGTTCGGCTACATAACTTTTTTAGAAAACGGTTTTGACTTTACGTTTCGAGCCTCGCTCGCAGGTGATCAAGAATTTGGTTCCTTACTAACAGGCGATTTCCCGTCTCCCTTTACCTCGAATTAACATGAGTGATGAAAAGTAACCGGAAAGAAATGGCATCTTCAGAGCAGCTTTCTTGCAAGTCACAACTTGTCACTACATGTCACACGCGCGTTCATCTCAGGCGACGTCATGTTCCTGTCAGTTTGACTGCCGAGCGCACACAGATTAGTTCCCAACAGACTCTGATAGGACTCAAAGCAGACAAAGATGGACTACAAAACCGTGGGTACCGCAAGCCAAACGAGACGCACAATGTTGGAAGAAGACAATTTATCTCACCATGGAATACTTTAACTACAAGGATCAGAGTCCGTTTTGGGAAGCTAACAATTCTTCAGCACATCAATAAATTCCCGCAGTTTATGAGAACCAAAGGTTCATCGCCGCGTTCACAACACCCCACCACCTTACACTATTACGAGCCACATCAATCCAGATCACGGCTGCCAAACGATTTCTTTAAGAACAATTTTAATACCATCCTCCCACCCACATCTAGGTCTTCCAGATTGTCTCTTTCCCTCAAGTTTCCTCATCAAAACCCTGTACGCAGCTCTCCTGTCCCCCACACGTGCCACATACCCGCCATATCGTTATTGTTTATTTGATCACTCGAACAATATTTGGTTAGGAGTACAGAACATAATCTCCCCTCCAGTCCCCTGTTACATGGTCCATCTTAGGCCCAAACATTTCCCTCAAACACGCTCAGCTGTGGAATACTTGGCGACATAAAAATGCTCCAACGGATGGGACACGATCAAATATTACCGTATGAGTGATACAGAGCCTACGGTAGGCTTATATACCACGCTGCCTGTACCGACGACACAGACGAATGAATAACACAATTTTATACAATATTAGAAACATGTCTGCTGTGGATAGCTCAGTCGGTACAGCGACTATCGACGGGTCGGACGGTACGAGGATCGAATCCCGGTGAACGTGAGTTTTCTCGTGCTCTCCAGACTGGCTCCGAGTCTCACGCAGCCTCCTGTTCAACGAGTACCGGGTCTTCCCAGAGGTAAAGCGGACGAAGCGTGGTGTTGACCACCCGCCTCCTTCTTGTGCCGGGTTGCGAATGTCTCCGAACTATACTTCCGCCTGCCCTCTGTACCAGCATATGCGTATCATGGGATGACCTTTACCATTTATCTGCTACTGTGATTTTAGTCTTACTGCAGAGGGAATTTCCGTGAGCATCACACCAAGATATAACATGGCAGCATGCTACGCTATAGCAACCGGCGTCCACATCACAACCCATCGAAATTATTCATATGGCACAGTCCCTGCGACTTTACGTTGCGAAGGTAAAATCTACAGACCCTAATGCTATTTAACCCATTATAGCGTACGTATACCGAGCACGATGCCTCAGGCGGTAATGCTTCTAACCAGTATTCGAGAGACGCCAGTTCTAATTTAGACAGAACACCGACTTTTACAACTGGAATGGTTTTATGTTTCACCTCAGTCCCTCCAGGCAAATGCAGGGACTCTACAGTCAACCTCGACGTAAGCCACGACCGCTTTCTCCAGAATCCTTTAAAATTCAACAAAAGGAATAAACATATCGCATAATTCGAACACAAGTAACCGTTAAAGCCCATAGAGTGCCGTTAACTAACCTACGATTCATCAAATTCACATATTTCTCGAATGTGTTTGCACATAAAATACAAGCTGTGATGTTAATTAAGGTTTTTGGCAGACACATATCTGGTATTTATATATGGAAGGTAATTACACTATAAATGTCACAGTGTACTGCCAGCCTTTTCCTATCTTTCTTTATATTCCGATAAATACCACATCGAAAACAATTTCAAATAAAATTGTCGGTGTTAATGAGATTAATATTTTATGTCATGCACCAATTTCAAAAACCACAATTATATCACAGTCTGTCATGTCAAAGCCACAGTTCACGTGATTAATATTTCATGCGGCGAACTATTTTCTGTGGGATGAACATTTTTATAAAATTTATAAACTGTTCTTTTTTTTTTTTTTGGGCCACGTGAAAAAGATGTTTGGCCTCAACAAACCAAAATGTAATTAGCTTGCCAGATTTAGCAGGTGTAAGCTAGATGTAAATTTCCCTGGAATAAAAATCGTGAAATAAGCCAATATTAGGTATCTGTCCTTGTGAAATGACTGTTATTACAACAAGAAGCGAAGAGCAAACATGACATATTTTCTTTTTAGTTCACATTTATGGTCTTTGTCAACTTTTGTCACTGTACCAAAGCCCATTTCAACATCACAGAACTTCATTCTGTTTTCATCAATAGTGTCATTTCTTCGATTATTACACACAGCGCTCTTCGGGGTTATTATTCACGAAATAAACACAGTTGAAGTTTGAAGCCAAAATACATTTTGTCTCCGAGGTCCAAAACCTGTAAGGATGCATCGCGGCCGTTTGGCGATGAACGTCATCTGTCATCCTAGGAGTTAACTAGCTCATGTGGGAGTACAAACACACCTTCAAACTAGCTTTATATACAGGAAAATAAAAAATGTCACGATAATGAATACGTAACAACAAATTAGGTTATGTGCCTACTGTTAAATGGAAGTCTGAAATTCTTCCACAGTTGACACTAAGATAATCTTCAGACACGTGACGTCGTATATTCCAGTAAATGCAGAGCAATATTTCAGAGGAAACTAGTCTCCGTACAAAATGGCGTCGCGTCCCTGAAGCCTGTTGACACTATATAATGTTACACTGAGTAGCCCATATTTATTTTCATACATATACGTATACAAACATACATATACAAATACATGCATACGTATACATACATATATACATAATACCTACATTCATACATACATAAATACATAATACTTATATACATTCATTAATACATTCATACTTACATACATACATACACACACAGATACATACATTCATACATGCACTCATACATACAGACACAAAATTAAATACATACATACATATATACGTACATACAAACATACATAATACATGGATCCAAATGTTTGCCAGAATGACTTAGGAGATAGAATAAGTCATAAACATACAACACAGCATACTCAAAATATGCAAAATATAAAACACAAATACCATAAAGATTTCATATACAGTATTATGGTAATGCTTAAACATAAAAATATTCAGCTACGGCGTTAAAAGAGTGCATATTTAAATATTTTCTTATTGATACTTCAAATTGTGCCTTCTCATTTTTAAGACTTTTGATACTATATGACAAACTGCTGGGAAATTCCGATGCCAACACAGAATGGAATTTTCTGGAAGCGTGCAAAGGTTATCATTTGGTCTGTGAAGATTGTGTTCATCGCTTCTATTAGTAGTGTGTGCAGACTAATCTGTTCGGAAATTATCTAGGTTATTTAAAATCAAGTTCATTAATGAAAACATATATTAATATGGAACAGGTAAAATCTCTAATTCCTTAAACAGACTTTTACAGAAGTTAAAGGTTTTGCACTAACCATAATTCTAACAATTCTTTGCAAAGTAAATATCTTCCGACTGTTGGACAAATCATCCGCAAAATGTTTGCAATACATCATTATAGAATGAAAATAAGCAAAATAAATTGATTTGTGCGTGCTAATGTGACTGACATGAAATACGGACCTAAATGTGTAACATGTTCCATTTAACTTACGAATGGTTTGATGAATATGACTCTTACAGTTTAGACGGTTATCAGTTTGTAAGCCAAGAAATTTTGTACTTAACGTTTCTTGTACACACTTTGCTTTATAACAAGTTTTTCATACACAGTGCGGTGCATTTGTCACTTTAAACATTACTGTATTTCCTTTATCCAGATTTAGGACCAACTTATTAGCAGAAAACCTTCTTATGATAAAACCAACTAGATGCACTAATTTCTCAAATTCATTTTTGGAATAAATACTACATGTTTCGGACAGTTCCTCTTTCCATCATCAGGAGTTTTTCACTGTAAACACAGCAATGTTATATGTCATACAGGTTTGCTGACAGCTTGCGAGCAGGATCAAGACGGAACTGCAGTTCCGTCCTGATCCTGCCCGCTGATGGACAGAGGAACTGTTCGAAACATGTAGAGTTTTATTCCAAAAATAAAATTGAGAAATTAGTGCATCTAGATGGTTTTATTATAAGAATTTATCACGATACACGGTCACCTGAACGCCAAATTAGCAGAAAACCATTTACTCCTATGAGATTGAAGTAAATGTTGCCACTGTATAGAAAGAATTTGTTCAATAAATGTCTCAGAGCTTGAACGCAACCAAGTAATGCAGCTACTAAATAGTGAACAGTTGGTTCCTAAACTACGTTAAGTGACCCACTGAAGAGAGGGAGCCGTGCTAAGGGAGTGAAGTTAGAACAGCTTGTCAAGTTCTGACATAATTCCTGTTTAAATACTTTTCTTTACAGGAATAAATTCGAACTACCCGCAAGGGCGTACAAATTTGATAAATTTGGTGCTAGCTTGGTTTTGGCTTCTAATCTTGTTCAGTAAGAAGGGAAAGGCACATAGAAAATTCCACACAACACCTGGTCAGTTTTACGACTGAGTTCTTTGGTATATGTCACGAATTATTTATCCTTTTGCCATTACGTTCACTCAAAAAGGCACTTGTTTCAAATAGGCAATCTTTGATTTCCAGATCAATGATACGTATTATAGCATGTGAATTTATTTACTAAGAATTTTTTCGAGATAAAACTCTTTATTTACAGCTCTCGTTTTAGGAAGGTTTCAGCTATAGGATGTTTACCCCTATTTCAATATAAATGAATACAATGCTATTGGTACACTTTACTTTACACTTTATTTAGACCTACTCTGAAGTGTAGATTATATACAACACATTTTAAAATATGTCGTGTTGCATTTGTTTTATCAACAAGTAGGTGTCGGATAAACAATCTTAAACAAGCCAAATTTGCCGAAAATTAGCTCAACAACAGACTAAGAGCACATGGATACGGTGTGCAGAAAAAAAGTTTTTGTCTCCAGTCGTTTAAAAAGGAAATCTCTTGAGGCTGATTATCTGCCAGAGGCATTGAACGAGTAATGTTCAGTTCGTGGCGTGACAGTCAAAGAACCCACACCGTCCACACCACATTCCGACAAATAGATAAATTCATAACGAGTGAGATGTGGTAGTATATCGGCCGCCACAGACAGCTGGAACAACATTCACGTGCTGTTTTGCAACCAAGAACGAAAAAAGAAGAATATTTTAAGAAGTGCCAGTAGAGTCTAGACAAAGGACGCCTGTGATCGCGAGAGTGCACACATTGCTCTTCCTCCCCTTTAAAAAGACAACAATTATAACATAACAACGTACACGTGCACCAAACTAAATACGTAAATCATTACGTTGTATAAAACAACTATGTTATCTAAATAAAAACAGTAATTCAAAATAATTTGACACAGAACTGTGGGGCTCACTTTGCACATCAAAGCAGCGTTTCGCAGACCGTCTCGGTAGGCTACATAAAATCACTTCAGCACCTCTCAAAGAACCGTCAACCCTTGGTCCATAATCGAAAATCTAAGGTTCTACATTACTATTTTTATCGCGTTTCTGAGGTAGACATTTTTGGCATGGCGAAGTACGTGCTCCGTACTGCAGTATCTGTCAACGTGGGCCCACAGTGCTAATCACAAGCAAATTTGCCCCTCTTGCGTACAAGAATTTCTTTCTCGATATCATCAGATGGTACGAATAATTTCAGATATTCAAATATAAAGTTTGAAGAAAATCCCTCTAGTAGAACCCGAGCTGTTCCATGCAGAAGGTTGGACAGACGGACAGACAGATATGACAAAGCTAATAGTCGCTTTTCGCAATGCTGCGAACGCAACTAAAAAAGTGGACAACCAAAATGCAAAAGAAACTTACCGATCAGAGGCAAGCAATAACAGTCTCCTATGCGAAATTGCAAAGTTCCGCCGCGGCGCTATTCTGGGATGTTCGGTGTTGTAGGTCGGTGGTTAGTTACTGACGTTTCGGAGCTACATGTCGGTTCCATCTTTAAGGATCAAGCAGGCTTCTTTGATTACAAGTCCCTCGAAGATCGGACCGGTGTGTTGTCCCAGACCATCAATAACCAGCTACGAACGTACGCCACGCAACGTCACACAAGAGCGAAGACCCTCTCGCAAATTGTTACATATTGTACAGGGAAAAGATTTTGGTAAGCAGGGAACTAGAACTGCATGCAGATGAAAGAAAATCAGGCTACGTCTGCACTGATCGCAAGAATCATGGTCATGTACCACTCTTCGCTCTACATTACACACGGCTTCATCTCTAAAGGTTACTTAATAAATACGGTAAGGATAATTAGCAGTAATAAGAGGAGAAGGCTTTGGTACCCGCTATCAGAAACGTCATCAGGACGTAATTTACGAATAACTGCCACCTGCGTTAATCAGAGAAACTGAAATGATTAAATAATGTACAGACACGTCAAAAAAATTCAACAGAATGCTGTTCGAGATCTATCTTCTGGAACTTTATACAGCGTAGCATGGCAGTTAGTTACCGACGTTTCGGGACAACCTATCGTTCTTATTTTCATGGGTCAAGCAGTCCAAGAAGAAAGCCGGGAACATTTCCTCCCTCCGTTCCCTCTCCCTCACGCTCCACTAATCCTACTGGCTAGCGTCACGTTCTCTGAGAACCAATCACCGCCCACACCATTCCCTACATAACTGCGCACCTCAGTGTTCCCGGCATTCTTCTCGGACTGCTTGACCCTTGAAAATGGGACCGACAGGTTGTCCCGAAACGTCGGTCACAAACTACCAATCTACGCTGCGTAGAAACGCATAAAAGCGAAGGTCGCAATTACACCGCGGCCGAAGCCTGAAATCTCGCAGAATGCTGTTGTTTGTTTGTTTGTCAAATACGGCACAGTCACAAACATTACCACGTAACATACACAAGCAATAAATCTTATTGTAGCACCGTGCATTTTTGTAGAATCACTAAAATTTATTTCCAACGAATGCGAATATAATTTCACATAAAACACTTAAAAAACACTCCGACATGTTTCGATCTTGTCAGATCATCATCAGGGAGCTTAGTTCCTTGCTAAAGTTATGTTATAGTATTCACAATTCAATTGGTATTTGCAAACGAGGTGTTGTGGCAGCATATCATGTTGTGTAGGAATGTGTTGTGGAGTAGTGGTAAGGAACTAAGCTCCCTGATGATGATCTGACAAGATCGAAACCTGTCGGAGTGTTTTTAAAGTGTTTTATGTGAAATTATATGTGCATTCGTTGGTTGAAAAATTTTAATGAAACACAAGCAAATGAACAATCACAGTTCATACGTTTTAAACGCAACATTAAATAATGTACGCCTTTTACTGTATTCCTTAAAATACATCGAATACATTCCGAATTATTATGTAGTGTCTTAACAAGATGCTGCAAGGTTTTAAAATATATAAGACCGAAGTACTAAACTGGTCGCAGTGACTTTATCTTACGGATTTTTTGGTAGCAACCGTAGACGAAGTGTCTGAAATGTGCATATAAAGACATAACTAAAAGATTCCTTGGTATATGGACTTTCAAATTTGAATATGAATTCTAACTTCCGTATGGTTATCTGGACCCACTAAAATAATAAAAAAATTAAATCCACTCATCACATCACAACACCATTAGATCATTTTGATGTTTGTGTGACCGTACATCACTGATATAATAATAATATAAACAGCCAAATAGATGCAACAATAATAATTTTATTAATAATTTCAATCAGCTCAACATGTTTCGGGCGATAATTTCGCCCACCCTCAGGAGCACTAGACTGTGTCTGCAGCTTGTGGTATAAAGCACCGACGATGCTGCCTGCTGGTGACCTGGACACCGGCAGGCACCATCGTCGGTTCTTTATACCACATGCTTTAAACACAATCTCGTGCTCCTGAGGATGGGCGAAATTATCGCCCGAAACATGTTGAGCTGATTGAGATTATTAGCAAAATTATTATTGTTGCATCTAGTTGGCTGTTTATATTATTACACCATTAGACCACTCTTTATACCGAACTAGATCACGTTCCTTGACTGCTGCTCGACATTTGGAGATATGTTCCATGTCCGTTATCTGGCTACATAAAGTTTATTCACGCAGGGCCATGTGTTAAGTTTTGAATTTGAAGTGTTGCTGGCTGCTTCTCAAATCAGCCTCGCTACAAAAAAATCTAATGACTTCTGTTAGTTCAGTTAGCAGAACGAAGGAGAGACTAAATTTATGACAAAGTGCATATCTGAGCCACGTGCATCGCTGCTATACATTTCACTGCCACGTGTTCTTTTTAGTCCCCGAGTTGCCAGCAAATGCAGAAAACATGTCCGTTTGTAAAAGGGAATTCTTCTTGGAGTCGAACCAAGGAATGACTATGTTCCGCGATATCAGTTACTTTAAAACATGAGAGGCATTGTCCAAGAATAAATTGACCAGTAAAAGGATAGCGCGCCGGTACAACCGAAAGTGAAGTGAACGTCTTTACAAATTTCAAAACGAACAGTATTCATCACTGGAAGAGAAACGATGTTTGCAGTATTGACGGTTCTGCTAGCAGCCGTAATTTAATCTATAATGCAGAGAAATCAGACGTTTGTATTTTAATTGGATCGTCAATTTTATTGTGAAAGGGGCCCAAATTAGGGACGCCAACACGTCCACTTTTTCTGTTTAAATTTGAATCGCAACATACCACGTTTTTGTGCCCATTTAGATAGGGACTAAAGACCTAAAATGTCCACAATACGGACAGAATAATTAGGTATATCGACAATACGAACTGTGTCTGTATTAGTGACTGTAAAATAGTACAAGCACTACTGACAGGACATTATTGGTATATGTAGGTTGCAGAGAGATTTTCATTAATTCCTTCGCACCAATGATGACACCCACACCACAAAACAGATCCATCACTCGTTAATCTAATCTCCCGTGCTGGGTCAGGGCGATCATGCAACACGACCCAACATAATGACGCAAGCGGAATTGAGCCTATTGCTCTGGGTCTCGGACGTATGTATTCTCTCCATATGTGACCCATAGCATGTTACATATGGTATATTGAAGAATGGTTCATGCAAAAATCAATGTGTATTGGACGTGACTGATTTTACAGACACGGCCCATCGTCTCAGGCCGAAAAAACACGACGTTTCGGAGATGCATCTGTCTCCGTCTTCAGGAGTAAATGGAAGAGGGGCGACCTATTACGGTCGGACCTTGACATGTTTCAGTGACTCCTAAAGAACCAAACACAGTAGTTCCTTTTTTACTTCTTATTTTCTACTGAAGACGGAGAGAGATCCATCCTCCCAACAGCTGTGTGGGTTTATTTTCGCCAGTGGCGATAGACAACATCTAGGACATCAGTCGCTTCTAATTACAGCACACCAGCGTCAGAATCTTTGTACGTTAAATCGGTATGTACGTACGCCCAGTGTATACGACAAAACCATACGTTTTGAAATATCGTATTGGCTACAGCAGAGAGAGGATTTTAATCCCCGGCATCAGGAGCGAGGATCCACTCCATCATCTAACCCGTCGATATTTCAGCTCCCTCCAAAGTCGGTATAAGGCCCCCCTCCCGTCGAGTGATACATTGAATATGGAAGCGGATAAACGTTGTGGTTTGGCTTATAGTCATGAAAATCTAGCTGATGCCTGGCCGTAGTCTAGCTCGATCTCTGTACGCAGAGCTGCGGTACGGGAGACTCAATCCGCGGGTAAACTCGGAGTAAGCCCAAATCGTGGTCTGGGTGGGTGGCTGAAGCGGGAGGTTCGGGTTACAGCGGGCTCGACGGCCGAACATTTACCTGATTCCCCCCATGCATAATGGTAACAGATTTCGCATGCGTCGTACTTCTACAGGCATCCGAATTTGAGATACCTGCTGGGTAGGCGTGAGCAGAGACGGCTCAGTCGGTGTAGTGACCGAGCAATGGTCTGCAGCACTGAGGGAGTCAGGGTTCGTTTTCTAGCATCAGAAAAGTTCTTCCCTTCTCTAGATCATCCAGACAGGCTCTAAGGCTCATATCTAATGGGTACCGGAATACATCGTAGAGGGTAAAACGACCGCAACATGAGGCCAATCATCCCCCCCCCCCCAAGTTCTGCCAATGTTTTGAATGCGTGAAACTTTGCCCACCGCCACGTACATCATAGCGTAACGCCTCATTAAGCCAGGGAACAACTGGGTCTTTTACTGCCGAGCAAAGCTACTAGAAAAGTAACTCGCCGTAAGAAACCTTGATAAGTTACACACTGTGGTCAAATTTTGTTCGCGTTTCAAACTTCTGTAAATTTTCTTCATACGAAGTTTTATACGTTAAATAAAATGTTTGCGATACTCAGGGCAGGGAACGGGCTAGTTTTTACACCGCGACGCCAGAGTGACTTTCAGACGTCACGGACCTAATGAGACAAAGTTAGCTACGACCAAGGCAAGAAGACACGTTGTATCTAATTCCATGGACCAGAGTCCTTGTTAAGGACGTAATGGCCGCTCAGGTGGTCAGAGAAATACCTTGCCTTTCCATAAACTTGAAGTTCTTTGCCCTTTTCCCAACAGCCCACTTCTGGTCCGTATCACGCGCTAATGCATCCAGTCCACACATTTATATCTTATTTTTCTTAGGTCACCTTTTAATATTACCATCCCATCTATGCCTTTGTTTTCAAAATGGTATCATATCCTCAGGCTTTCCCTCTCGGTTGACAGAAAATTATTGATTCAACCGTTTATGAATAAACCGAGTTTCAGTGCCGCTATTTACCAAGTAGGACTATATAAACACCATGTTTGTGCACCACGGATTTTGATTTTATTTTAACTTACCGCAAATATTAAAAAATACCATGTCACTACGCCTAAATAAACTAACACACCAGAAAGGTAAACATTTCGATCAGAAACTTCTCAGTTGCTCCAACATAATCAACTGACAGAAGTCTTGTTTCTGAGCTTTTTAATGGAAATCTAAAAGTTTTTTTTATTATAAGCCCCTTTGATATGTCAAAAGATAACTGTATATAGAGTATTTTGGTTTTGAACCCATACATTACAATAAAAGCACGTAAACTAAAATTACTTGAAATATAAAATCAATCGATAAAAACATAGGCGTGAACAAAACAGTGTGTACCTTTTTGCTCAACCGCAATCATTTGTATGTGTGACCTACACCACCAGCAGTACAGTACGGGTTATCCGCAGTAGCTACAGCTAAGCTATATGACTGCACATGTGCCCTACTATAGATGCTAGGAATATGTGCATGCGGTGGAGCGATGCTTTTTGAATAATAAATAAAATTACCAATTTAAACACAAGTTCAGCCGTACTGTGACAAATAAAAAGTCCACAGTGTCATTCAAGTGTACAGTAAATCTGGGGGGGAAAAAATAATAATAAATCTTGCTTTCCGGCATGCGTCTGACTTTACATGAAAAGATAAAAAGGTAACGTTGTCATCATTGCACACAGGGGAGCAAAAGTATAACTCCATTCCCTCATTAAACTCGGCACTTGCTGAGGTGAGTAGCCAGACTTACGCTCCGGTCGCTTTACCCTAGGGAAAAGAACCCGGTACCCATTGAACAAGGGGCTGCGTGTGTCCCAGCGCTGGTTCAGGCGTTTTGGGGACGAGATAAATTTTTCCCTTACAGGGATTCAAACCCTGGTTTATCCAGCCCGTAGCCTAGTCACTACACTGATTACAATGTCACGGCTCCTTTACAAAACGGCAAATACAATTAGTATTTATTATAAAAGGTGTCATAATGACCAGTAATAATAATAATAATAATAATAATAGTGATGTTAAAAAATAAAAGCAGTAATTAAAGAAAAGATGCTGACAGGAATTTTGAAAGCTAGAGGGAAGACGTGAAAGAAGGCCGGAGAAAAGTGCACACAGCGAAACTTCAGAATTTGTAATCTTCACCATTTATACCTACTGCCATCAGACGGTGGCCAAGGTTGGCGAGGTACTTCGCACAGGCAGAGGACGGGCGAAATTTGTAATAACTTTCAGTCAGAAAACCTGAGGTTAAGTGCGTACTTGCAAGACCTCGAAACAGACGCGCAGCTAATAACAACACATGTCAAACGGTGTGAGAATGTGGGTTGGTTTCATGCGGCTAAAAATGGGAACCAATGGCGGGATCTCCAAAACTGGGTAATGAATCTTTGGATTCCACAAAAGGGGGGAAAATGGCATTGGTCGGAATAATAATAATAAGCAAAGCTGACTATTCATCCACCTTTACTGCTGAGATTGAGAATAAGACATTGTAACTCCATTCCCCCATACGCCTTCACGGCCTGCACAAGTTTGCCTTTCCTTTCGCAAGAAATGTAGGCCTAACCATGCAAGAGGCCCTCTAGTAGAAACAACTGCAGCAGCAGCTAGATAGCATTGTCACATTGCGTCTTGTACCAGCCACTACACAACGGAGTTCTGTACTGAAATATCTACCTGCACTGTATTAAACTGCACTACAGTATACGACTGGACAAACTGGTCTTGTGAAACAAAGCAGTTTTTCAAAGTACGGTTCTCCTTGCTTGGATCGACGAACAGAATACTAACACTTGTTAATAAAAATCCAACCAGATGCAACAGTATGCAGATATTTATTTACTGCATACTGTTGCATCTGGTTGGATTTTTATTAACATTGAATTAAGATGCACGGAACCATGAGTTAAAAAAAAAAGAATACTAAAACTTGTTAGGTGTGGTCATGGACTCAGTGATGGCGCA
>Ga0131853_10014149_pt1 | contig 14622 bp, 8 predicted proteins | sample TergutLab28metaG_FD_92764 | JGI IMG/M metagenome (GOLD analysis project Ga0131853, IMG submission 92764) | Labiotermes labralis P1 segment gut microbial communities from Petit-Saut dam, French Guiana - Lab288 P1 (version 2) (version 2) | ecosystem: Host-associated > Arthropoda: Insects >... | reverse complement strand
TCACGGTCGCCGGCCGGGCGGTCGGCTGCGGCGACGACGCCACCGATGCCTGCCTCGGCAGCCACCACGTCTCGGTGCTGGGCCTGCACCTCGCGGCCGGGTCGCTGCCGTCGTACCTCACCTCGTTCGCGACCATCTCCAGCGCGTTCGTCCTGCCGATCGTGGGCGCGCTGGTGGACCGATCGAGCCGCAAGAGGTGGCACATGGGCGCCTTCGCGTGGGCGGGGGCGTTCTTCGGCTCGCTGCTGTTCTTCCTCTCCGGCGACCACTGGCAGCTCGGCGCGGTCGCCGTCGTCGTCGCCTCGATCCTGGGCGGCTGCTCGCTGGTCAGCTACTACGCGATCCTGGTCGACATCTCGACCGAGTCCGAGCGCGACGTGGTCTCGGCGCGCGGCTGGGCGTTCGGCTATCTCGGCGGCGGCATCCTGCTGCTGCTCAACCTGGTGCTGGTCGAGGGACACGGCGCCTTCGGGATGGGCAAGGAGATGGCCGTCCGGATCTCGCTGCTCTCGGCCTCGCTGTGGTGGGCGGTGTTCACGATCATCCCGGTGCGCCGCCTGCGCGACCACCCGGCGCCCGACCCGGTGCCCGGCGCGGGCGGGCTGTGGCGGCGCTCGTTCGGCCAGCTCTGGGTCACCCTGCGGGAGATGCGCGCGTTCCCGATGACACTGACGTTCCTGCTCGCCTACCTGTTCTTCAACGACGGCATCCAGACGGTCATCTACAGCGCCTCGATCTTCGGGTCGAAGACGCTGAACCTCAGCGAGGGCGTCCTGATCGCCGCGATCCTGATGATCCAGTTCGTGGCATTCGGCGGAGCGCTGCTCTTCGGCCGCTGGGCACAGCGGTACGGCGCCTACCGGTGCCTGCTCTACGGCACGTTCGCGTGGATGGTGATCGTCGTCGCCGCGATGTTCCTGCCGGCCGGCAACATCGGGCTGTTCCTCGTCGTGGGCATCGCCATCGCCGTCGTACTCGGCGGGACGCAGGCACTGTCCCGCTCGTTCTACAGCCTGCTCATCCCCCGCGGCCGCGAGGGCGAGTACTTCGCGCTCTACAACGCCGCCGAGCGCGGTACGTCGTGGTTCGGCACGCTGCTCTTCGGCCTGGTCTTCCAGCTCACCGGGTCCTACCGGCCGGCGATCGTCTCCCTGATCGTCTTCTTCCTGCTCGGCGCGGTGCTGCTGCTGCGGCTCGATGCCCGCCGGGGCATCGTCGAGGCCGGCAACACGCCACCCGCAGTCGTCTGAGCAGGATTCGATGGAATCTTGAACGGTTGGCTACCGTTGAAGACACCGGAAGCGGATCCCACGGCGCCTGTCGCCGGCTCGGCGAGGCGCTTCGGGGATCTGGGGAGAGTCAGGAGGTGCCCCCATGGCCGAGCGCACACTGCGCGGTGCCCGACTGGGCGGACAGAGCTTCGAGGACGAGCGCGGCATCGAGTTCGCGGCACGCCAGCAGGTGACCTATGCCTGCCCGCGCGGCCACGACTTCGAGATCACGATGTCCGACGAGGCCGAGGTGCCGGCGACGTGGGAGTGCCCGCGCTGCGGCTCCGAGGCTCGCAACGTCGGCGGCGTGGAGCCGGAGGCGAAGACCGAGAAGCCCGTTCGCACGCACTGGGACATGCTCCTGGAGCGCCGCTCCGAGAAGGAGCTCGAGGACATCCTCAAGGAGCGCCTCGACCTCCTGCGCGGCGGGGAGATCGGCCCCGCCCATCTCCACCGCGGCAGCGGCGGCAAGAAGAAGGCCTCCGCCTGAGCATCTGATCGCCCGACGAGCTACTCGTCGACGACCTCGCCCCGGATGACCCCGTCGTCTCCGGGGCGTCGTCCATTTCCGGAGCCCGTGCCGGGTCCGCGCGGTCGGGTGAGACGGCGGGACACCAGCCGGGTGAGCAGGCGCCGGGCCAGCGGCCGCGTCGGGGGAAGGATGCAGAAGAAGCCGAAGACGTCCGTGACGAAGCCGGGGCTGAGCATCAGTGCTCCCCCGAGCACCACCAGGGCGCCGTCGGCGAGCTCGCGGGCCGGCATCCGGCCCGACCCGATCGACTGCTGCAGCGCCCGCCAGGCGCGGGCACCCTCCCGGCGGATCAGCCAGCCGCCGAAGATCGAGTCGGCGATGAGCAGCACGATCGTCCACCAGGCGCCGATCACCTGGCCGACCTTGATCAGGACGTAGACCTCCAGCACCGGCACCACGATGAACGCGACGACCAGCAGCCAGCCGAAGCCGCCGCGCCGACTCATCGCGACGACCGGCCCCAGGCGCGGCGCAGCTGCGCGCGCCGCTGGTGCAGACCCCACCGGGTGACGAGCCTGAGCGACTCGGAGGCGACCGCGCCGCTCATCTTGGAGTCGCCGCGGACACGCTCCACGAACCGGATCGGCACCTCCTTGACGATCAGTCCCGCCTGGAGGCTGCGGGTCGCCAGGTCGGTCTGGAAGACGTAGCCCGCGGACTCGACCGTCGCCAGGTCGATCTTCTCCAGCGTGGCGCGCCGGAAGACGCGATAGCCGGCGGTGATGTCCTTGAGGCGTACGCCGAGCAGCAGCCGGATGTAGAGGTTCCCGCCGCGCGAGAGCAGCAGCCGGCGCAGCGGCCAGTTGACCACCGAGCCACCGGACACGTAGCGCGAGCCGATGACCAGGTCCGCGGTGTGCAGCGCGTCGAGCAGCCGGCCGAGCTCCTCGGGCTGGTGGGAGCCGTCGGCGTCCATCTCCCCCACGACGTCGTACCCCTGCTCCAGCGCCCACCGGAAGCCGTGCAGGTACGCCGCACCCAGCCCGGCCTTCTCGGTGCGGTGCAGGACGTGCACCTGCGGGTCGGCGGCGGCCATCTCGTCGGCGATGTCGCCGGTGCCGTCCGGGGAGCTGTCGTCGACGACGAGGACGTCGACGGCGGGCTGGGCGGCGCGCAGCCGACCGACGATCCAGGCGATGTTGTCCGACTCGTTGTAGGTCGGGATGACCATCAGGATGCGTCCGAGGTCGCTGGCGACGGGCGTGGAACTCACCCGTGAAGCCTAGCCAAACGGTGGGCCACACCGACGGGCAGAGCCCCGGAAGGGCCCGAAGCCTCCTCGGGCCGACCCGATGCCCGGCGGGCTGCCGGGGCGCGATCGTTGTCTACAGAGGCTCGGGGCCCTTCCGTGCCGCCCCCGTGGGGCCAGCCGGCACCACGGACCATGTGGGGTAGGACTCCGGCGTGAGTCCCCCCGGGCACGATTCGGGATGTCGGCTCGCCAGGCACGGTCTGCGTGGGCGAACCGCCCCAGAGTCGCCCGGACGCCCGCAGTCGTCAACGCCCTCCTGACCTGCAACAACGCACGTTTCCGCAGGTCAAGGGTGGGTACTTCTCTTCATCCAAATTTCAGTTACGTCTTGCCTTCATCGGCGTGTCGCGACGACACGCCGGTGGAAGTGGTCCAGACCCGCGACTCAGGCGCCGGTCACCGGCCGGTTGTCGTAGTAGGTCGAGAGCACGATCGTGGTCCGCGTCGAGACGTTGGCGGCGCTGCGGACCCGGCCCAGCAGGTCCTCCAGCCCCGACGGCGTCGCGACCCGGGCCTTGAGCAGGTAGGACTCGTCCCCCGCGACGGACCAGCAGGACTCGATCTCGGCGAAGCCGCGCAGCCGGTCGGGACAGTCGTCCGGGGCGGACGGATCGATGGGCCGGATCGCGATGAACGCGGTCAGCGGCAGGCCCAGCTCGGCGTGGTTGACCGTGGCGCCGTACCCGAGGATGAGGCCGCGCTGCTCGAGCCGCTTCACGCGCTGGTGCACGGCCGAGGTGGACAGGCCGGTCGCCTTGCCCAGGTCGGTGTAGGACATCCGGCCGTCATCCGCCAGCAGCCGGAGGATCAGGCGATCGGTGGCCTCGACCTCGGAAGTAGTCACCGCGGCAGGCTAATCACCGCGAAGCCTTCCTGTCCCGGGTGATTGGATGGCGGACGTGAGCGACCACAAGCGGCTGATGCTCCTCGACTCCGCCAGCATGTACTTCCGTGCGTTCTTCGGGGTGCCCGACATCCGCGCCGACGACGGTACGCCGGTCAACGCGGTGCGCGGCTTCGTCGACTTCATCGCCTATCTGGTGGAGCAGTACTCCCCCACCGACCTGGTCTGCTGCTGGGACGAGGACTGGCGGCCGCAGTGGCGCGTCGACCTCGTTCCGTCCTACAAGGCGCATCGCGTCACCGAGGCCAACCCGGTTGGGCCCGACGTCGAGGAGATCCCGGACCCGCTCACCGTGCAGGTGCCGGTGATCCTCGACGTGCTCGAGGCGGCCGGGCTGCGGGTGGCCGGCGCCGCGGGCTACGAGGCCGACGACGTCATCGGCACGCTCGCCACGGACGCCGGCATGCCCGTCGACGTCGTCACCGGCGACCGCGACCTGTTCCAGCTGGTCGACGACGCTGCCGGCGTGCGGGTGCTCTACATCGCCCAGGGCGTCGGGAGACACGAGCGCGTCGACGAGGCCTGGGTGCGGGCGAAGTACGGCATCGAGGCCAGCCAGTACGCCGCCTTCGCGACCCTGCGCGGCGACCCCTCCGACGGGCTGCCCGGCGTCAAGGGCGTCGGGGAGAAGACCGCGGTCGCGCTGCTGACGGCGTACGGCGACCTGGCCGGCGTCGAGGCGGCCGCCGCCGACCCGGGCACCTCGCTCACGGCCGGGGTGCGCGCCAAGCTGCTCGCCGCCCAGGAGTACCTCGCCGTCGCCCCGACCGTCGTCGCGGTCGCCCGCGACGTCGCGCTCGATCGGTCCTCGACGACACTGCCGGCCGCACCCGCCGAGCCCGACCGGCTCGGCGCGCTCGCCGAGCGCTTCAACCTCGGCTCGCCGGTCGAGCGACTGGTCGCCGCCCTCGCCTCCCGCGGCTGACTCCCCTGGCGGAGAGCCGCCGGGCCGACGAGTGGTCTGGACCACGTTCTCAGGCGTGTTGACAACCGTCGCCTTTTAGCAGGTCGCCTCGTTGGGAACACCAGTAGGTGGGAGTCGACGAGTAGGGGTTTGACGATGGACCAGAGCATCCCGCAGCTGCGGCAGGACGTGACGCTGACGTGCACCGACCAGTGGGGCCGTGAGGTCGCCGTGTCGACGACGCTCGGCTACCGCCGCGAGGACCCCTACGCGCTGACGCTGAGCTTCCACGCCTCGGGCGGCGACGTCACCTGGATCGTGTCGCGGACTCTGGTCATGCAGGGCCTGGTGCAGCCGGTCGGCGACGGCGACGTCCGGGTCAGGCCCGGCCACACCGGTGCCGAGCCGACCGCCCTGCTGCAGTTCAGCTCCCCCGACGGGTCGCTCGTCGCGCAGGCCCGCTCCCACGAGCTCAAGAGCTTCCTGACGCGCACCTTCGACGCCGTACCGGCCGGCAGCGAGAGCAGCCATCTCGACATCGACGGCCTCCTGACGGCGCTCCTCGACGCGGCCTGAGGCGCCTGGTTACGCGCGGATGGAGCCTTCGTGACACGCGGGTGACCCCCGATTTGGCACCGGTGTGGCACTCGGCTAATGTTCTCGACGTCGCCGAGGCCAAGGCCCCGGAGATGCGGACGTAGCTCAGTTGGTAGAGCGCAACCTTGCCAAGGTTGAGGTCGCGAGTTCGAGCCTCGTCGTCCGCTCGGAGAGGTCTCCACCGAATGTTAGGCCTCAGCGGTGGGTTGGCCGAGAGGCGAGGCAACGGACTGCAAATCCGTGTACACGGGTTCAAATCCCGTACCCACCTCGACTGCTCCACAACTGCAACATCCCGGGCGATTGGCGCAGCGGTAGCGCGCTTCCTTGACACGGAAGAGGTCACTGGTTCAAACCCAGTATCGCCCACCACGAGATAGGGCCCCTGACCTGCGGAGACGCAGGAGCAGGGGCCCTTTTGTCGTTGTGGCGGCGAGGATGTGACCGTACGCCGGACCAACTGCGCTTGTTGCCGACGTGTTACTCCCGTGTTGCTCAACTCGTGCCCGAGGCTGCCGATCATGCGGGCGTCGTCCGGCAAGGGGGCTTCCGGCGACGCAAGGGGGAAGCATGACCGCCTACATCAGTCCGGCACCGCCGGAGGCGGCTGACGTCGTCGAGGCGCTCACGCGCCTCGACGGTGACGCGGTCGTCACCTTCGACGGCGTGGGCACCGTCACCAGCGCCACCGCATCCGCGGCGGACGTCTTCGGCACCGACCTCGTCGGCCGGCCGATCACCGACGTCTGGCCGGCGGAGACCGTCGCGCACGTGCTCGCGGGCGAGGTCGTGCCCGAGGCCGTCGAGATCTGCGAGGACGGCCGGCGTACGACGCAGGGCGCGCCGCTCCGCTCGGCGGACGGGCGCGTGGTCGGCGGGCTGGTCCGCGGCCGACGGGTCAACACCGAGCTGCCGACGTACGGCTATCCCGAGGCGAGCGAGCAGGGCCTGCGGGTCTTCCGCGCCAGCGCCGTGCCCACGTGCATCACCGACGCCGACGGCCGGCACCTGGCGGTCAACGACGCCTTCTGCGAGCTCCTGGGACGCACCGAGGCCGAGCTGCTCGCCTCCGGCATCGACGCCACCTCTCCCCCGGAGGAGGCCGAGGGCAACCACGCGCATCTCGAGATGCTCCGCTCGTCGCGGACCAGTCATGTGCGCACCAAGAAGCTGCTCCGCGCGGACGGCACGATCATCTGGGGCGAGGTCTGTGCGACGCCGGTCGTGGTGCCGGAGACCGGCGCGATCGAGCTGATCGTGCAGGTCCGCGACGTGACGCAGTCCGTGCTGGACCGTGAGGAGCTGCTGGAGCAGCGGCTGCGCCTGGACGCCTCCCAGGAGGCCGGCCGGGTCGGCACCTGGGAGATCGACTTCGTCAGCGGCCGACCGACCTGGTCGCGGCACGCCTTCCTCGTGCACCTGCTCGAGCCGAGCGACCGCACGCCGCCGCTCGAGGAGACCCTCGCCCGCGTCCACGAGGACGACCGGGCGGCCCTGGTCGGCGTGACCACGCCCCGCGACGGCGCCTACGACTTCGAGGTGGACTTCCGCCTCATCGGCGACGACGGCGACGTGCGCGTGCTGCGGACCCGCGGTCGGCACACGCCCTCGGCCGACGGCGGACCGGGCGTCCTGCGCGGCACGACCCTGGACGTCACCGAGGAGGTGACCCGGATCCGCGCGCTCGAGAAGGCCGAGGAGCGGCTGCGCCGTGCGTTCGACACGAGCCTGCTCGGCATCGCGGTCATCGACGCCGACGGCATCGCGCTGCAGGTCAACGAGGCGCTGTCCCGGATGCTCGGCCAGCCCCAGGAGCAGCTGATCGGCGGCTCGAGCGTCGCCCTCACCCATCCCGACGACCGCGCCGAGCAGACCCGGGCCGTACGTCGGGTCCTGACCGGTGAGGCGGACTCCTTCGTGCTGCAGACCCGCTACCGGCACGCCAGCGGCCAGTACGTCTGGGTCGAGGTGGCCGGCGCGCCGATGGACGCGGCCTGCGAGGAGTTCGTGGTGCAGGTCCGGGACGTCACCGAGAGCCGGCGACAGCGGCAGAAGCTGCAGTTCCTCGCCGACCACGACCCGCTGACCGGCGTACTCAACCGGCGGGCGTTCGACCGCGAGGTCGTCAGCCACCTGGGTCGGGTGCTCGGCGGCCCCCACCAGGACGCCGGCGCGCTGCTGGTGCTCGACCTGGACAACTTCAAGCAGCAGAACGACGCGTTCGGCCACGCCTTCGGCGACGCCCTGCTCGTGGCCGTCGCCGGCGCGATCCGGGCGCAGGTCGGGCCGGGCGACTCGGTAGCGCGGATCGGCGGCGACGAGTTCGCGGTGCTGCTCACCAGAGCATCGGGGTCGGAGGCGGCCGAGACGGCCAAGCAGGTCCTCGACGCGATCGGCCGCGCGGTCGACGACCTGCCGGGCGATCCCGACGCCCCCGTCGGCGCCAGCCTCGGCATGGCGATCCCCCACGCCGACGACGGGCTCGACACGCTGCTGCAGCGCGCCGACGCGCGGATGTATGCGATGAAGTCCTCGCGCTCCCCAAAGCCGGACTAGACCACCGGTCCATTGGCCCTCTGACCAGCCGGTTTACCGGACGGGCGGGCTGAATTCCCGCTACGCTTCGGCTGTCCGCAAGTGGGGGGAACAGTTGACGGGCAAAGCCGGGCGTCATCGTCGAGCCGGCACCAGGCGCCACCGTGCGCACGTGCCCTGGCTCCGGATGGCCACGATCCTCTGGGCCGTGGTCCTCTCCGTCGTGTCTTCGCTGGTGCTGGGCCTCGGTTCGCCGGAGCCGGCCAGCGCCGCGACCGGCACCATCACCGACATCTCGGTGACGGCGTCCACGGCGAAGACCAGCACCGCCGCGACGTACGCCTACTCGTTCGTCACGCAGACCACGGCCACGCTGACGAAGATCGTGGCCACGCTCCCCTCCGGTACGACGGGCACCCCCACGCTGAGCAGCGTGAGCGGCCTGGGGGCCGGGACGTTCACCTCCACGACCAGCGGCACGCGGACGGCGACGTACGCCGTCCGCACCGCCGTGAGCGTGCCGTCCGGGACCGTGATCACCTTCGCGATCGGCGGCGTCACGAACCCCACGTCAGCCACGACCACCACCACGGCGAGCACGAAGATCGACACCTACAGCGGCACCTCGACGCTGGTGGACGAGGGCACGACGAGCCTGTGGATCTCCGGCACCACGCTCAGCCCGACGATGTCCGCAGGCTCGGCAGTCCCTGGCACCGCGAACGTGAGCTACACGTTCGGGTTCACCACGGGGAGCACCGGCACCAAGACGATCACCCTGACCCTCCCCCCGGGCATGTCGGGTACGCCGACGGTCGGCACGGCGACCAGCGGAGGGACGGCGTTCACCCACACGCTGTCCGTGTCGTTGCCGACCCTGACCGTCGGCGTGAGCGGCACGGCATTGACGAGCAACAAGGTGGTGTCCCTCGTCATCACTGGGCTGACGAACACGTCGACGGCCGGCTCCTACGCCTCTGCGGTCACCACGTACAACTCCAGCGGCGCCATCCTCAATGCCGGCACCACCGCCGCGCTCGTCCTCAAGGGGACGCTCGCGACCCCCACCTGGTCCGCGAGCTCCGCGACGGTGAGCGGCACCGGCGCGACGTACACCTACGACTTCACGACCTACTCCGCGGCGACGATCGACACGGTCACGATGACGCTGCCCGCGAGCACCCCGACGCCGGGGACGATGGCGACGGTGACTCACACCGGCCTGGGCTCCGGAACCTTCACCTACAGCGCGACGACCAGCCCCACGCTCACGTACACGCTCGACACCCCCGTCGTCGTGCCGGCCGGCACCGCCGTGGAGCTGGCCGTCAGCGGCATGAAGAACACCACGGTCGCCGGGACGTACGCCTCCACGATCACGACGCTCTCCGGCATCAGCACGACGACCACCGGGACCACGACCGACGACACGGGCGTCACCCCCTCGGTCGTCTTCGCCAAGGCCCTCACCGCCGCGTCGTGGTCGGCGAGCTCGCAGACAACGGGCCAGGCCTCGACGTACACCTTCAACATCACGCCGGCAACCACGGGCGCGACGAAGGTGACGATGACGCTGCCTCCGAACACCACGGGGTCGGGGATCACCGTCAAGAACACCTCGGGTGCCACCATCGGCACCGCTCCCGCGCCGACCACGTCGGCCGGCGTCACGACGCTGACAGTCACTCCCAACCAGGCGCTGACCACGGCTGCGGCGACGCTCGTGATCGGTGGCCTGACGAACATCGCGACGCCGGGGTCCTTCACCTCCACGATCACGACGTACACGAGCTCCGGCGCCCTCGCGGACAGCGGCGTCACCGGACCGCTGGTCCTCACCGGTGCGCTGACGAGTCCGAGCTGGACGGCGACGTCGGCGGCGGTGAACGACACCGGCGTGTCCTACACGTACGCGTTCACGACGGCCACCGCTGCCTCGCTGACCAAGGTCACCCTCTCCCTCGGCACGGCACCGGCCAACCTCAGCCTGACGAGCGTGAGTGGACTGGGCGGCGGGTCGGTGGGCTACGCCGGCAACACGTTGACCTACACCGTCGACCCGGCCAACGTCGCCAACGTGCCGGCGAACAGGACGGTCACGCTCGTCGTGGGTGGCATGACGAACCCCAGCAGTCCCGGCTCACCGACAGCGACGATCACGACGTACGCCGGCGCCACGGCCGAGGACACGGCGGTCACTCCTGCTCTCGACTTCACCACGGCGCTCACGCAGGTCTCGTGGCAGGCGTCTCCGGCGACGCCGAACACGGCCTCGACCTACACCTTCCAGTTCACCGCGAATTCGGCCTCGTCGCTGACCAAGGTGAGCTTCACGCTGCCGGCCAATACGGGCACGTCCGGGACGCTGACGACCTCGAGCGCGAGCGTCCTTCCGACCAACGGCACCTACAACCTGACCGGGTCGACGCTGACGTACGCCTTCGGCAGCACCCCGGTCCCGGTCGGCGTCGGGACCGTCATGAAGCTCGTGGTCAGTGGGCTGAAGAACACGACGACCGGTGGCGTCTACACGTCCACCATCAGCACCTATTCCGGGACCAATGGCACGACGGCCCAGGACAAGGGAACGACCAACGCCGTGCCCATCGCCACGACGCCCACCGCCGGCGGCCTGACCAACACCTCGTGGACGACGACCTCGACCCTCGTCGGCGACACCGGGGTGAGCTACACGTTCGGCTTCACGACGCACACCGCAGCCGGTCTCAACTGGCTGTCGGTCCAGCTGCCGGCCGGCACCTCGGGCACTCCCACCGTCACGTCGTTCTTCGGCGAGCCCTACAACGGCAGCCAGCCTTCGGGCGTCGCGAGCGCCTCGCTCTCCGGCTCGACGCTGGTCGTGACCTTCAACGCCGGCAACAACTGGATGGCCAACGGCCCCTACTTCCTGACCGTCGGCGGACTCACCAACACCTCGACACCGGGGAGCTACACCGCGGACGTGGCGACGTACGCCGGCGGCACCGGCGAGGACGAGGGGACGGCCGGCACGGTCACCTTCGGCAGCGCCTCCAACGCGCCGACCGGCGTGACCTGGGCGGCGTCGAACACCACGACCAGCGGCAGCTCGGCGTACACCTACACGTTCCGGATGCCGGCGGACGCGACCATGTCGAAGGTCGTCATGACTGTCCCGGGCGGGACGACCGGCACGCCGGTGGTCGGCACGGTGTCGCCCGCGGCCGTCGCGGCGGGCGGATCGGCGACCCTGTCCACGGCCGCGTCGACACTCACCTACACGTTCACCCCCACGCTGGTCAGCGCGGGGCAGGTGGTGTCGATCACGATCAATGGGCTGACGAACCCGCCGACGCAGCAGTCGACGGTCGCGGAGGTCGCCGCCTATCAGGACACCACCCTGCTCGGCGCGGGCATCAGCAACATGGTCGCCTTCACGCCCGCCACCCTCACGCCGCTGACCTGGTCGGCGAGCAACACGGCGACCTCGGCCACGGACTCGACGTACACGTTCAGCTTCACCACGACCAACGCCGGGCAGACCGACACGATGACCTTCACCGTGCCGCCGGGGACCACCGGGCAGCCGACCGTCTCGTCGGTGTCCGGCTACTACGGCTCCACCTCGCTGGGGATCACCAACCCGCACGTGTCGCTGTCGGGTACGACGCTCACGGTCACGGTCACCAGCTTCTACATGCATTCGGACAACGGCGGCAGCGTCGTCACCGTCGTCATCGGCGGGCTGACCAACACCAGTCTGACCGGCGACTTCCAGTCGGAGATGGCGACCTACGACCGGACGCGCGCCGGCAGCGGGCTGCAGCTGTCGGGCACCGCGCACTCCGCGACCTTCTCCTCGGTCCAGCTCACGGCGGTCTCGTGGGCGTCGAGCAACCTGATCGTCTCGCAGCCAGGCGTCACCTACACCTATGGCTTCGGCGTGACGTCAGCCGCGACGGTGGACAAGGTGACGATGACCCTGCCGCTCGGGACCGGCACGACCGGCGTCGGGGTCGGCACCGTCACGCCGCTGTCGATCGCGGGTGGCCAGGTGTCCGTGAGCGGCACCGTGGTCACGTACACCTTCCCGAGCACGTACACGATCAACCCCAGCACCACGATCTCGATCGGCATCACGGGCATCACGAACACCGGCACCGCGGCGGCGTACACCACGCAGATCACCGCCCTGAGCGGCAGCTCCGGCATCGCGTCGGCGGTCAGCCCGATCGTGACGTTCGCGGCCGGGGCACTGACCAACGCCTCCTTCATCCCTAGCGCGACGGCGGTCGGGGCGTCCGCGACGTACACGTGGGGCTTCACCCTGCCGACCACCGGTCTGAACCTGAGCTCGGTCTCCTTCACGGTGCCGTCCGGCACGACCGGCGTGCCGCATCTGGACACCGCGAACGTCGCCATCCACGACCAGAACGGCAGCGTGACGCTGCCCTCACCGACGATCTCGCGGTCGGACACGACCATCACGCTGTCATTCAGCTCCAGCGGCGCCAGCATGTTCTTCCAGGGGAGCACCTCCTTCACCCTGCCGGTGACCGGCCTGACGAACACCTCCTCGCCGGTGTCGTTCGGCTCGACGATCACGGTCTACAACGGCAACACCCCGCAGGACTCGGCCACCACCGCCACCGTGTCCTTCAGCGCGGTCACGGTCGGCACGCCGGTGTGGAACACGACCTCATCCGCGACGGGCACCACCGCGGCGTACACCTACAGCTTCACGCCGTCGGTCAACGCCACCGTCGCCTCGATGACCTTCAGCCTCCCGCAGGGCACGGGGCCCGGCACCGGCACACTCGGGGCGGTCTCACCGAGCCAGATTGCCGGGGGCACGCTGAGCCGCAGCGGTGACACGCTGACCTACACCTTCCCGGCCGCGCAGCTCACCGGCGGGGCCAACGTGTCGATCCAGGTCACCGGGCTGACCAACACGGTCAGCGCGGACACCTACACCACCGCCATCACGCTCTTCGACGCCGACCAGGTCGTGATCGCCTCGGGTACGTCGACCTCAGTCACGTTCCTCAGCCCGGGCAACACCATGACCCAGGTGACGTGGACGCCGACGCCCGCCATGACCGGCGTCTCACAGGTGGTCTACGAGTGGAAGTTCACCACCGCGAGCCAGCAGTCGGGCCTGACGTCGGTGACGATGACGGTCCCGCAGGGCACCGGCGGGACGCCGCAATTCCAAAGCCTTACGTCGCCCGGGGCGACGCTCAGCAACCCGAGCGTCAACCTCAACGGCACGGTCATGACGCTCTCCTTCACCTCGGCCTACGTGCCGTCGGGCACGGTCATCACCCTCGACGTCAGCGGGATGACCAACACGACCGTGCCGGGCAGCTTCTCCTCCTCGGTCACCACGACCAACAACTCGACCCCGAAGGACTCGGGCGTCTCGGCGGCGGTGCCGCTGACCGCCCCGCCGTCGACCACGATGACGTGGACGCCGTCGAGAGCGGTGGCCAAGGCGCCCAACGTGTCCTACGCCTACGGCTTCACGACCGTGTCGGCCCCGACGCTGACCTCGATCGTGCTGACCGTGCCGCCGGGTACGACGCCCCAGGGTTCGGCGCCGACGCTGTCGACGCTCTCCCCCATGGGTCTGACGGGTGCGGCTGTGGCGCTGAATCAGAGCGCGAACACTCTGACGGTCACCTTCCCGTCGTACTCGCTGCCGAACAACACCGCCGTCTCGATCGTGGTAGGCGGACTGCACAACAGTGGCTTCGTCGGGCCGTTCGTCGCGACGGCGGCACTGAAGAACTCCACCGGGACCGTCGGCACGGCAACGGCCGCGCCGGTGACGATCCAGGCCCAGAAGACGAACCTCACCACCTCATGCGTCGCCGGGACTGGCTGCTCGCTCGCCTCCGGCGGGGGTACGGCGATCACGCTGATCGCGATCCCCGGCGCACCGAGCCCGGTCGTCGGCGGGGTGCAACTGAGCGTTCAGAGCAACGCATCCTTCGGCTATGTGCTGAGTGCGATCTCGAGTGACCTGATGCGGGTGGGCGGCACAGAGACGCTCCCGCTCGCGCCGGGAACCTCGGCCCTCGTGCCCAACGAGCTCGGTGTCACGGCGGCGATCACCGCGGCCAGCGGATCGGGCGCCCAGCTTTGCTCGAGTTACAGCACGTCGGGCGTCGTTGCTGGCTACGCTACGGGGTCGAGCGCCCCGATCTGGTATGCGCCATCATCGACGGGGACGGGGTCCGACACCGTGACATTGAGCAATCTGGTGCGGGTGTCGCCGACACAGCCGGCGGGTGTCTACACCGGCACGATCAACTTCTCGCTGACGCCGAACTACACGAGCGTCGGCGAATGCTGATCATCACCGGCGCGGGGGGACGTGCGGCCCTGAGGCTTCTGGCTTGCGTGCTGACCGTCGCCTGGTTGGCTCTAACCGGGGCATCCGCCGCAAGGGCCGACGGCTCGACTCCTGTGCCCGATCTGAGCGACCTTCCCCATGGTGTGACGGTCTCCTGGCCGCCAACCAACAAGCCTGTGATCATTCAGCCCGGCACGACATCGAAGGCGATCTTTTGGGTCACGAACGACACGGCTCGAAGCGTGCCGATCACCGTCAAGCCGGCAACCGCAGTCCCAGGTGATGACGGT